>Ga0105099_10000056_pt1 | contig 72255 bp, 67 predicted proteins | sample PPLLak3cmMay2015_2_FD_79138 | JGI IMG/M metagenome (GOLD analysis project Ga0105099, IMG submission 79138) | Freshwater sediment microbial communities from Prairie Pothole Lake near Jamestown, North Dakota, USA - PPLs Lake P8 Core (1) Depth... | ecosystem: Environmental > Aquatic > Freshwater >... | reverse complement strand
ATTTTCTCGATTGTCGGCGGAGCCCTGACCACGATTCTGGTGATTGACCGGTTGTAATACAGGAAATCCCTATTTGAAATTTTAACCCGGCTTATGGCCGGGTTTTTTTATCCAAATTTTCTTCTCGACGCGGAATTTTTTTCTCGGTTTTCCCAATTCAAGCGATATTTTGTCAGGTTTCTGTTATGTGTAAGCTGTAATCCCGTAATGTCTTAGGACTGGCTGTTTCATTTTGGCATCCCCGTTGCAATTACGCCGAAAGGCTGAGAGTATTTATGCACACGGGAAATAAATGAAAATCGACCTTCATGTTCACACCAATCACTCCTTCGACTGCGGAGCTCGTGTGGAACAGGTGATTCAGGCGGCCGAGAAAGTCGGCCTGAACGCTATCGCCATTACCGACCATGACACTCTTTCGGGAATCGAGCCGGCCCGGAAACAGGCCCATAACCTGACCATTATCCCGGGAATGGAAGTTTCCACCTGGAAAGGAATTCATCTGCTGGGGCTTTTTATTACCGAAGAAATCCAGTCCCGCGATTTGAATGATATCATAGAAGAAGTCCACGACCAGGGGGGATTGGTGGTCCTGCCGCATCCGTTCCGTCACAGTTCCGGCCTTATCTACGGCAAAGAGAAGCACGGGCTGTTCAGCGGCGAAGATCTGCGGGAAATATTAAGAAGAATCGACCTCGTGGAAGTGGTCAATTTCGGCTGTTCGTCCGAAGAGAACCAGGAGGCGAATTCCTATTTCGATACTTATCCCAATATTCCGCAGGTGGCCGGAAGCGATGCTCACGAATCGCAAAACGTGGGCAAAGCCTTCATCGATTTAATCGATTTCGAATCGGATAATCTCGAAGAAATCAAAGAGGCGCTATTGAAAAGAGAACGCCTGATCCGGTATGAAGTCTACGATATGTACGGGACAATTCCGCAGGTCAAGCGCCTGGCCAAGGATAAACCGGGGATATTGAATGGAATCAAAGATTCGTTTAAGAAAATAATGGCCCGTCTGAACCGCCGCGAAGATTCCGGAGATTCAGGTTAAGAGTTTGTTAAACCGCAGGTTAGGTGTTAATGAAAGAAGGCTGGTGACCGATTTAAAGAGAAAGTATCGGAATTTTTCGCCATGAAGAAAATCAGACCTATAGAACCTGCAAGCCCTTTGAGGGGCGGGGATACCGCGCTGGAATCCCGCCTGTCCGACCACCCTTCCATTTCCGATAATCTCGGCGAATTGCTTGATAATATTTTTGAAAAAGATAACGTAAAATTTAAACCTAATACTTTTCTCAACCGTCTTGAAAGTGAACTCTCACGCTATACCGGGCTTAGCCCGGAGAATATTTTGATATTTTCAGAGCCTGACGCCGCCTTGCAGTCGATAGTAGACTTATATATAGACGGGGAAACCTGTGCCGTGATCCCCGGTCCAACCGAAGCAACCGCCGCGAAAATGGTGGAGCTTCGGGGCGGATCTGTCCGCGAAGTGTACGGCGAATCTCCCTTTATTATCGATCTTGACGGTATCACGGAAGCCTTGAACCGGAACACCGCCCTTTTGGTTTTAAGCAATCCCACCCGTCCCGCCGGAACCATTTACAGCCGGGTCGAATTGGAAACGCTTTTGAACCACAGGCGGGATTTCCTGACCGTAATCGATGAATACGAATTCGAAACGACCGGAATCAATTGCACCGACCTGATCGGGAAATTCAAGAACCTGGCTATTATCAGGAAATTCCCACGGCTTTTGGGCCTGGCGTCGACCGCCGGAGAATACCTGCTGGCCGACCGGGAAACTATATCGCGAGTCAGAGCCTTCCGGGAAATTTCCAACTATCCGGCCTTATCCGGGACCGCGGCCATTGCGGCCCTGCGAAGCCTTGGTTATGTCAACCGTGATAATCAGGCCGCGAAAGAAAATATGATTCTGATGGATACCAGGCTGAGGGCCCTGGGATTCGAGTGTCAAAAGACACCGTTCGATTATGTTTTGATGAAATTTTTCGATCCGGTAGCGGCCTCGGCATATTTAATCGCTCGCGGAGTTTCCTGCCGCAGCCTGTCGGGGTACCGCCAGCTCGAAGATTACCTGGCGCTCGATATTTCCAATGACCGTAATATCGCGGCTGCGCTCGAAGCCTGCGAGAAGTTCCCGAAGCGTCTAAAGTATCCGGTCGAAAAACCTTCGGAATACTCCGAAGTTTAGTTGGATATTGATAAACAGGAATTGTATATAAATATAAGCCTTTAATAATGAATCTAATGCAGGGATTGATTTACAGGGATGAAATCAGGCAATTCGATAAAAAAATCGGGCGGATTGCTCAACAATTATGCATTTATATCAGTATGTCATTGTACCGCAAGGGAATAAATTTCTTTAAAAATAGGTTGCAAAAATATTGCGGGATTGGTATAATCAATCACGATTGTATCCCGCTTGTGGCAGTCGGCGTCTCGACGCCGTTCGGCAGATTAAAATTGGCATTCGCCGATAATAGGGAAACCTGTTGAATCGGGAGGGCGATGAGCGGTTCTCCATAAGAATGACAGGTTTGAACAGGTATTGACAAGGAGATGTCCGTCAGTTAATGCGCACGGGCGGATTTACCGGTTCGTAAATCCGAAGCAGGGGAAGATGTTGTTTCTTCGCCCGACGCTAAAGAAATTTCCGTAAAAAACGACAAATACGGAAGAGCCGTCGCCTGACGGGGGCAAATAATCGGCATTTATATAAGATGCTAACAGGGGTAATGTTTTAAGGAACAGGCTGGCGGGATTCAGCCGATCACTTGAGGTAAAGGAAATGACGTTATCAGGGAAGAATTCGATCGATTTATTTCTATATAGATTTGTCAGGGGGGCAATAATAGTCGGAACCGTTCTCGCTTTTCAATGGTTCTTCGACATTTTCACGTCATCGTTCACCCTTACCGTTGCCGCCGTGACCGCGGTGGTCATGCAGTTGATCCTGGTGGTGCAATTTCCCAATAACGACCTGATACCGAAAAAAGTCCCTCGTGACCGCACCATCGATTTTCTTAAAACCGAGGCGAAATTTATTCTCCTGATAACCTTCATGGCCTTTTTCACCAAGTGGAAAATCAGCGATTTTACCTACACCATGATGATAACGGCCAATTTCGTGTTTCAATCGCTCTTGTTTTTGGCCTGGCGCGTCTACAACCGCCATCTGCTTCATCCGAAATCCAATAACGACCCCGCTCCGTATAAAAAGAACGTCCTTATTGTCGGAGCCACCGATCGGGGCAAACGGGTCGCCGATATATTTCTCGATCATCCCGAACTGCAGACGCACATCATGGGTTTTGTCGACGCCAAACGGGAGGGGCTCTGGCGCTATCGCGATGTCCCCCTCATCGGAAAAGTCGACAGCATCAGAGAAGTTATTGCCAGAAACCAGGTCGACCTGGTGGTGATGGCTTTCGAAAACGGGGACCATGTCCACATACCGGAAGTATTCAACACGGTCGAACAGATGGGGGTAAAAGTCTGTTTCCTGCCGGAGGTTCTCGGCCCCAGGATATCCAAGTGCCGGCCGTACTCGCTTAACGGTCAGCCGGTATTTCTGTATCATTCGGTTCCGGAAAACCGGGCGGCCCTGTTTATCAAGGAAGTCATGGATCGGGTCGGCGCCGTGGTCGGCATGGTATTGTCGGCTCCTATTCTGCTTTTAGCCGCGATTGCAATCAAGCTCGATAATCCCGGTCCGCTGTTGTTCATCCAGAAGCGTGCCGGAAAAAACGGCCGAGTGTTCAATATGTACAAACTCCGGACCATGGTCGCCGAAGCCGAAGAGAAAAAGTCGGAATTGATGCACCTCAACGAAATGGATGGGGCCGCATTCAAGATACAAGATGACCCGCGAGTTACACGGGTCGGAAGATTCTTAAGGAAATATTCCGTCGATGAAATCCCGCAATTCTGGAATGTGTTGATGGGAGATATGTCGCTGATCGGGCCGCGCCCGCCGCTTCCGCAGGAAGTGGAAAAATTCGAACCGTGGCAGCACCGTAAATTGTCGGTGAAGCCGGGACTCTCCTGCCTCTGGCAGATTAACGGGCGGAATAACGTCGATTTCGATCACTGGATGAAACTCGACCTGCAATACATCGACCGCTGGTCGCTCAAGGAAGATGCCAAAATCCTGGTTAAAACCATCCCGGCCGTTCTTAAAGGCAGAGGGGCGAGTTGAGGTAACTCAATTTATCACGGGGCATGGGAAGCCGGTGAAAAAACTCAGACTGTTTTATCTTATCTTAATTTTACTGGTTGCCTCCGGCAAAATTTACGGAGGCAATTTTTATTATCCGGTATCCTCTCCGGAATACGGCTTCCTGTACGATATCGTCGAACGGGAAATAATCTCAGATCATCAGGGGGACCACCTCGAAGATTTCACCGGACCTTACCAGTTCGCATTCGATAAACCGGAACTCCCCGATATCGGGCTGGGAGGAGAAGTCTTCGAGCGGAGCCGAATACAGCTGTTCGCCCTTCTATCTGAAAAAGTAAATTCCATTAAAAATCAGAAAACGAATGCCTGTGCTTCCGCGCGAGGAGCTCTCGCGGCGCAGCCTTCGGACAATCTGTACCTGTACATCAATTTCCTGGTCGACGAAGAACTGGAAAAGAACCCGGACTACCAGGGGAAAAAGTGGCGAGGATTCGCCGGCGAAATGGAAAACGCCTTTATGCTTTATCGCAAAGGGGCATTCACTCTGCAGGCGGGGAGATTTGCGGCCTTCTGGGGACCCTCGCGGGAGTCACTAATCCTGTCTGAGACGGCTCGCCCCATGGACGCCGTTTCGCTCCGGTACAAATGGGGATTCATCCACTACACTTTCCAGACCGGCAAGCTGGACCGGACCCGGCATCAAACCGAGAATGAGACAGTATTCGAAAACCGCTATTTCAGCGGGCACCGCCTCGATTTAAGACTGCATCGGAATTTCTATCTCGGCCTGTTCGAAACCGTCATTTACGGCGGACCCGGTCGCCCCATGGAATGGGCTTATTTGAATCCGTTTTTGTTCTATCACGCATACCAGTTGAATGAAAATTACAACGACAACACCTTTCTCGGCTTCGATATGACCCTGTACTTAAAAGGCAATCACAAAATCTACACGCAGCTTTTAATTGATGATTTCCAGATCGACAACGAGGTTCGGGGTGACAACGAACCGAATGAAATCGGATTCCTTCTGGGCATTCATACCGCCAGGCTTTACGATAACTATGAATTGAAAGCGGAATACCTGGCTATCACCAACCGGACCTACAATCAAGTATATGACCGCAACCGCTATGTTAACCGGGGGAAGCTTCTGGGGAACGAATACGGCCCGGATGGAGACAGGGCTACCCTCGAAGTATCCCGCTGGCTCAATTCCCTGCAAAGAGTTTCACTGCAGTTGATGTACCAACGGAAAGGGGAAGGAAGATACAATTCTACCTGGACTCGCCCCTGGATGGACGTCGACAACTACGCCGAGCCGTTCCCGACCGGTATCGTGGAAAAGACCTTCCAGCCCTCGCTGCGCTTCACCGGGATTTTCCGCAAGTACTGCTTTTTCGATGTCGAGGCCGGTCTAAAATTCGTGGATAATTTCGAACATAGCGACGGCCGCAGCGAAACCCTTCCCTTTTTCAACCTCCGTTTAACCCTGATGCTATATTCCCTTTTTCAACTCCCGCCGCTCGGGGCCTGATAAAATTCCTCGGAACAATTGAAAATCCTCTCTGTTTTGATAGGTGACTTACGCCTAAAAGAGCAATTTCCCGTCTGTTTTCAATCCTGCTGATTATAGTGGCATGGGATGCGACGGCGGCAAATCAAACCAAGGATTAGAGATGAATAGCAATAATCGGGAGCACAAATATACCAACCGGCTGATCGAGGCCGCCTCGCCGTATCTTTTGCAGCATGCTCACAATCCCGTTGACTGGTATCCCTGGGGAGAGGAAGCCATAAAACGGGCAAAAGCGGAAAACAAGCCGATATTTTTGTCGATCGGTTACGCCGCCTGTCACTGGTGCCATGTGATGGAACGGGAGTCGTTCGAAGATCCCGCAACCGCGGCTCTTTTAAATGAGCATTACATCGCAATCAAGGTCGACCGGGAAGAACGCCCCGATCTCGACCAGATATATATGGCGGCGACCCAGGCGCTGTCGGGCGGGGGAGGATGGCCGATGTCGGTTTTTCTCACTCCCGATTTGAAACCGTTTTTCGCCGGGACCTATTTCCATCCGGTCGATATGCAGGGCCGCCCCGGATTCAAAACCGTTCTGACGGAACTGATAAAAGTATACAGCCAGGATCGTGATAGAATCGACCGCCTTGCCGGCGAAGTTGCGTCGCGTCTCAAGGAGTACTACGGCAACAAAACAAGTACCGTCAAGCTGGACCGGAGCATAATCGATGCGGCGGCGCAATCTCTGATTGGGAATTTCGATAAGGTTAACGGAGGGTTCGGCGGGGCCCCCAAATTTCCGCATGCTTCCGATATTTCATTTTTATTCAAATATGCCCGGCAGAACGACAACGGCGATGCTCTTTATGCCGCCCTGTACAGCCTGAGACAGATGGGGCGCGGCGGGATATACGACCAGATCGGCGGAGGATTCCACCGTTATTCGGTCGATGCCCGGTGGCTGGTGCCGCATTTCGAAAAGATGCTCTACGATAATGCCATGCTGGCACTGGTGTATGCCGAGGCTTTTCAAATCACCAAAGACGAATTCTTCAGGCGCATTGTCCGGGGGACGCTTGATTTCGTCCTGCGGGAGATGACCGATACATCCGGAGGATTTTATTCCTCGCTCGATGCCGACAGCGAGGGGGAAGAAGGGCGGTACTATGTCTGGAGCAAAAGCGATATCGATGAGATACTTGGTGAGCATGCCGAAAAATTCTGCAAATATTACAATATCACGGAGAGAGGGAATTTCGAGGAGCATTCCAATATCCCGAATGTCAGCGATGCCAGCGACCTCTATTTGAAAGCACTCGATATTCCCAAGGAAGAATTCTTTGCAGCACTGGCCGAAAGCCGCCGGAAATTGTTCGAAGTGCGCGCTGCACGCGTCCGCCCCTTCACCGACGATAAAGTGATTGTTTCCTGGAGCGGCCTGATGATTTCCGGGTTCGCCTGCGGCTATCAGGTGACCGGTGACAAACGGTATCTCGATGCCGCGGCTAAAGCGGCCGATTTTATAATCGAGCAAATGTATTCGGATGGCGAGTTGAAGCATTCGTGGCGGGGAGAGAAAAATACCGGGGGGCCGTTCCTGGAGGATTACGCCTGTTTTATCAAGGGACTGATTGACCTCTACGAAGTCGAACACAATTACAGCCGTATCCGCCTGGCCGCCGAACTGGCCGACAAGGCCCTGGTTCTTTTTGCGGATGATTCCGGAAACCTCTTTCTGACCCCGGCCGATAAAGGCGACCATTTTATGCGGCCGAAAGAAATTACCGATGGAGCCCTTCCGGCTCCGGGATCGATATTGATGCAGACACTGATTAAGCTGAGCGAACTGACCGGCGACAGGAAATATGAACAGCGCGCCGAACAGTTCCTTTCGGCAATCTCAGCCGATATCGCGGGGATGCCCCAGGGGTATGTTTCAGCGGTTCAGGCTTTCGAATATTTGACCGGGGACCGGCTGGAAATAGTCCTGGCTGGGAATGAAAATCGCGATAAGTTTACCAACATCTTGTACCTCAGCTACTTGCCGAATAGAGTGATTGTCGTTTCGGAGATCGGCGGCGAGGGTATCCCGCTTCTGGCCGGGCGTCAAACCGACGGTCCCGCAACCGCCTATATTTGCCGTAATTCCGCCTGTCAGCTCCCGGCGACCACTCCCCAGGAATTCGAAAAGCAGCTTTCAGATTTGTAGGTATAACGGCTGGATTCCCCCTTGCCGATTCTTAAATCCCGAGATATTTTATAAAATCGTGAATCGAATGAGGCTTTGGGCTATCTAACCAGAAAAATACGGAGAATAGTCGTGATAGAAGCGAAGTTGAAATGGCAGGAAGGATTGAGATTCGAAGGAACCTCGTCTTTCGGGCATAAAATAATCACCGATGGCGCCCGGACGTCCGGAGGATCCGAAATGGGGTACCGTCCGACCGAACTGGTTCTTTTCGCCCTGGCCGGTTGTACCGGAATGGATGTGGTTAAGATTCTCGAAAAAATGCGTCAGAAAGTGACCGGATTCGAAATCGAAGTCAAGGGGCAACAGCCGGAAGAATACCCCAAACCCTACAATAAGATAGATATCAAGTACATTTTCACCGGAAAAGGTCTGGATAAAGATAAAATCGCCACCGCAATCGGATTATCCAAGGATAAATACTGTATGGTCTCGCAGACCCTCGCAGGGGTAGCAAACATCTGCCATGAAATCGAAATCAGAGAAGGATAGAATAATGAATAGCATGGGATACACCGTTAGCAGCGGTAAGTCGTTTCAGGATATCAGCGCGGCGCTGGAAAAAATCGTTCCCGAGAGAAATTTCCGGGTCCTGGCAGTACACGACGTGAAAGCGACTCTGGAAGAAAAGGGATTCGGAATCGAGCCTTTGCGGATTTTCGAAGTCTGCAACGCCGGATTCGCCTATAAGGCCATCAAAAGCGATGTCGATGTCGCCATGTTCATGCCGTGCAAAATCGTGGTGCGGGAAGGAAAGGGAAAGACCATTATGACCCTGGTTCGCCCCTCGATGATCTCGCAGATGCTCCCGGATTCGGGGCTGGATGAACTGGCGGGAGAGGTCGAAAAACAATTAACGGAAATCATCGATGAAATTAAATAAAAAGCGTCTTGTCAAACTGGGCCTGGGAATTATATTAGGCGGGCTGGCCGGACTGGCACTCAGTTTCGCCAGCGGGCAGTTCGGGTCGAGCTGTTCGATCCTGTGCAACCCGAAAATAGCCTCCGGCCTGGGAATGGTGTACGGTGCCATTTTTACATATGGAAAGTAACGGATAGTATCATGCCGATGTACGAATTCAAATGCAAACAGTGCGGACAACAATACGAAGAGCTGGTTCGCAGCAGTGACGAAAAGATCTCCTGTCCCAAATGCGGGTCCGCTGAAACCTATAAACTGATATCCACCTTCGCGCCTAAAATGGCCGGGGCGGCTCCGTCCTGCGCCACCGGCGGTTGCGGGGGCGGAGGATTCAGCTGAGCAAGCTGATGCGAATGGATCGGTCGATCCTATGTATAATATAAAGTGAACAGGAAACGGCTATATCTGGTTTGCGCGGCGGTAGCCGCCTTTGTCGCGATAGCCGGGTGCGGCGGCGAGGACATGAAGACTCCCGAAGACGTCCGGGAGCACGTGGCCTTTCTCGATGCCCGGTCGGCATTTCCTCATTTTCCATTCGGCGATAAGCCGATTTACATGTTTTTCAATGCTCTCTGGTGCCCGATCAGCAAAGGGATGCGTGACGATGTTTTTTCCCGCCCGGAAATCATTACTTACATGAACGAGAATTTCACCTGTATATCGGTCATACCCGACAGCATCAAAGAGGTGGCCTTCCTGGGGCAGGCAATGACCGGGCAGGACCTGATTGCCAATTTTAAAATCGAAGGCTACCCGGCCCATTATTTCTGCTCGGCGGAAGGAAAGCTGCTCGGAGGGACCTCGGGCGAAATCACCCTGGCCGATTTCAAACGGCTTTTGATATATTTCGGAAAAGGCTTCTACAAGAAATTCGATTTCGATACGTTTCTGGAAACGCGCGACGCGAAAGTCGATACCGTGTACGGGAAATTCTAAGCTTTCACCGCCGCGATTGCGATTCGACCCGTCTCTTCATCCGGCTCATTGAACGTGAAGCACTTGTAAAGGAGTGCGATTTTCATTTCGGCGCGATGCAGCAGCGTCGTTAACTCGCTGATATCATAGCCTCTTTCGACATGGTGTTCGTCATATCTTTGCCAGCTCTTTCCGCTTTTGACGAAAGTAATGGCCAGCAAATCGGCGATTTTTTTGGCCGGGATATAATCGGCCTTCCAGATCCAGGCCATGCCCTCCTGGTGCCCGGCATTGGTTTTTGTCCAATAAGTTTCCAATCCCCACGGCGTGTTCATGTCGAATATAAAAACTCCCTCCGGCGTCATCAGCCGATGAACCCTCTTGAATGTCTCCAGCAAATCATGCTTGACCGTCACATAATTCAGGCTGTCATAAAAGCAGGTAACCAGGTCGATTTTGCCCTTTAATTGAGGAAGCGATATTTTGGGCAAGGTCTGGTGATACGATTTTAACATGCACCCCGAATCCCGGAATTTCCTCCGCGCGATTTTCAGCATTTCCGCCGAACCATCCAGCGCATGTACCTCAAGTCCCCGCTGCGCCATCAGGACCGCCGCCGTTCCGGTGCCGCAGCATAAATCCAGAACCCTCGTTGGCTGGTGTTTCAACCGCCTCAAGAGATCAAATGCATAATCCACCATCTTGGCGGAAAACGCGCCCGTCTGCAGCAGGTCATACACTTTCGAAAGATGTTGATATGGAACCGAAGTCTCCATGTTTCAATATACGGGTTTTAAGGCGATCGGCAAAGGAGTTCTTGGAATCCCCTTTTTAGTTGACTTTCATATGCTTAACAGATTTTCGTATAGCCGGACGACGATTTTATCGAATAGGGCCATACCGCTTTAGGTAAATATAGCGAATATGCCCGGTCGCGTTAAGCCCCGCATACGCGGGAAACTGCTGCTGACCGATACGAAAGGAGCAAAACATGCCGACCATCTTCTGGCTCTGGCTGGGAGCCGCAGTGGTTTTTCTCATTATCGAAATCACCACGCCGGGCCTGGTATTCTTATGTTTTACGGTCGGAGCGGTCGCGGCCGCCGTGACCAGTACCTTCAACGATTCGTACCTGATTCAACTCGGAGTCTTCGCGGTTATCCCGATTATCCTGATTCCGCTGACCCGTCCCCTGGCCCACCGGCTGACCAAACCATCGCCGCAGCCGACCAATGTCGACGCCATGCTGGGCCAGGTCGGCATCGTCACCAAAGCCATCGATCCCGATACCGGAAGCGGCATGGTGAAAGTCGAAGGACAGGACTGGCGGGCCCTGGCCGAGGAAGTCATATCCGAAGGGACCAAAGTCCGGGTAGTGAAAGTCCACGGGGCCAAGCTGATAGTAGCCCGGCTCGACTGAAACGATAGTATGTATGATGAATAAAAGGAGTGAAAATTATGAGCGGTGAATTACTACTGGTGATAGTCGCGATAATCTTCGCCTTTGTCCTGGGAGCGGCCGCGATTCGCATTATCCGCCCCTTCGAGAAAGGGCTGGTGGAGCGGCTGGGGAGATATCAGCGCACCCTTAGCTCGGGGTTGAACCTGATTCTTCCGTTTATCGATGTCCTTGATAAGGTCGATATGCGCGAAATCGTGCTGGATGTTCCTCCCCAGATGGTGATTACCAAGGACAACGTCGGGGTCGAAGTCGACGCCGTGGTGTACTGCCAGGTGACCGACCCGGTCCGGGCCAGATACGAAATCACCAACTACGTCATGGCGGCCACCAAGCTGGCCCAGACCAACCTGCGTAACGTCATCGGCGAAATGGAACTGGACCAGTCGCTGGGCTCACGCGATACCATCAATCTCCAGTTGCGGGATGTGCTCGACGAAGCGACCGACAAGTGGGGGGTAAAGGTCAACCGGGTGGAAATCCAGAGGATCGATCCCCCGATCGATATCACCGAAGCGATGAGCCGCCAGATGAAGGCCGAACGCGACAAGCGCGCGACAATCCTGGCCGCCGAAGGGGATAAGCTGGCGGCGATCAACCGCGCCGAAGGAGCCAAGCAGTCGGCGATTCTCGAAGCCGAAGGGCAGGCGTCGGCGGTCATGAAAAGGGCCGATGCCGAAAAGTACCGTCAGGTGGCGGTAGCCGAAGGTGAAGCCAAGGCTATCGGCAATGTCTTCACGGCTATCCACGAAGGCCGGCCCGACAAGGAACTGATTACCCTGAAGTATCTGGAGATGCTCCCGAAACTGGCCGACGGCAAGGCCAACAAGATTTTCCTTCCGTTCGAAGCCAGCGGTATCATTGCGGCGCTGTCAGCCATGGTGGAGGGAATCAAGGACAAAACTCCATCGCCGAAGGCTCCGGCCGCGTAAAATCTTCGGATTAAATTCTTCAGGTTTAATTATTCAATTATAAGGGGGAGGCAGGACGCCTCCCCCTGATTTTTTGAAGTCTGTTTCGCGAAATCAACTACTTCAGCAAGACCATCTTCCGCGACTCGATAAATTTTCCGTCCGCGACCAGACGATAGAAATATATCCCGCTGGCGCAGGCGTTGCCTTCCCACTTCACGGAATAGGTTCCGGCGGGTTTATAACCGCTCTGGATATTGTCCACCTTCTGTCCGGCGACATTGTAAATTTCCAGACTGACCACGGCCGGTTGCGACAGCGAAAATTCAATGGTCGTGCCCGCATTGAACGGGTTCGGGCTGTTCTGCGACAATTCGTACCGCGCCGGTAGTACTTCTCCACTGCCATCGTCGGCTTTATAGATAATTTCCGGAGTCGACAGCGGTATCACGCCGCCATCCACCATCACTTCGCCGTTGATGTTCCCGATGTAATACCAGATCGTCCAGTCATTGGAATTGCCGTTCATGTACTGCCCGGCGAAATATGTAATCGCCTGGCTCACCGAAGCGCCGTCTTCGCTCACGATGGCCATCTGGTCGAGTCTTGCCGATGCGACGTTTAAAAGGCAGGTCAGAAGATGCCGCCTGATTCGGGCCGGATTACTGTCGTCGTGGGTATCGAGCCAGATCCGCGCAAAATCCTCGAAACCCAGCGGTATGGCCGGATTGCCCTTGTACGTGACGTCTTCTATCATGATCGCAAAACTGTCCGGTCTTTGATAAAAATGCTCGAAGATGGACTGGCCGTACCAATCCATATCGGTGATGGTCAATCCGCTGTAAAGCTCGGTATTGTCATTGAGACCCTGAATCTGCTTCTTCCACCACCAGAAATTGGATACGTCTCCCGAGGTTTCGTCGGTCAGGATGAAATTAACCTGTACTGACGAACCATTGAGATTAATCGGAACCGAAGAATTCCCGCTGACTCCGAACCCGAATGGGACATCAAGGTCAACAATGTACTGACCGGCGGAAACCGAATCGAAACGATAGTACCCGGCATCGTCGGTGATGGCCGCGAGGAAATCGTTGCCATTGTGATCCAGCAGATTGACCGTGATTCCCTGCAAGCCGCTCCCGCTGAAGGAAACCGAGCCGTCGACGGCCGACGACGATTCGCTTCCTTCGATAATCATCATTCCGGCGTTGTTGTTTTCTGCGCATTCCCCGATTTGGTTGTCGGGGTCGACCAGGACATGAATTTCGCGCGGAGTCGGGCCTTCGATCGTGTATAGAACGCTGACCGTGCGGGTGCTGCCGCCGCTAAGCGAGGCTATAATCCGGTCGCTTCCGATAGGAGCCCCCCCGGATGAGGGTTCGCCGTCATAAAAGCGAACATGAACATTCGCAGCGGTCAGAGAACCGCTGACATTGTTGACGGCCGCGAATATGGTGACGGTATCTCCCACCGCCGCCTCGAGATTGGAAACGGTGATATCTCCGTCCGACAAATTCAGATCGACATCCGGCAAAATGGTAACTGCCGCCGTTACCTGGCAGGTTTCAACGTCACAGGTGTTTGAAGCGGTCACCATGAAAGTATAGGCCCCCGAAGTATCGGCGAAGAAATAGAGCCGGTTGCCCGACCATGTGGCGCCCGGAACCGAAACCTGCGATTGATTCGTAATCGGGAGGTTCAACTGAAATGTGGTCGACCCGCAGTTGGTAAAGATGAATTCATCGGTCGGACAGACTATCGTGACATCGGGATCGGAATTCACCCTTATCGGAAAACTGCAGGTAACGGTATCGTCAACCCCTGTGGCTGTTATGACCGGGGTATATACTCCTGCGGTGTCGGCATGCAGGCAAAGGGTGCCGCTGTCCCAGGTTGCACCATCGACGGTAACCTCCGAGGCGTTGGAAATATCCAGCGGCATGCAGACATCGGGTCCGTTGCAGGCGTTCAACACTACGGTATCGGAGGGGCAGTCCACGAATAACGAGGCCCCGTTGTCGACCATGATTTTCGAAAAAACGATATCGAACGGTCCGTTCCCGCGGGTCCAGTAGACCGGGATGTACGGCGAACTTTCGGGAACCTGGAAACAGGTATTGGGATCCCGGTCGTACTCCCCGGTACCGTCAGTGGAAACCAAAAGCGGTTCCGTCCAGGTCTGCGTTCTCTGCGACCACTTTCGTTCGTAGATCATCGAAGAGGACGCCGCCGAACTCGCTTTCCTGGCATAGAACAGGAATAAGTCGTCTCCCCGGACGGTCGACATCGGCGACCAGTCCATATCGGAGGTGTAATCGGAATTTTCGACAATCTGGTGATTCCAGGAACCGGTTCCGTTATTGAAATTTTTCCAGACATGATGCAGCACGTTGCCGACCGCGAAGACCAAATGAAAAGTGGTATCGCGGATTACATTATGGGTAAATGCCCGGGAATTGCGCACATTGCCGGGATATATGGAATGGTCCGGTTTGGCTTCGAATGACGTTCCGTTCCAGAGATAATATTCGAATCCCCGGGGATCGTTGAGGTACAGAACGATCAAAGCCGGGCTGCCGTTTACGTACGGCATGGACCCGAACCGCACCGAATTGTGATTCGTGGCGTACGCCGTGCCGTGAACCCAGTCGGCTCCGTCGTTGTCGGAGTAATTGAACAGGACGTTTTCGGATGGGTCGTCATAGCTGAGCCGGGTGAACAGCCAGATTCGTTCGTTGTCCTGCACCGTGATATTCGAACGATAGTAGCCGTCGGTTCCCGCGATAGGAACCAGGGGCCCGGCATCGTCATTGCCTTCGGCGGGGAAAGAGAACTTGCGGAACGTAACGGTCTGTCGTCCCGGCCAGGTCGCGTAAAGGTTTCCGTCACGGCCGAATACCGAGCAGTGCATATCAAGGTAGCCGTCGGGATCGATCTGGATAGGTTCGGTACTCCAGGTGCCGCCGCCGTCGGTGGTGTACGATATCTGACTTCTGGTTCTCCCGCCGTTGGTATAGGTGGCCCAGAACCGATTGGGATCCGCTTCGTGCATGTAGCCTTTCCAGCGGGGAATCCCCAGGGTCGGGCGGTCGACCGCGGTCGAAGTGGCGATCGTGACCGGTTCGGTCACCGAATCGGCGAATCCGTCCGGGGCCATAATTATCGAACCGAGAACCAGCAGGATCGGGACCGCCGATTTCAGGATAAGTAATTTATGGATATAGCCTTTCCCGACAATCTTAAGGCGTTTCCAACCGGATGGTTTGATATCGCCGTCGTCGGTCGAAACAGTTAAAGCTTTATGTAAGCGACCCGCTCTCTCAATGGTAAACATATTTCATTCTCCATTCATCATGGGTACGTTACAATACCGCGTTCATTCATAACCCCGTTTATTTCGGGATTATTCCAATAGTCGATTCGGGTGCAATCGAGGTTTGAACCGTGATGGTGCGCGAGGATATCATGCCTGACCGGCAAAACGCCTGCAAAAAACGGCTTCCACATTTATAGAGCCGATCTACACTGCCGGGCTGTCAACTGCCGAATTAAAGATCCGCTGCGGGTAAGAATTTCGCGGATATTTGGGGTAAAATTCAGATCCTCACACGGTTTTCATTGCGGGGACTTTCGCAGGGTGCAAGTCATTCGAAAGGTATCGGTTCCTCTTTATAAGTCGACTCTCTGCGCGGCCCCTTTTCCACTAACGCTAATACCACCTTTCGTTTCGATTTTCTCGCCTGTTTTTATTATACGAACAAGGAGCCTCGATAATTGCTTCAAAACTCCTTTTTATGCCTTCCAATTCCCATTTTTACACATAACTAACATATTTTACACGGAGTTAGAAAAATGGCGAGCCCTGGCATTTAATACTATAGATTCCTGCGTGGTTGCTCTTTAAACCTGCCCATTACGTCCTTTTTGCCCCATCCTTCCCTCCTCATACGCGTCAGGAACCCTTTCCTGACGCCAATCCCTGTTTCTAATTCTTCCGCATTTTCACTACAACTTCAGTGTTGATTTCCACCGCTCCCCTTATATGAAAACCGCCGGTTGCGCCTGCGGTAGGTCGAAACCTTTATGGTTTCGACATACTTTTTCTCGAAGAGGAAAATATGGAGGAACCCCCTTATGCCCCCTCACCAAAAACACCACCAAAGTGCTCCCGTATTTGCTTTTTCGCGCAGCACAATCCCCAATTATTCCCATCTCTGTCTGCCACGACATTCCGGCCGGAAAGATAACACACAATGTGTGTCAATTATGAAAAACAAACCCATTTTCTCGCACTATCATTCGCCGCAACGGCTTACGGAGAAGAATCACCCAAACCGAACGCCCCATTACCTCGCAATTGCCCTATCTCAACCTGCCAAACAGACCATTCTCAATTCCGGTTTGACTTTGCATGGGATTATCCGTAGATTCAGACCGGCAATACGTAAACGAAGGAGGAACTAGCCATTCGCAAAGCAATGGTGGCCGGGAGCTTTTATCCCAAAAACCCCGGCGAACTGACCAAAGCCCTGGCCGAGCTGTTCAGCCAGGCCGAGAAAATCCCGATGGCCGGGAGGCCGATCATGCTGGTCGCTCCCCATGCCGGGTACATGTATTCCGGCCTGACCGCCGCATCCGCCTATAAGCAGTTGTCAGGCTACGATTTCGATACCGTGGTGGTCATCGCTCCTTCACATACCGTTTTCTTTCAGGGGGCCTCGGTTTACGACGGTGAAGCTTACGAAACTCCCCTCGGCCCGGTTCCGATCGATATTGAATTATCCCGGAAAATCGGGAATCTTAACCCTTCGATCTATCTCTCCAACAAAGGTCACACCGGCGGAGGCATTCGTGGAGAACATTCGCTGGAAGTGCATCTGCCGTTTCTCCAGCATATCCTCGGCAAATTCAACCTGGTAGCGATTGTCATGGGAGAGCAGGAGGAATCGCTTATCCGCGTCCTCGGCGAGGTTCTGGCCTCGGCCCTCGCCGGAACCAGCAGCCTGATCGTGGCCTCGACCGACCTGTCTCACTTTTACAGCTCCAAAGAAGCGGGGCGGCTCGACAATTCCATCAAGGAGGCGGTCGCCGATTACAATCCCGATAAGCTTCTGCGGGTGCTGTCAACCGGTAAGGGAGAAGCCTGTGGGGGAGGGCCGGTAGCCGCAGCCATGTTTGCCGCGAAACGACTCGGAGGGGACAGTATTAAGATCACCCGCTATTCCACGTCGGGAGATGTCACCGGAGATTTCAACGAAGTAGTGGGGTATCTTGCGGCGGTAGTGACGACCACGAAAGAGGCTCCGAAACGAAACGATTTGATGGGTGCGCGCCCGGCCAGGGACCCCAACATCCTGACTGATGAGGACAAGCAGTATTTACTGAGACTGGCCCGCGATACCATCGAAGCCAAACTGCACGAGCGGGAAATCACGGTCACTCCTCCTGATTACAGGATACTGAAAGAGCCGCGAGGTGCATTCGTGACCCTCAAGATCGACGGTGAACTGCGTGGGTGTATCGGGATGGTCCGCGCGGCCAAACCGTTATATGAAACGGTCATGGAGATGGCGATTTCGGCGGCCTTCGAGGATCCCCGGTTCGTTCCGCTGACCGAAAAGGAACTCGACAAGATCGATATAGAGATTTCGGTCCTGACCCCTTTAATCCGGATGCGCGATCCGGAAGAGCTCGAAATCGGCAAGGACGGACTGATGATCCGGCTCGATATGCACTCCGGTTTATTGCTGCCGCAGGTAGCGGCCGAACACGGCTGGAACCGAACTACATTTCTGGAGCAGACCTGCCTGAAAGCGGGACTTCCCAAAAGCAGCTACAAGGAGAAGCACGCCGAAATCTATAAATTTTCCGCAGAGGTGTTTTAGGGAGCGAGTAAAGTCTGATGTAAGGAGGGAGTGAGGTGGCACGATCTGTATACTTCATCACCACAATAATGCTGTTCTTGTTTGTATCTCCGGCGTTTTCGGCCGTGAGCGATACCGTATTTGTCGAGAAATTCAAGGTCGAAACAATGAGCGGCGCGCACTATTATGGCCATAAGGGCGAGTTGAGTATTGACGGTTTGCGAGGCACGTTAAGTAGCGGCGAACACGCCTTCATTTCCCGTGAAGAAATCAAAACATTGTACAGGCATAACGACAGCTGGAAAGGAAACGGTCAAATAATCGCAGCTACAATAGGCTTGATTTTGGGTGGCGTTTATTACTTGTCTCATATAAAGGAACGCGATTTGACCGGAAGAGAAAAGGCCACAGTCTTGCTGAGGAGCGCCGGCATTGCCGTAACATCCACGGTTATGGTCGGATTGCTGGCGGCCGGAGGAAAGAAATGGGAAAAAATCCCAATGGAAATTACTTTTCGGCATAATCCGAAATTGGACGAAAACCGGCTCTATCTGACTTTCTCATTTTGATCGCAGGCACCGGCTGTCTTCGAGTTTGTCGCCTGCAGCCAAATAACTCTTGAATTAGGCTGTTTGTCTCCGTAATTTCTCCCGATGCCGGAAAATAACAAACAATCGGTTTTGATTACCGGAGCCAACGGTTTTGTCGGGAGCCGCCTCTGCCGCAGGTTCCTCGATGCCGGATTCCATGTCATAGCCGGAATCCGCGAAAACTGCGACCGTTCCCTGATTAACGACCTTGCTCTGGAATATCGCTACGGCGATATCACCTATCCGCAGTCTTTGCCCAAGATGATCGCAGAAGTCGATTTCATCATTCACAATGCCGGGCTGACCAAAGCCAAAAAGAAAGAGGATTTCTACAAGGTCAACCATTTCGGAGCGCAGAATCTCGTCGAAGCGGCCCTTGCCGATGATAAACTGAAAAAACTGATTCTCGTATCCACTCTGGCAGCCGGAGGTCCCTCGAAACCGGGAAAGCCGATCACCGAAGCGGACGAGCCAAACCCCATTACAGAGTACGGACGATCCAAACTGGCCGGCGAGGAGGCGGTGCTGTCGTTCAAAGACCGGCTGCATGTTCTGGTGCTCCGTGCTCCGGCGGTGTACGGACCGGGGGACAAGGAGATGTTCGAATTTTTCAAAACAGTGAACATGCGGATTCGACCCCTGCTGGGGAATATCAATCGCAGGATTCAACTGGTGCATGTCGACGACTTCACCCTTGGAGCGCTCAAGGCCGTGACCTCGGAAACGAAATCGGGCGAGGTTTATTATATTGCCGAATCGCGAAGTTATCCCTATCGTGAATTGGTCGATTTGCTTGGTAAGGCGGTCGGGAAAGGGGGGTTCCCCATGCGGCTTCCGGGAGGAGTAGTGCGGGGAATCGCCGCGGTTTTCGAAACCTTCGTGAAAGCTTTCGGCGGGGCGCCGATGTTCACCCGCGAGAAGGCGAACGAGATACTGGAAGATTGGGAAGTGACGATAGATAAAGCCAAAAACGACCTGGGTTTTGTATCGCAGTACGGATTTGCCGAGGGTTCCAAAGAGACGGTCCAATGGTATCGTGAAAGGGGCTGGCTGTGATTCTCGATTTCCGTCTGATAATATATTGCCTCGTTTGCGGCGCGGTCTACCTGGCGATAATCGACATCGTTTGGAGCTATATCGAGCGCTTCATCCCGACTTTCGCGCATTTCCCGAAAGAACTGGTGGAGCACAAAACCCTTTCCTGGTATTTTTCCAGCTTCATTGTCGAATTTATTTTTTTCGTTCTGATGCCGGCGGTGGTTTACGGATGGTTCTATTCGGTGATTCCCTTTTCCGGACTCCGGGGCGGAATGGCGGTGGGGCTGTACCTTTTCTTTTTCGGAATGATTCCGCTGGCGATGCTGATTTTATTCAGAATCAGAATTCCTGCCGTATATGTCCTGTATCAGCTGGTCGGCCTCTTTATAAAAGTTGTCGGCGCGGCGACGATAACAGGATACCTGTACAACCTTTAACGAGAAGCCTGAATTATGGATAAAAGATTAGCCGAGGCTTTCGGCAATGTTCGAAAACTATTTCCCGCGACTTCGGGGGAACGCCCGATAACTTATTTCAATTATGCCGGGACCGGCCCGATTAATATTAATTCTCGCAAAAAGATGGACTGGTACTACGACGAATGCTATTTCCACAATCGCGATACCGACAATCCGGCTTTCAAGGAACTGGAATTTATTCGTAAGACCGGAGCGAAATTCGTGGGAGCGAACGAAGATGAAATCGGATTCGGATTCAACACCGGGTTCGGGCTGAATCTCGCGGCGTTCGGGCTCCGGCTCAAAGAGGGCGACGAAGTGCTGCTTTCGGACGTGGAGTTCCCTTCGAATGTCTATCCCTGGACGGAACTCCAAAACCGGGGAATCAAAATAAAATTTATCGAAAGCACGAACCGCTTTTTCGATATTGAGAAATTCAAAAAGAGCATTACCGCCAATACCAGGGTGCTTTCTCTTTCGTTCGTGCAGTTTTTTAACGGATATAAAAATGATCTGAAACAAATCGGAGAAATCTGCCGCGAAAGCGATATCTATTTCGTGGTCGATGCCATCCAGGGGTGCGGGGCGGAACCGATCGATGTCAGGGAATGTCAAATCGATATCCTGGCGGCCGGTGCTCAGAAATGGCTGTTATCTCCCCTGGGATGCGGTTTCTTTTTTGTCAGGAAAGAGATCCAGAACGAACTGCTGCGGCCGTTCGCATCATGGCTGGCGGTGGACTGGCAGATGAATTTCACCGATATGTTCAATTACCACAAACCTCCGTTCGATTCGGCCCGGAAATACGAACTCGGAACCTATCCGTACGGCCATGTGTTCGCCATGGCGGAATCGTTCCGGATAATCGATTCGCTCGGCATCGAGAACATTCAGGCGCATAACCACGAATTGATCGACATCCTGATCGATTACCTGCAATCCGATTCCCGTTACCGTATCACCTCGAATCTGGCTCAGGAACACCGGTCATCCATCCTGACCTTCACGTGCGATAACGCTCCGGAACTGCACCGGTCACTTTTGAAACAGGGGATAATCTGCACTATTCGCGAAGGGTCCATAAGGATTGCGGTGCATTTGCCGAATAATAGCGATGATATTAAGACGTTGATTACGGCCCTGAAAAAAGGATAGAGCTATCCCGAAAGCGCTGAAACCGGGCCAGCCAAAGTGTGTAGAAAGTTATGTTTTTAAATTGCATTCGGAAGCGGAATATTTTATAGGGATAATAAGAACCATCAGGGAAGGGGAAGATAAAATGATTAGAAGAATAGGGATATTGACCCTGCTGTTTACGCTTTTAATTCCGGCCTTTCTGCTGGCGCAGGAAGGACAGGCGACGACTTCCGCAGATACCAACAAGGCCGATATGGAACCGGCTTTGGAACCGGTGTCCGATATAACTGTCGAGACCGCGGTTTGCACTTCGGTGGTGGACCGCGATCCGGTCGGGACCGCCGATGTATTTCCGGCCGAAGTCGGCCAGGTTTATTTCTGGAACAAGATCGAAGGGGTCCGGGACACCACCATGATCAAGCACGTGTGGTATTTCAAGGGGGACGAAATCGCCACGGTGCAGCTTCCGGTCCGCAGTTCGATGTGGAGGACTTACAGCTACAAGACCATTCCGCCCGAATGGAGCGGCGACTGGGTGGTGAAAGTGGTCGATGCTTCCGGGAATGTCTTGAAAGCCGTTCCCTTTAAAGTAGGGGAAGAAAAAGCAACCGGAACGGAGTAGGTTGACTCCGGATTTGAGCCCGTCAACGAGCGACAGCTGATGCGATCATGGACGGATTGGCGGACTCGGTCGGTGAAAGTGCTTCAAGGATGAAGCAGAGCTGACTCGAACCCGATAACATACGCTCGTTCAATTCGGGTCGAAATTCCTGCATTTCGCGAAATAAGACCGAGTCCGATTTCAGAGGCGGCCGACGATTTGACGACGAGGGGATCGCCAACGGCCGTCCCTTTTTATTTGTACATAAACTGCGTCAGAAGGTAGGGATTTTCTTTCAGGTAATTGTAAATTGCTTCGGCGGCGACCCGGTGACCGGCGGCATTGAAGTGAATGGGGTCTTTGGGAGCATTGTCGAACAGGTTGTCATATTTATCGAATTCATTCGCCAGATCGATCAAAATCGCGGTGTTGTTCTTGGCGGCCATGCGTCCCTGAAGATTGTACTGATAGTGGAAACGGTGCATGTTGGATTTGCTGCCTTCGGGATAGTATTTGTCGAGCGCCGGTATCGGCGAAGTGAGGATTATCGGGATGATTCCTTCCCCGGTGGCGAACCTGATGATGGTTTCGATATTATGGTAAAATTCTTCGGAACTGACCCGGTAAACGGGGTGGATTTTATCGAGCTTTTCGTCGAGCGATTCCTCGGTCGACGATAATATCAGCCGCCGCATAACCCCGTACAATTTCAATCGCGAAAAGAAATTCTGGATATCCAGTATCGTTTGCGAGGGCATTTGCTGCTGTTCGTCGGACCTATTGTCGGCCGCTGCCCATTGATCGTTCCAGCCGAACATGACCAGAATTATATCCGGTTTCAGCGCTACGACATCCGATACCAGGAAACGCCTTCCCTGAAACGAGCTGTAGCCGGGAATGCCGCAGTTGATGACTTCGACCTGCGGCAAGGCGGTATCGGCATTTATAAGGTGCGCCAGTTGAGCCAGGTAGGTCGAATCGTACAGCACACTCCAGCCGAAGGTGCAGGAATTACCGAGCGCGACGATGCGGATATTGTCGCCTTTTGAAGCGATTTCCGGTCCGCGCAATCCGTACGAATTTATACTGTAAGATTTTCCTTCGAAAAATTTCGAAGCGATATCCTGGTCCGGGCGGAGTCTCCAGAAGAGGTCATGGTCCCGCTCAAACACCTCTGGATAATCGAGCGCCCGATTCAAAAGAAAGAAGCGATTTTCATAAAAGGTGCTGACCGGAACGATGGCAAAAAATACTTCGGATAAAAGGATAAAAACCGGAATAACCAGGATCGCTCCGAGCAGTTTATATTTTAATGATATTTTCTTTTTTTCATTCATATGTCAGAAGAGGGAATAGATGAACGGGGCTAAAGCCGACGATTCGGTGAAGATGATTAATAGGGCCAGAAAGAGCAGGAACAGCAAAATCGGAGTCAACAGCCAGCGCTTGGAGGTTCTCAGGAAATACCAGAACTCTCCGAAAATGGAAAACCTCTCTTTTGCAGATTTAATTCCGCTCATACGACTAATTTATTAATTTAGCCTCGTCAGGTCAATTTTATTCGCGAAAGGCTAATCGGTTCCCGATTCGATTCGGAATTGCGAATATTTTTCAATATTAACCCGGTTTTTATCTATCAGGCAATTCTCTATGACCAAAAGGTCGATTCCTGATGAGATAAAGGTCGCGAAAGCTTCGGCGGGAGTCCGGACTATCGGATGTCCCCGGAGGTTAAATGAAGTATTCAGCAAAACCGGAATTCCAGTCAGTTGCTCGAAGCTCTTCAATACTTCATATGCAAAACGATTCTGTTCCGGATTGACTGTTTGAATCCGAGCGGTACCGTCGATATGAGTCACCGCCGGGACTTTTTCCCGCTTGTCCGGCCGGACCTCGAAGTTGAACAGCATATAAGGAGAGGGGCGATCGCAGGCGAAATATTCGGAAGTTTTTTCTTCGAGGACAATCGGGGCGAAGGGACGGAACGGTTCGCGGAATTTGACCGCCTTGTTAATGCGGGCTTTCATTTCCGGGTCGCGGGGATCGGCGAAGATAGAGCGAAAGCCCAGCGCCCTCGGGCCGAATTCCATCGGACCATGAAAAATTGCGGCAATTTTCCCCGAGGCTATTTCCATTGCAGTTTTTTGAGCGATTTCCGTTTGCGATAATTCCTCGTGCGGAATCTTGTTTGATTCCAGGAATGCGGAGATTTCATCGGAGGAATATTCCGGGCCGAGGCTCAAGTAATTTTGCTGAGTGCGGGGGGTATCGGGATTCAATCCATAATAGACGTACAGCCCGGCGCCGATGGCTCCGCCGCTGTCGCTTGACGCGGGCTGAATGTATACATCTCTGAACAGGCTGCTTTCCAGCAGTTTCCCGGCGGCGGCGCAGTTAAGCGCGACTCCTCCGGAGAGACAAAGATATTCGGCTCCGGTTATATTTTTGGCGTACTCCGCCATTTTCAGTAAGATCTTTTCAGTCACCGCCTGAATTGATGCCGCCAGGTTACGGTGGTTGTCAGTCAGTTCTTCGCCGGGCGATCGGCGGGGAAAGCCCAGTATTTTTTCCAGTCGGCTGTCACTCATGGTTAGCCCGCGATGGAAATTGAAATATTTCATGTTCAAGGTAATCGAGCCGTCGTCATGTATGGTCACCAGTTCTTTTTCGATTAATTCCCGGTATTCCGGCCGGCCGTAGGAAGCCAATCCCATCACCTTGTATTCCGAGGAATTGACCTGAAAACCCAGCAGATAAGTGAATGTGGAATAAAGCAGTCCCAGCGAGTGCGGGAAATTCATGGTTTTAAGAATTTCTACTTTATTATTTTTGCCGATTCCAATCGAGGCTGTCGCCCATTCGCCGACACCGTCTACGGTCAGAATGGCGGCATGGTTGAAAGGGGACGACAAATAGGTCCCGGCGGCGTGCGAAAAGTGATGTTCGGTAAAGAGGATTTTTCCTTCGTATCCCAGTTTTTTCTTAATCAGCTGCGGAATCCATAGTTTTTCGCGGAGCCAGAGCGGGACGGCCCGGCGAAAGGCCGCGTATGACCGGGGAGCGGTTTGCATGTATGACGACAATATCCGGTCGAATTTAACCAGGGGTTTGTCATAGAAAACGATATAGTCCAAATCGTTGACGGCAATACCGGTTTTCTCAATGCAAAATCGAATAGCATTTATGGGAAAGTCGGGATCATGTTTTTTTCCGGTGAAGCGCTCCTCGGCGGCTCCGGCCACGACTCCACCGTCTTTTATAAGCGCGGCGGCGGCATCGTGATAGAAACATGAAATTCCCAGGATGTGCATGGTCAACTCTGTCGCTTTAGTTTTTCCGGATTGAATTCCGTCATTTTATAATCCCGCCAGGTCGAGGTATTTTTCTTTCGGATATTTAAAGGATCATGGCCGAATAATTTCAGAATCAGGCTGTAAGGGGCAAAGATTAAAAAATAGAATAAAAAAAGGATTATTTCCGCCTGAACGCGGGCGAAGGCTCGGGCGAATTTTTTCCATCCTCCCCATATTTTTTGAAAAATCCCCATACCCCTTAATTAATAGAGATATCGCGACAAGTTCAAGCGGTGATTGTCAATACTGAGAACGAAAAACATCATTGCCAAGGAGGTTTGCATTCGTTATTTAGACTTGTCACGCAATCTCTAACTTAAAATAAGGAAATTAGATATGAAAAAAGGGATGCTTCTGGTCGAATCATTTCTGATTCTGGTAATTTTATCCTCCGCGGCATTGGCGCTTCCCCCAATTGAAGGCCGAGTTTTCGGCATTTACCCGGTGTCCAACGAAATTTCTTTTTATAAAAATGTCGACGATTCCGGCAATGACCGGGGAGAAACTTTGCAGGTTGTTGCCATTAATGGCTTTAAGATATATACCGAATTTACCTTCGAGTTTACGGGGGATTTCAACTACGGCCTGGCGGGGGAGCAGGACGATCACTATATCGAATTATCCCTGGTGAAACGTGTAATCGGGCCTCTGTCAATAAATTATCAGAGAATCTACAGCACTTTCGAGCTGGAACCTGTTAATCAAATTGGACTTAGATTGTCCTTATAAGGATTTTGATATTTTTTTGCAAAAAATGATTGTTTTTGACTTGACAGGGCCATAAAAAGATTTATATTCGTATTGACCTTAGACATAATCCCTCCCACCTCTTGGCTCGGTTCTCGAGTCAAGGGGTCTTTTTTTGTACCCTGTTTTTAATTCAACTTCGAGAGAAAGTTTCGACAATTCCGGGGGTTTATCAGTATATTATAAGGAAGGAAAATTATGCGTGAAATCTGCCTCCGGGCCTTCTTACTCGCCCTGATACTAACAGCTTCCACCGCCGCTCAGGATACCCGCGGAGTTATCGCCCCTCTGGGGCAGGTACGCCCGCAGTACCAGGCGAATCAGCGCCAGACCGATCCCTCGGCGGTAACCGTGGCCCGCTTGCACTACGGCGGCGGAGGCGATTGGTACTGGGGGAGTTCGGCGTTACCGAATTTGCTCGATTATATCCGGGATCACAGTAATTTCCCGGTCGATACCATGGAGCAAACGGTACAAATTATGGATGACAATTTGTTTCGGTTTCCGTTCCTGTTTGCGACCGGGCACGGGATATTGAAATTCAGCGATGAAGAAAAAGAACGGCTCCGAACCTATTTGAAAGGGGGCGGATTCCTGTTTATAAACGATTCCTACGGGATGGACAAAAATGTTCGCAAGGAAATTGCGTCGTTATTCCCGGAGCGGGAGTTGGTGGAATTGCCGTTCGACCACCCGCTATACCATAGTTACTACGATTTCCCCAACGGCCCGCCGAAAATCCACGAGCACGACAACAAGCCGGCGCAGGGGTTCGGAGTTTTAATCGACGGTCGGGTGGTATTGTATTATTTGTATGAGTCCGATATAGGGGATGGGTGGGAGGACCCTCAGGTCCACAACGATCCCCCGGAAAAGCGGGAGGCGGCTTTGAAAATGGGCATGAATTTACTGGCGTATGCTTTAACCAACTAACAGCCCTCTCGAGGTGATTTATATGACACGGCACGAAAAGATTTTCGACCTTACCGAAAGGATAAAGGGAACCCTTTTTCGCGAAAGGCTGACCCTGTTTGCGGGAGGACTTCTGGGGACTCTGGCCGGTTTGATCGGCATAACTATATTGCTGACAGCTCTGGCCGGGATTTTCATCCTGCCGGTCTGGGCCAAGGCCGCGCTTCTGGGAATTTCGGGCGGCGGGGTGGTTTACCTGTTCTGGCGGCTGGCTTTTTCGAGACTTTTAAAAGGAACCCCGGAAAGCACCGCCATTAAACTGGAGAAAAGATATCCCGATCTCAAGGGGCGTTTGATTGCAGCGCTGCAGTTTGCCAGAGGAGAAATCGAACCCGGCTTTTCCGAGGCGCTGGTCGCGGCGACTTTGGCGCAAGCATCCGATAAATCCCGCAGTCTCAATTTTAACGAAATCGTGTCGGCCTATCCGGTAATTCGACATTTGAAATCATTCGGCGTTTCCGCCGTGACAGCGGTGCTGATGCTCCTTATTTTTCCCGGGCTGTTTTCATACTCGTACCAGGTTTATTCCAGCCCGACCGAAGTCATCGCTCCCCCTTTGGGATATAAATTATTCAATTATCCCGGAAATGAAATCGCCGTGAAATACCGCGATGTCGATCTCGGAGCGGTCCTGATGGGAGGCAAATTCCCGGATAATGCCAGCGTGTACTATCGCTTCGCGGACGGAAACTGGCAGAAAGTAGATATCGATCTGAAGGGGCGCAAGGGAGTTCCTTCGAGTTATGGAGATTCCCTGGCTTTCTATACGACCCTGAAGCAGGTCCGCCGTTCCATTGATTATTATGTGAAAGCAGGACGGATCACAACCGAAACGGGGCATATCGAAGTGGTTGATCGCCCGAGGGTTACCGGTATTAAGCTTTCCCTCTTTTATCCGGAATATACAGGTTTGGAACCGACCATTATTGATGAAAACGACGGCAACATTTCGGCGGTGTTCGGGACGCGGGTAAATATGCGGATCGAAACCAACCTCGCGGTGCAAAAGGCCGAGATGGTTTATGCCGATTCCTCACGTTCGCCGTTTGAAATCAACGGCAACAGCGCCGAACAATCGTTCCGGATCGAAAAGGATAAATCGTACTATATTCATCTTCTCGACGGCCAGAACGAAGTAAATCCCAATCCCATCGATTACTACATTACTTCTGTCCCGGATGAATACCCGGTTATAGATGTGGTTCGTCCCGGAGTGGATGTAAATTTGAACGAAGAGATGATCGTGCCGCTGCTTTTGAGGATATCCGACGACTACGGCTTTTCATCGTTGTTGATGAAATACAGTCTTGTGCATCATGGGACCAAAGGGGACGACCAAATCGCGGTCCTGCATTTTTCGGACAAGATCAAGACTGAAGGAGAAATCAATTTCAAATGGGATGTCGAGCCGCTTAATCTGATGCCTTCGGATTATATTCTCTATTCTTTCGAGCTGGCCGACAACGACCGCATCAGCGGGCCGAAAGTGACCAGGTCCCGCGAATACATCGCGCGGCTGCCATCCCTCGAAGAAATCATCGCCCAGACGGACCGCGAGCAATCGGAGAATATCGACAAGGCGGAATCGTACCTGAAACAGCATAAGGAAATGTCGGAACGGCTGAAAAATATCGCCCGCAAGATGGAACAGGAACAGGCGAAAAATAACAGCAAACTGGCCTGGCAGCACCAGAAGGAACTTGAAGAGATTGCCAAAGCGGATGAGAAAATCTCCGAGCAGCTCAAACAGACCGCCGAAGATATCGACAAGATGATCGACAAGATGCAGGAGAACCAGCTTAGTTCGCGGGAAGTCCTGGAAAAACTGCAGCAGATTCAAAAGCTTTTCGAAGAGGTCGCTACTCCGGAAATGAAAGAAGCACGCCTGAAGCTGATGGAAGCGCTTAAAAATATGAACCAGGAAGAGCTTCAGAAAGCGATGAAAGATTTCGAGATGTCGCAGAAAGACCTGATGGAACGCCTCGACCGCACCATCGCGCTTCTTAAGAAAATGCAGGTTGAACAGAAGGTCACCGAAATAGCCGAACTGGCCCGGCGCCTGTCTGAACAGCAGAACCAGGTCAATAAGAATACCGAAGAATCCGAACCCAAAGGCCTGCCGCAGTTGGCTTCCGAAGAGGAAAAGGTCAAGAAGGGGGTAGATTCTATCAAGGACGAAGTCAAGAAGCTGCGCGAATTACTCGATCAGATTCCGTTCAGCAAGAGCCAGGAAGCGGAATCGTTCTGCCAAGCAGTCGAACAGACCGATGTCAATAAAGATGTCGAAAGCATGACGCAGAATCTTCAGAATCAGGCCAAGGACCCCGCGGTGAAGGACGGCCAGCAGGCCTATTCCAAGTTACTTGACTTGGCCGACAGGCTTCAAAAGGGCCAACAGAGCATGTGCAATGGCGGGGGTGAGAAAATGGCCCAGGAAATGCGGAATGCCATCAATGATTTAAATTACCTTTCCGGCAACCAGGAAGGATTGATGCAAAAGACCGGCGAAATCACCGGCGGTTCGGAAGTCCTCCGCGACATGGCCGCGCAGCAACAGGTCCTGCAGGAATCGATCTCAGCCATGTTCGGCCGGGTGGTCGAGATGGGGAAAGAATCTCCGTTTATTGCGGCCGAGCTTAACAATTTGCTTCGTCAGGCACTTAGCAATTCCGGGATGGCCATTGACCAGTTTTCGGCCCGTCGCGGACGCGAGGGACAAAGCTATCAGGGCGAGGCGATATATAACCTGAATCGCGCCGCGGTGCGCATGATGGATGCCATGGAGCAGCAGAGCAACTGCAACAGCGGCGGTTCGTGCGACAAGCCGAGCCAGAAAATGCAGGCTTTGACCCAGCGCCAGCAGGAACTGAATCAGCAGACGCAGTCGCAATGCAATAATCCCGGAAGCAGTATGGGTATGAACCCCGATGCCATGCGCAGGCTGGCGGCGGAACAGAACGCTATCGGCAAGTCGCTGGGGCAGTTACAGCAGGAATTCGGAGACAGCCGGGAAGTCCTGGGACGGCTCGATGCTATCCGGGACGACATGAAGAAGATCGAGGAATCTCTGGCCAACGGCGAAGTCGGCGAAGAGACGATGCAGCGGCAGCTCCAGGTATATTCGAGGATGCTCGATGCCACCCGCACCATGCAGCGGAAAGATTTCACCGATCAGCGCAAAGCCGATGTCGGCAAGGACATCCTGCGGAATTCTCCGGCCGCCCTGAGCGGAAATCAGCTTAACAGCGGATTGGACGTGGAAGACAAACTGCGGCGGTTCCTCGATGAAAGCTACCCAGAAGAATATGAACAGCAGATTAAGGCCTATTTCAAAGCCCTGATCGAAAATGCCGACAGCCCGATATATGACGAAGATTAAAATCATTCTGATTTTGGCAATTATCGCGGTCGGATCGGTCAGTGTCCGGGGCCAGACGATTACGCCGGTTGAAGAGCTTCCCAAGGAACCGCCCCGGAGAGTGGATCCGTTCGATTCCCTGTACCAATCACGTCACGGCGGTATCCAGATAAACCAAATCGAGGTTATCCGCAAGCTGGTTTCGCAGGGAGCTTTTATCAGCGCCGTGGGGATGCTTGAAGACTTATACTCGAAGGAACCCGACAACCGCGAAGTCGTCGATCTCCTGTTCATCTGCTACATGGAATTGAAGGCCTATTCCAAGGCCGAAATGCTGGTCAAACGGGTCCTGGAGAAGACTCCCCATGACCCCGGATATAATTCGAGGTTGTTGCAGTTGTACATGCAGGCGGGAAACGATTCTCTGGTCACCGAACAGGCTCACGCCTTCATCGATCGATTTTCGGATAACCTGTCAAGCTACGATCAGGTTATCGCAATTTTGAAAGCCAACGGCTACGACGACCTGGGGATGGAATTTATCGAAACGGCTCGGACGAAATTCAACGATCCCAATTTGTTTCTGGTTATGGCCGGCTCATTTTATGAAGTCCGGCGGAATTATGGGCTGGCGGTCAAAGAATACTTTAAGGCGGCCTATCTCGATTCCGCCACGGCCCAGGAAGCGGACGCCAAAATGGCGGCGTTGATTCGATATCCCGATTCTCCGGATGAGATTATCGATACCCTGGAAAGCCTATGTACGGTCAATCCCGGCGATACTTTCGCTTTGAAATTCCTATCGGAAGCGTACATTAAGAATGAACGATATGCCGAAGCATTCGAAAGCACGATCCGGCTCGATTCCCTAACCGGTGGAGACGGCAGGGAGGTATTCAACTATCTGCGCCGCTGCCGCGATCGGGGGCTGTACGATGAAGTTGTCAAGGTGGCGGAATACCTCGATCGCAACAAGCAGAATAAAACCGTCCCGTACAATTACAAATTATTCTATGCCGAAGCCTTACGGGGATTGAACCGTCCCCAGGACGCTCTGGCCGTCTATAGAGCCATCGAGCAGGAAGTCCCCCGTCCGAGAGAAAAGGCTGAGGCCCTGATGTACATGGGGAATGTCTATCGCTATGACCTCAAAAACTACGATACGGCACGGATGTATTATGACAGTACCATCAAGGTGTACGACCAACCGGGGGTACGTCTGGGGGTCAGTATGGAAATGGCGGCTCTTTACTTGATGGAGGGAAACCTCGACCTGGCCAGGGAGGAATATACCAGGCTTCAGAGGGAAAAACTCCTTCAGGACAGTCAGGAAAGAATCGCCTACAACCTGGCCATGATTGAATTATTCAAGAAAAATTATGTCGAAGCGGATATGCTGTTCCGCAAGCTGATCGCGGAATATCCGCGGGGGATGTATTTAAACGACGCTCTGATAACCAGTTTGAATATAAGGGAATCGGCGGAATCCTATCCGGCCGTCCTGGGCAATTTCGCCGATGCTCTATATTATGATTGGCGGGAGTTACCGGATTCATCCGAGATAAGACTGCTGGAGGTTATAAGCCAGGGTGGGACTCCACTCCTGGGGAATTCCATTTATCGCCTGGCCGTCAATTATGCTTCGGTCGGCAAAACCGAATCGGCTTTGGAGTTGATAAATCGGGTCGAAGCGGAGTATTCGGAAGATTATTTCTATCCCTACTGCCTGAAATTGAAAGGGGATATTTTTACTTCTGACGAAAATCGGCGAAAAGAAGGGGTCGAAATATATAAGACCATACTCGAAAGGTATGGCAATTATCCCTTTGTCGGTGAAGTCCGCGAAAAGCTTCAGGAATATTCCGGTTATCTTACGGCCGGCTGATCAATAATCGGCCGATGAATGCATTTTTTCCTTGTCGTTCTTCAGGGCTTTCAGATTCATTTCCAGATTTTCGATATGCTCTTTGTATTTCTCCTGGGTCCGTTCCTTCATTTTGGAAGTAGTGCGGATCAGCAAAGCCAGAGAAATAAGCATAAACAACACCGAATTTACCTGCCGGAAAATATTCCCGTAGTTGAAGATGGTATCGAGGAAAGCCAGGATACCGAGAAAGAACAAAAAGGCGCACCAGTAAAACATATTTCCTCCATTGCGAAGGCCTCTTCGCAAAAATTCCTGCACAAGATTTATGTTGTGAAATGAGCGGTTCTAATTATATTTGGGCCTGTTATTTGAAATTTTAATCTATATAGAATATCGGATGTAGAATAGTAGGCCTTTAGGAGGAGTTATTGAATATCCAGGCGGATTTGAAGAAACAGGGGTTCGATAAAGTCAACGCCGCCATTGCGTTCGGCGTCCTGGTGCTGACTTTTTTTATTTACCGGCTGACCGTTCAGCCGACCCTTTCTTTCTGGGATTGCGGCGAATTCATCGCCTGCGCCCATACTCTCGGCGTTCCACATCCTCCCGGATCTCCGCTCTTTATCGTCATCGGCAGGTTCTTTTCGATTATTCTGGGAATAGGGGATTTTGTCAGCGATGTTTCATTACGAATAAATCTCATGACAATATTCTCGGCCGCCATGACCGCCATGTTCGGATATCTGCTCACGGTCAGGATTATCCGGACCTGGTTCGATGACGATCAGGCCGACGATTTCTGGACGCGGATCATCGCCTATATCGGCGGAATCACCGGGGCCCTCTTCATGGCCTTTTCTTTGACAAACTGGGGTAATTCCGTGGAGGCCGAAGTTTACGGTCTTTCCATGATGATCCTTACCTGCATTTTCTGGCTGGCCCTGATGTACTACGAGTACCAGGGAACCAAAATGGCGTCACGGATTATCGTCCTGATGTTATACCTGGGAATGCTGGGGGTGGCGGTCCACTTGACGACCTTTATTGTGGTTCCGATCGCCGCCATTTACTTGATTTTGAAAAAGGGGACACCCGATAAAATCTGGATTTATATCTGCCTTTTCTTCGTGGCCGAATTATTCATCATTTTCGTTTATTCCAACATAATCGATGATAATATCGCGGCTTATAAGGCCTTTATTTTCACGACGGTGCTGCTTCTGACCGGGCTGGCTTTCGGGCTGAAAGTATATCAATATGTCCGCTGGGGTATTTTGATCGCGGTGGGTGCGGTATCGATGATCATGATCGGATTCAATGCTTTCCTCTACGGTATTATGATAATCATTGTTTTGCTGGTTGTTCTCGGACGATTCCTTTCGGCGGAATTCGAATGGAAAAAGGGCCTGGCCATCCTGCTGGTGGCGGTGGTTGCTTTTTCTTTCCATATGTTCATACCGATTCGGTCGGCACAGAATCCCCGGATCGATGAAAACAACGTCGCCAAGGAAAAATTCACCATGGGATTTTTCCTCGAACCGTTCAAGGAGCTCCTGGGAGTCGAGGATGTCTTCAGCGAATCGTCGCGGACTTACCGAACCTTTGTCAGCTACCTGGATCGGAAGCAGTACGGCAGCGAATCGATGGTGGAAAGGATGTTCCGCCGCCGCGGGACGATTGAAAACCAGTTCGGGCATCATGCCAATATGGGCTACTGGAGTTATTTCGAGGAGCAATACGGCATGAAAAAGGCCTTTTTGATTCTTTTCGTTCTGGGGGCGTTCGGCATATACACCGCTGTAAGAAGAAAAGTGCCGGTGGGTTTGCCGTTCCTGGTCTTTCTCATCCTCAGTTCAGTTGGGTTGATTTTGTACATGAATTTCGCCGACGGGACCATGTACGATCCCCGGACTTCCGATGCCTATCTTGAGGTCCGCAACCGGGATTATTTCTTTACCCCGGCTTTCACCTTTTTCGGCCTGGCCCTGGGACTGGGGATTGCCGCGGTCATGGATACCGCGCGGAGGAAATTTTCCGAAGCGAGTCTGGCATCATTTAAGAAACCGGTTATGGCGATACTGTTGCTGCTGCTGTTTCTGCCGGCCGTGACCATCGCGCAGAATTATTATTACTGCGATCGTTCTTTGAACCATTATCCAAAAATTTATGCTCAGAATATTCTCGATACCTGTGAAAAAGATTCCATTCTCTTCACGGCCGGTGACAACGATACCTTCCCGCTCTGGTGTCTGCAGGAGGTTTACAACTACCGCCGCGATATCACTATCATAAATCTATCGCTTTTGAATACCGACTGGTACACCTACCAGATGAAAGTCCACTATAACGCGCCTATTTCATTAACCGAAGACCAGATCCTCTGGTACCCCTACGAAGTTCAGGGGCAGGAAATTCAGCGGCCGAAAGAACCGTTCCGCGACCGTCCCCGGAAACGACTGACCTACCTGGTACCGCTGCCGCACGAAGGACGAGTGGTCAAACTTCAGGATATGATGACGGATGAAATCGTCATAGAGAATAAATGGAATCGCCCGATTTACGGGACATCGGAACCGTACGCCGAATCACCCTTGAAATTGAGGGATTTGACCTATTCCGAGGGGCTGTTGTATCGTACCAACAAGGAGCAGCCGTCCAATAAGATCGATATCGAACGGGGTCTCGAGCTGTTCCGGAATGTGTATCAATATGATGGACTCGACAATCCGAACATTTATCGCGATGAAAACGCCACCGGAGTCTTTTTATCAATGGGCTTTAATGCCATTCGTATTGCCAACGAACTGCGGATCCAGGGGCGAACCGATGAGGCGGTGGATTTCCTGAAATTCATTTCAGAAAAGTACCCCGAGTTCTATCAAACTCGTGAATATCTGGCGGAGATATACCGGGAAACAGGAGATTCCCTGTCGGCTGATTCGCTGATGAGGGCCACCGAAAGTATCCTTGCGGAACTGCACGAAAAGAATCCCGGAAACCAGGTTTATATAATGGATTTGGCTTCTGCGGAAAACTGGCTCGGCAAGTACGACCAGGCCCTCGAACACATGTGGACAGGCTTCGAAATCAACGCCAACAGCGGCTATGCCTATCGCCGACTGATCCAGTTCCTGTTCGATCGGCAGCGGATGCGGGATATCCTGAAAGCCACCCAGATGTACGCTGACTATAAAATCAACCGCACCGATCCCCTGGTCCAGCAGATCATATCGGGGGCTCAGCAGGGGGCTTCCGAGAGCCCTTCGGAGCCTTAAGGCTGAATTCTCCGCGATTGATATAGCTGCTGTTCCGCTGGTACTTTCCTTCCTTGCGGGTCATCATTTTTTCCATGATGAATTCCCGCCTGATGGTGCAGAAATCCTCGTGATAGTCCCTGATGACGGAATTGACCTCTTTTTCCGAGTATACTTTTCCCAGTTCGAATCGGTCGAGGATATATTCCAGAACAATGCGGCGTTTCTTGCGCTGGGTCGGTATCGAGCGGAGTTTTCCTCCGCGGAAAAAGCTGTCGATTACCCTGCTTTTGGGGTCGTTCAGGCGCTGGTTGGAATGCCTGGCTATCCATTCGGTTAAGTCCTTTTCGCTGATGCGCCAGTCCTTGCCGATTTTATAGCCGATCAGGTCCCCCTTCTGAATTTTGCGCGATATGACCTGGACATTCATCTTCAGGATTTCCGCGACTTCCTGAGTGGTATAGAATTTCAAATGATCCGGCAGATTATCGTTATTCATATTCACCTCTATTTTAATATACAAAATAATACAGTAAAATACAATAATATGTTTCATAGTTTTTAAGGTTTTTTTCGCTATCGGGAAATTATAAGGTATACTAGCGGTAATGGTCTATTTGGTATATGCCCTTCTCTGCCTGATCTGGGGATCGACCTGGCTGGCCATAAAGATCGGCCTTGATGACGCTCCTCCCTTTTGGCTCGCCTCCCTTCGTTTCCTGATTGCCTCGGTTATTCTGCTGGTCATCAACGCCTTTCGCCGGGTGAAATTTCCGGATAACCTTCGGGAATGGATTAAAATCGGTATTCCCGGGTTATTCATGTATGCCGGGAGTTACCTGATGGTGTACTGGTCGGAGGTATATATCGATTCCGCTTTGACCGCGGTGGTATATGCCAGTATGCCGTTTTTCGTGGCGTCCTATTCGGTGGTCATGATTCCCGAAGAACGGCTGAAACCTATCGGATGGCTGGGGTTGATTGTCGGATTTGCGGGGATCATTCTGATTTTCAATGACGTTTTGCGCCAGGCGGATTTCATGTTCTGGGGAGCGTTTCTCTCCCTACTTGGGTCATCGGCGTCGGCCTTCGGCTCGGTCTATATCAGGGCCCGCTTAAAAGAATACGATATCCCGCTGATGGCGTCGATACAAATGTCAATCGGCACGGTGATAATCATCTGTGCCGCCCTGCTGTTCGAATCGCTGAGCGATTTCGTGATTTCTCAGAAAACGGTTTTCTCGGTGGGTTACCTGACCCTGTTCGGCACGATCGGCGCTTTTCTGGGATATTACTGGCTTTTAAAACGAATCAAGACCATTCATGTCTCGTTGATTGCGTTCGTGACCCCCTTGATTGCACTGGTAATAGGTAACCTGGTCAGAGGAGAGACCTTTTCCACCCTTACCGTAATCGGGACAGTGATGATTCTTGGAGGAATCCTTCTGGTCGTTCGCAAGTAATTTATCGAATAAAAATATATTTTTTAATCTTGAAAGTTTTCCTTCGCCGTTGCATTTTTGAACCGTGTCGATATATTAGTACTTACTTGCATCTCTGGCGGAGCACGGAATGAATCGGTTTTTTGAATTTTCATCGCATCAGCTTAAGCTGGTGGTCATCCTGGCCGGGCTTTTGATGATTTTCTCGACGTACCGTCTGATTCGTTCTTTTTCCTCGGCCGAACAGGATTCTTTGAAACTGGTCTTCAAGACCGGCGACCATGACTTCCGGTACGAACCGGTTCTCAAAGTAGATATTAATCATACTCCGGCCGATTCCCTGGAGTTGGTACCCGGAATCGGGCCGGTTTTCGCCTCGAGGATTGTCTCGTTCAGGGACAGCGCCGGAGGGTTCAGGAAGATTGAAGATATCAAGCTGGTTGAAGGTATCGGTGCCAAAACGTACGAAAGAATAAAGGATTATCTCGAGGTCAATCCGTGGTAGATTTTAAAGGGAGGAAATACGGCGCGGACCTGACTTCGCGCAGGGCCCGGATTGTCCGCAAAAGCGGAGGTTCGGGGCACCCCGTGGTCGACCTTATCGGCGACACCCGGCTGGACCAGCTTGAAAATTATATCCGCGACAGCGAAGCGGCGCTTTATTTCAGCGTTCCCGAAAAGGACGCGCTGTTGAAAAAAGTCACGATCCCCAAAGAAAACGGAATTGCCGGAGACCGTCTGGCTTTGTTCGAATTTACTTCGAGCCTGATAAACGACCCCGACCGTTATTATTTCGAAACGCATCCTTTAAATGGTGATTCCCGCCATCTGGTGGTAGGATATAACCGGGAATTTATCAATGGCCGTATGGCCATGCTGGAAAAATCATCCTTAAAACCGGCCGGTTTTAAACTGCGGGGATGGGCGTTGGCATCAGGCTATAAGAACTATTGCTGGAAAGAGGGGGGCGAGCTGGTTTGCTTGCTTGATATTTCCGATGATTGTACCTCCTTTTGCCTGATGCACAAAGATTCTCCTCTGACAACCGGGTATGTCGAAGGAACCCTGTACGATTCCGAAAACGGCAAGTGTATTTCCGGCGGTTTTCTGACCGATTTGTCAGCAACCATCAAATATCATTTGAGTTTGCTGCACAAATCGGGAGAGACCTGCCCGATATCCTTGATTATCATTTCGGGGTCCTCGGCCTCGAACGGCGTCGCCCTGGTGATAGAAGAGAAAACGGGCATCCGGACGGTTCAGCCGGCGGTGAAAAAGGCCCTTTTCTCGCATGAAACGGTCCCATTAGCCCCCAAATACCTGGTCAGCCTGGGATTAACCGGTGATTGAATTATGCGGGTCACCGGCGGAGAGTTTAAAGGGCGTCCGCTGAAAACCACGCCCGGTCTGGCCGCTCGCCCGACCACCGACAAGGTCCGTCAATCGATTTTCAATATCCTCATGAATGACATTGAAGGCACCACGGTCCTCGACCTGTTTGCCGGCTCTGGCGCGTTGGGTATCGAGGCGCTGTCGCGCGGAGCCAAAGAGGCGGTCTTTATCGAACAGGGGCACGCCCAGGCCGAAGCCATCAAACAGAATCTCGTTTCGTTGGATCTTCCGAAAAATATCATCAAGGCGGACTATAAAGGGGGATGCCGGAAACTGGCCGAAGAGGGGAAGCAGTTCGATATCGTATTCGCCGACCCTCCGTATGAAAAGGTCCCTCCCGACGATGTCGCTAAAGCTGTGATGCAATATAACTTGCTTCGGATTGGAGGATTCCTTATACTGGAGCATAAAACCGGAGGGGAGGTAAAAAGCGACTGCTTTATCCTTCTTAAACGGAAAAAATACGGCCAGACCGAGGTGACTTTTTATGTCAGAGAACGCTGAATTCAAAACCGGGATATATCCGGGATCGTTCGATCCAATAACGAACGGGCATAAATCCCTTATAAATCGCGCCACCAGTCTTTTCGACAAGTTGATCGTGGCCGTGGCGCGGAATGTCACCAAGTCGCCGCTGTTTACGATCGATGAAAGATTCGAACTGACCAGGGAATCTCTGAAAGATAATCCCCGGGTGGAAGTGATAAAATTCGACGGTCTCCTGGCCGACCTGGCTAAAATGAGCAAAGCACGCGCCATCGTACGCGGTTTACGGGCGGTATCCGATTTCGAATACGAATTCCAGATGGCCCTGATGAACCGCAAGCTGGCCCGTGAAGTGGAAACGGTCTTCTTGATGCCGTCGCTGCCGTGGGTTTATCTCTCTTCAACCATTGTCAAGGATGTCGCGTATAATCACGGTGAATTCCGGGACCTGGTCCCGGACCCGGTTTATAAAGCCTTGCGGCAGAAATTCAACGATAAAAAAGACTGAGATAAATATGGACGATAGTGCAGAACGGAATAAATCCGAACAGGAACAGCCGCAATTACCGGTGAACGAACTCATCCGCGTTCGCCTTGAAAAAGTAAATAATCTGCGGGAAAGCGGCATTGAACCTTACGCTTACCGGTACGACCGGACTCACATGACTTCCGATGCCGTCGCGAATTTCGATAAATATGCCGAAGCCGGAACGGTTTTGAGCATCGCCGGACGCATCATGCTGAAGCGGAAAATGGGAAAGTCGATCTTTGCGGATTTGCACGATGTTACCGGAAGACTGCAGATATACGTGAAATTCGACAGGGTCGGACCGGAATCATTCAAAATATTCGAAAAACTCGACCTTGGAGATATTATCGGGGTGAAAGGAACCCTATTCACTACCAAGACCGGCGAAAAGACACTGGCAGTGCAGGAGTTTACGATCCTGGCTAAAGCCATCCAGCCGTTGCCGGATAAGTATTCCGGACTGGTCAATAAGGACCTGCGGTATCGGCACCGTTATGCCGACCTAATCATGAATCCCGATGTCCGCGGAACTTTCGTAATGCGAAGCCGCATTATCAAATCGATCCGGGAATTTCTCGACGGGCAGGGGTTTCTTGAAGTGGAAACACCGATACTCCAGCCTTTGTACGGCGGAGCCGCGGCGCGGCCGTTCATGACCCATCATAATACCCTCGATTACGACCTTTACCTTCGTATCGCCGACGAACTGTACCTTAAGCGGTTGATAGTCGGAGGATTCGATAAGGTCTGGGAATACTGCAAAGATTTCCGCAATGAGGGAATGGACCGCCTGCACAACCCTGAATTTTCCATGGTGGAGCTGTACTGGGCCTACGCTGATTACCGCGATATCATGAATCTCTATCAGGAGATGATGAAAAAGGTCGTCTTCGATCTGCATGGAAAGTACAAGATTCGTTTCACCGGCCACAATTGCGAGACGGTCGAGGAATTCCGGGAGATGCAGGAGCAGAGCCTCATCAGCCGCAATTTGACTTTCGAAGGATTCGAAATTGATTTCGAACCGGGATTCCGGGAGATTTCCATGGTCGACAGCATCAGGGAGGCGACCGGTATCGATCTATTGGCTATGGATTATGCCGAAGCAAAAGAAGCGGCGAAGAAAGCCGGGATCGATGTCGTCGATTTGAAAAACTGGGGAAAAGTGGTCGAAGCTTTCTTCGAAGAGAAAGTGGAAGCATCATTGATACAGCCGACTTTCATCAAGGACTTTCCGCGCGAGATTTCTCCGCTGGCCAAAGTTCACCGCAATAATTCTCGTTTGGCGGAAAGATTCGAGGTCTTCATCGGCGGACAGGAAGTAGCCAACGCCTTTTCGGAGCTGAACGATCCAGTCGATCAGCTCGACAGGTTCAAAGCGCAAGTGGAAGCGGGGCGAGGCGGTGACGAAGAGGCGCACCAACTCGATGAAGATTATATCCTGGCCCTGATGTACGGAATGCCTCCGACCGGAGGACTGGGATTCGGGATCGACCGGATGGTGATGCTCCTGACCAACAATTACCAGATTCAGGATGTGATTTTATTCCCGCAGATGCGACCCGAAGGAGATGTTCACAAGATAAATTCGGTGGATATTCTGGATAAATTGATCAGCCAGAAGCCGGATAAATAAGTATAGGTTGCGCAAAAATATGTACTACGAGCGATTTATAGCCGGCCGGTATTTGCATTCCGGCCGTTTTTTTACTTCGGTATCGACCTGGATCACCATCGCCGGAGTGATGCTCGGAGTGGCCGTGGTCTGTTTCGTGATGTCGATGCACAACGGCTTCGAAAGGGAAATCCGCAACCGGCTGCTCGGGACGACTTCGCATATCTCCGTCTTTCCGCGAAACGGTACTACGATTCCCGATTATATGGGCCTGGTAAAACGGGTCGAAGAGGTCGATGGGGTGGTCGCGGCATCTCCGTTTATTTATTACAAAGCGGCGGTATCATCGGCTTCGGCCGGCGACGGCATCGTGGTTCGCGGAATCGACCTCGACATGGAAAAGCGGACATCGGAGATTTCCGATGATATCATTCGCGGCAATTACAGTTTTGCACTCGATTTTATTGATAATCCCGAGGAAAAAGCTCACGGGATGATGATCGGTTCCGGGCTGGCGGACCGCCTTGGAGTCGGGTTGGACGACCCGATTGCAATGTATTCCTTGCGGGGGGAGGACCTTCGAAGTAATACCCGTCCGAGAGTAGCGAAATTCTATGCTACCGGGATTTTCGAAACCGGGATGTACGAATTCGACCAGGAACTGGCCTATATACCGCTTGATGCTGCTCAGGATTTATTCGGGATGGATAACGAAGTCACCGCGGTCCATATGAAGCTGACCGATATTTATCAGGCGGAACAGACAGCTGGAATTCTCGAAGGCATCCTCGGGTACGGCTATGACGTTGTTCCCTGGTATGTACTTCATAAAAATCTTTTCCAGTGGATTGCATTCGAAAAGAAAATATTGTTTATCGGGTTTATTTTGATAGTACTGGTGGCCGCGTTTTCGATTATTTCAACGCTGGTGATGCTGGCCATGGAAAAGCGGTCGGAAATCGGAATTTTGAAAGCGATTGGTTCTACCGGCGGCTCGATTGCGAAGATATTCGTATATAATGGGCTGATTATCGGGCTTATCGGAATTTTATCCGGCTGGGGGCTTGCTTTATTGGCGGCCTGGGTTCAAAACCGATATGAGATTGTCTCGATGCCCCCGGATTTGTATTTTATCAGTTATCTGCCGATAGATGTTCACCTTATCGATTTCGCGGCGGCAGGCTTGGTGACAATTATCATATGTTTTGCGGCGGCTCTTTATCCGGCGCAGAAAGCTGCCGGACAGTCGGTTATCGAAGTTTTGCGGCAATAGGCTTGACATTTGGCCGGCCGAAGTAAATTATTTAATAAATTTGGCGAAAATAGTTATTAGACAACCAAATAACCGCCAAGATCAGGGAGATAGCGGGAATTGGACTCGGATGTTCAGCACAGTTTTTTGACCGCCAACGGGATAAAACGGAAGTTTGAGACGTCGGAGGGGGTTCTGGAAGTCCTCAAGGGGGTTGAACTCTCCATAAACAAAGGGGATATGATTGCCGTGGTCGGAGAATCCGGGGTCGGTAAATCGACTCTTTTACATATCCTGGGAGGGCTTGATCAGCCGACCGAAGGGGATGTTCGGATAAACGGACGCTCATTTACGTCAATGAATGAGACCAGTCGCGCAGTTTTCCGGAACGATCATGTCGGCTTCGTTTTTCAGCATCACTACCTTCTGGAAGACTTCACGGCTTTGGAGAATGTTATGATTCCGTCATTGATTGCGGGTAAGAGCAAGCGGGATGCTTCCGAGCGAGCGGAACAACTTCTTGAGAATGTCGGTTTGAGAGGTAGGATGACGCATCGACCGAGACAGCTTTCGGGAGGAGAGCAGCAGCGGGTTGCGGTGGCGCGGGCGCTGGCCAACAAACCGGGGATCGTGCTTGCCGATGAACCGACCGGCAACCTTGATCTCGCAACGGGACAAAAACTCCATAAATTGCTGGCCGAGTTGAATGAAAAGGAAGGGACAACGTTTCTCATTGCCACGCATAATACCGATTTGGCCCAGACCTGCCACAAGATTGTAGAACTAAAAGAGGGCCGGCTGCAATCGGCCTGATAAATGGGATAGATGATTATGTTATGCCATGAATGCAATAAGAGGGAAGCCACCGTTCATTTGACTCAGATCGTCAATAACGAGAAAATGGTCATTTCTCTCTGTAAGGAATGTGCGGCGCAGAAAGGCTTTCATTCGCCGCTGGATAATGTGCCGTTTCCGCTTTCGGAGATATTATCGGGCCTGATAAGCCAGCAGCTTCCCGCGTCCAAAGAACCGCTTCCGGATTTACGTTGTCCTAATTGTGAATTAACCTTCGAGAATTTTATTCACCAGGGGAGGTTCGGCTGCGGAAGCTGTTATAACGCTTTTCGGCCCCGCCTCGAAGGTATTATGCGTAAAATACACGGGTCTTCTTTGCACAAGGGGAAATTGCCGGCTTCCGGTTCGGATGAATTAATGCCGGTTCGCGAAGAAGAACGGCTGGAAAGAGAGCTGAGAAAAGCAATTGAGAGTGAAGAATTCGAACGGGCGGCCGATTTACGAGACAAGCTGTCCGCCATCCGAAAAAATTAGGTTAGTTTGTCATGGCAGTTAAAAATATGTTCGAAGATATGGCAAAAACAACCAGCTCCTGGCTTTCCGGAAAAGGGGAAGAAAGCCTGGTGGTTCTGGCCTCGCGGGTCCGCCTGGCACGGAATGTCAAGGGATGCTTGTTTCCCTCGGCGGCCGACGATGAAGAAAACAAGAAGGTCGTTAAATATTTCGAGGGAGCTTATTCTCGTTCAGAAAACCTGAAAGAGGGGCAGTTCGTTACCGCGTCCGAACTGGAACAGCTCGACCGTGATTTTCTGGTCGAACGGCATTTGATGTCACCGGCGTTCATGCGGGACGATGCCGCCCGGGGTTTGTATATCAGCGATGATGAGCAGGTTTCGATAATGGTCAACGAAGAAGATCACATTCGCTTCCAGGCCCTGCTCCCCGGATTGAGTCTTAAAGAGGCTTTCAAGAAAGTCAGCGGCTACGACAATGAAATCGAAAAATTTATCGAATACGAATACGACCCCGATTTCGGGTTCTTAACTTCGTGTCCCACCAATGTCGGGACCGGGATGAGGGCTTCGGCGCTGATTCATCTTCCGGGCCTGGTCATCACCAAGGAAATTGACCGGGTCATCGCCAAAATCACCAAGATGAATATTGCGGTGCGCGGATTTTACGGCGAGGGAACCGATGTCCTCGGAAATCTGTTTCAAGTATCGAACCAGCGGACCCTGGGGATCGAAGAAGAAGAAATTCTCGAATCGATCACCAATGTCTGCCGCCTGATTATAAAAGAGGAAGCGGCGGCGAGGCAAATACTGCTGGATGAAGCATCGGAGCAGATAAGGGATAAGATATGGCGGTCTTATGGAATATTGAAATACGCGCAGGTTTTGAGTTCTGAAGAAGTGATGAATCTTCTTTCGGCCCTAAGATTGGGTGCCGCCATGGAGATTATCAATAATGTTGGAATTCCTTTAATAAACGAAATATTATTATTATCGCAGCCGGCTCACCTGCAGAAATATTACGGCGAAGAAATGGATCAGGATCGCCGCGATATTGTCAGGGCGGAAATGGTTCGCGAAAAACTGAGCGGTGTTTGAAACTTTTAGTACGGAAAAAAGTTCTCTATGAATAGAAGGGTGAGTTAAAATGAACGAAATGTTTACGGAATTAGCCCGAAAAGCGATTGAATACGCTCGTGATGAAGCCTCGCGGTTGCGTCATGATTACATCGGCACCGAGCACCTGCTGCTTGGTCTGATAAAGCTGGGCGATGGCCGTGCCATTGAAGTAATCACCAACCTGGGCATCGATATGATGGAACTGAAAGGCTCGATCGAAGAGGTCGTGCAGCCCTCGGGCGGCACCATGACCATGGGGCAGCTTCCGCTGACCGCGCGAGCCAAGAAGACTCTGGAAGTATCCGGGCAGGAAGCCCGCGCCCTGAAATCGAAAGATATCGATACCGAGCACATTCTTCTGGCTCTGCTCAAGGACGAAGAGGGAGTGGCGGCTCAGGTTCTTTCGATGTACGAAATCGATTATAAAGAAGTTTACGAAGAGATGAAAAATATCCAGACCGGAAAACCCTCTTCTTTCAAGAAGAAGCGCAAAAAATCCAAGACTCCGGCGCTGGATCATTTCGGACGGGATTTGACCGAACTGGCCCGTCGCGGCAAGCTGGACCCCATTATCGGGCGCCAGAATGAAATCGAACGGGTAAGCCAGATTCTTTCCCGCCGCAAGAAAAACAATCCGGTCCTGATCGGCGAACCGGGCGTCGGCAAGACGGCAATCGTCGAAGGGCTGGCCCAGAGAATTGTCGACGGCAAAATCCCGCAGACCCTGGAAAACCGCCGCGTGGTTACGCTCGATATGGCTTCGCTGGTGGCCGGAACCAAGTACCGCGGGCAGTTCGAAGAACGACTCAAGGCGGTCATGACCGAAATCGTCAATTCCAAAGACGTTATCATCTTCATCGACGAATTGCACACCATCGTCGGGGCGGGCGGAGCGGAAGGTTCGCTCGACGCTTCCAATATTTTCAAGCCGGCGCTTTCGCGCGGTGAATTGCAGTGTATCGGCGCCACCACCCTGAATGAGTACCGTAAGTACATCGAGAAGGACGGCGCGCTGGATCGCCGATTCCAGACCATCATGGTCGAGGCTCCGACGTTCGAAAACACCGTGCATATTCTCAGGGGACTCCGTCCCCGTTACGAGGAGCACCACAAACTCAAAATTTCCGATGAAGCCATCGAAGCGGCCGTGAAGCTTTCCGACCGCTACATTTCCGGCAAATTCCAGCCGGATAAATCGATCGATGTCATCGATGAAGCCGGCTCGCGGGCCCACCTGGCCACGTATGTCAAACCGGAAGAATTCAATAAGGTCGAAGCGGAAATCGCACGGCTCCAGGAAGAAAAAGAAAAGTCGGTCAAGAACCAGGCTTTCGAAACCGCCGCGCAGCTTCGCGATGAATTGAAGTTCAAAAAAGAACAGCTTCAGCAGATGCAGGAAGACTGGGAAAAGAAGCGCGAAAAAGAAAAGATTATTCTCAATGCCGAAGATATCGCGCAGGTCGTTTCCAAGATTACCGGGATCCCGCTGTTCCGTCTCGAAGAAAAAGAATCCAGGCGCCTGCTGCGGATGGAAGAAGAACTGAAACAGGTTATCATTGGCCAGGACGAGGCCATCGAAAAGCTGGCCAAATCGATTCGCCGTGCCCGTGCCGGGCTCGGAGATCCGCGCCGGCCGATCGGTTCCTTTATCTTCCTTGGTCCTACCGGGGTTGGGAAAACGGAACTGGCCCGCCAACTGGCGGAATTCTTGTTCGAGGATGCCAATTCGCTCATCCGCATCGATATGTCGGAATACATGGAGAAGTTTGCGGTCTCACGTCTCATCGGCGCTCCTCCGGGATATGTCGGATACGAAGAAGGAGGCCAGCTGACCGAGAAAGTCCGCCGCCATCCTTATTCGGTGGTGCTGCTGGACGAAATCGAGAAAGCTCACCCGGATGTTTTCAATATTCTTCTGCAGTTGATGGACGACGGTTCCCTCACCGATTCCTTCGGCCGTAAGGTGGATTTCCGGAATACCGTGGTTATTATGACTTCCAATGTTGGAACCCGGATGATCAAAGACGGCCGAACGGTTGGATTTGGGGCCGAACAGATCGATGCTTCCTACGATGTCATGAAAAGGAAGATAACGGAGGAACTGCGAAAGCTCTTCAATCCGGAACTGCTTAACCGTATTGACGAGACCATTATTTTCCGGTCGCTGTCGATAGACGATATCAAGCAGATTGTCGATATTCTCGTTAACGATGTTGCCAAGCGGTTGGCGGAGAAGGGGATAAGCTTCACCCTGACCGATGTGGCCCGCGAATTTATAGCCAGCAAGGGATTCGAACCGATGCTGGGAGCCCGGCCGCTTAAGCGTGCAATCCAGAAATACCTGGAAGACCCGTTGGCCGAGGAGCTCTTGCGCGGTCAGTATGCCGGAGACTGCAACTTGATCATCAGCGCCGACGAAGAAAAGCTGGTTTTCAAGTTCAACGATCAGCCGCAGGGGAAAGAAATCACCGAAAGAGTGACCAATTAATTCGCTTGCTTTTTCGACAGGATTTTATATAATAGAAGGCCCGGTTTGAGCCGGGCCTTAATTTTGAAAATAAGTTCGCTTGACTGGAGATAGTTGTTATGGCTCACAAAAAGGGTGTCGGTTCTTCGCGCAACGGCCGCGACAGCCAAGGGCAGAGACTGGGCGTCAAGGTTTACGGCGGCGAAGCGGTTTCCGCCGGAACGATCATTGTCCGGCAAAAGGGAACGAAAATCATCCCCGGCAGCAATGTCGGCATGGGGAGAGATAAAACTCTCTTTGCCAAGATTACCGGCGTGGTGAAATACGAGCGTAAGGGACGCGACAAGAAAATGGTTTCGATCATGGAATAGCATTTCCCTGAAACGAAAATTGAAACCCCCGAATTTATCGGGGGTTTTTTTATTGGCATTACCACGGGCCTACATAATCAGCACGAATTTCCCGACTTCGTTGCCGTATTCCGATTCCACCGAATAATAATATATTCCCGAAACCGGAGCCTGAGTGTTCCGGGTAATCAAATCCCAGGAATCGTGCGCGGCATTGGGATCGTCAATGGGGTAGTCGTGTTCGATGGTTCTGACAAGGTCACCATCAATAGTAAAAATCCTGATTGTGCAGCGATGCGGTAGATTTATAAAGTGCAAGGCACGAACCCTGAAATCGGGTAAGTCCGGCCTTCCTCGCCCCTCAAAACCATCGGCGCGATAATTCCCGTCGATGCGATAAGGATTGGGATAGACGATAATTCTATCCAGATTCGACTCCACCTCACGCGCAGTGGATTGGGCGTAAGCATTAACCATGTTCACGGTTGGGTCGGTTTCCAGGGCCTGAAGTCCCAGCCCCGGAGCCCCGTAATCGAACGCGGTCACCGAGACATAGTACATCTGGGATCGAAGCAGATTTCTCAAGGTATATTCGTATTCGAAATATTTCAAATTGCCTTCCTCGGTCAATTCTTCGGGGTAGTAAAGCCGGGCCGTGTCGAGATTCAGGGCCGAAGGGTACGGCTGGGTCGGATATACTTTATGTATGGCGTTGGTATCGAGAAGATTTGATTCATTCCAATCCTGCGGCTGAAAATAGAATGAACTTATATTGCCGTCATCCGCCGGAAAATTCAAGGGAGATTCGCGGGTGAAATCGAAAGGATCAAATTCCCCACCGTACAGTATTCTTAACGAATCAATCGATAGGGGAGAGGCATCATTCACCCAATCGCCATAATCATTGTCCCATTCCCAGCGGATGTAATCCTCCTTGTCGAATGAGGTGGTTACTACGAATTCGTCTTCACTTGGCGAAAGAGAATAATACACCCGGTATCCCTCGAAATCGTATTCCGAACTAAAGGGGTCAAGCGTGGTTTCGCTGTAAAGACCGTTCCAGCGGATCTTGAAATATCCCGCCATATAATTATCGGCACCTCCGGCAAGTCTGATTTCCGGTGCCGGCGGAGGAGCGGCTCCTCTGATATCGGTAACTCCGTCGCCGCAGTAATAAATCTCTCTATTCTTGGTGCATTCATATGTGCCGTTTTCGAGAAGAATCGAATCGAGACAACAAACCCGGGATTTCCCTAAATACCCGTCGCCGTCGGTATCGTAGCCGGGATTATCGTACACCCATGACGCCCAGACGGCATTACGGGTTAATTCCGAAAAATCGAGTTTATGATAGAATTCATAAGGATCTCTCGGTCGGCAGTACTTATTGAAGTCGTTTTCTTCTTTATGAACGTTGTTTCCGCATACAACGGCGAAAGCCAGGGGAAGTGATGATCCCGGAATCAAATCGTAGGGGCCGAGAGAAATAAGAAAATCTACGTAGTCTCCCCTGGCGACCTCGAAGGCGAGCGATGGCGGCGGGAGATAACCCTCGGCGCTGTGATCGACATAAGCGGTAATCTGATCATAATCGAATTCGCCGTTACTCATAGTATAGTATAAATTCCGGTCACCGAGCGGAGTTCCAAAATAACCGTTCATATCGCGAAAGGGATTGCCGTGAGTCCCTCTTTTCCGCGGCCCCCAGTCGCGGGACAAGTCAGCCCAGTTCGATACCCACCAGTTGAAATTGGGCTTGATGGAATCGCCTGGAGCCCGTAAAATGATGATGCCGCATGCGCCACGGGGCGATTGAATGGAATAATTCCCTGATTCATTGGGATAAGCGTCGTTGTCGACGGTATATAATAAATCAAGTGTATCGAGAAAGCCCGTACACGGATAGGCCGAAGGAGCGGTATTGAGCATACCGACGAACTCATCGCCTCCTCCGTCGTACGGTAAATACGGGGATGAACGAATATTGCTGATGTAAGGACTTCCCCTCAACCCGATATAAGCATTCCTGAGATAGTCCTGGGAGATATTTTTAATGTTATATTCGACAATGATAAAATCATCGCAATAATCATAACTCCATGAATAGCTTTTTTGGGTAATTTGCAGCCCGATCGGCTTGTGAGGCCGTTGTTCGATATAGTCGGGTTCGGACAACCAATATTCATCGCCCGTGATTTCAACGGCATCGGTGAACACCGCTTCATATTCCTGTTCCGCGTGAGCCTCTTTGGAATAATATCGGCTCATTTTCTCTATGGACCTCTTTCTAAAGCCCCCTTGGGGGCAAGGCAATGGAGTAAATTCCGCATTGTAATATGTCCCATAGGAAGTAGAAACCAGGGTATCCCTGCCCGCAATGGCGCCGATCCATAGTTCGCCATACATGGTATATGAATGGTTGGACTGCGACGGATATCTTGTCCCGAGAAAGTATTTGCCGGTCATTTCGTCATGATAGTTTGGCGTATACATGGCGTCGGTGAATTGCCCGTAATTATTTAGGGAGTTATGCAGTTTACCGGTGGTGTGCGGGACCACCTCCCAGCAGTAATCTATTAATTGGTTTCGCTTCAGGATTTCCCTGGTTTCGATAGGACCATCGGCCCGAAATGGCTCCCGCGCGTAACCAAAAGGGGAAGCCAATACTATAATTACAGGATATAAAGGGATTGCCGACTTCAAAATTGACAGCATATAACGGACCATAATTCCTCTCTTCGAAATAATATAATAGAATTTCCCCGCGAACCCAGTGTGAAATCGACGGGCGAAACAGCGTTTTGTTTTAGACTTTTGATGAAAAGTCGGAATTATTCCAGGAATAAAATCGCCACTCCGGCGGCGGCGATGGCAGCGCCGATTATAGCGCGGTAGGAGACCTTTTCCTTATAGAAGAATATCACCAGAGGTATGACCATAACCGGGACAGTCGCCATAATCGCCGCGGCAATACCGGCTTCGGTATAGTGGACCGCCACCAGGGACATCCAAACTCCCAGAAACGGGCCGCAGACCGCTCCCCCCGTAGCCAGCAATAGGGCTTTGCCGTCTTTATAGCGCTTGAGCGCCTGTTTGTAGTCTCCTATTACGAAGCTGTATAGCCAAATGGATATCCCTGCGGCGAGCATCCGGATAAAAGTGGCCGGAAGGGGATCGAGGCCGTCCTGCATGCCGGCCTTAGCAAGCACCAGCCCGACCGACTGACAGGCGGAACCGCCGAGAGCCAGCATCACCCCAGACGTTTTTGAGCCCTTGTCGGCGTAATTATTCGGCGTGGTATCAGTATTGAATCGGCGCTCGGCTGTCACCCAGGCGATACCGGAGAGAGTAATGGCAATTCCCGTCACGGCCAGGATCCCGAGGGTTTCATCAATTAGAAACCAGGCCGAGATTGCCGTGATAATGGGAGAGGTGGTAAAAATCAGCAGGGTAAGTCGGGGTCCGAGTATGACAAAGGCACGGAAGAGAAAAGTGTCGCCTATGGTAAGTCCGATTATTCCACTGATAATAAGATAATAATAGGCGCTGGAAGTGACCCCGAGCGGAATCAGCCGCCCGGTGGTTATGAGAAGGGTTGTTCCGAGTAAAATAATTGCTACCGGAATACGGAACTTGTTGACCCAGTAAGAGCCGATCCGTCTTCCCGCGGAGGTGAAAAACAATGACGTAAACGACCAGAGGAAGGCGGTTGCAAGAGCTGCCAATTCTCCATGGTATTGCATGGACGAATATACGGAGTTGTTACAAAAAAGGGCCAAAAAGTTATTGCATTAAGTACAGGAGGAATAGAATATTTCAATGGTACGTTTAAAAATCGGCGGCGGAATAAAATACGATTTAGATTAACTGCGATTTGTCGACATATAAGTAATATATAGGAGGAAATCCGTCCTATTAACACGATTGTACTCTTAGCGAGTTTTATCAACCGGTAGGAATTAAGCTAATTGTAAACCCCGCAAAAGGTGAGATAACCGTTTTAAACTAAAAGAGCACAGATTCCCCCCCGGAATCGGTATTGACAATTTAACAACGAGGCACAGTATGGGCGTTCCCCGAAATCGGCGCTTCGGGAAACAAAGCGAACAGCAGTCTCAAAGTGGCATTTCATATTTCGATCATCCGGCCATAGCCTTCTTCAGGCTGACTCCGGATTTGAAACTACTTCTGGATTTCAACAGGTCATTCCCTGAACTTCTGGGATACGGCATCGCGGAATTCACCGAGAAGTACTCTTCCGATATCTGGATCAATCCTCGAATATTCAAGCAGAAATTAAAGATTTCATCGGCAGAGGAATCGCAATCGAATTTCGAAACCGAAGTTATGGCCAATAGCGGTGAGAAAAAGCAGTTGCAGATTTCCGCACGATTGACTAATGCCGATGGGCGAGGACTGCATATCGAAGCGACAGCCATCGATGTGACCGTAATTAGGTCGCTTGAGACGGAATTGGTGAATAACATTGGGCTGTCCAGGGAAATAGTCAGTCTTGCCATGCATATTCACAATCTGCAGGATATTCAAAAATGCGACGTGGTTAATAATTCGCTTGCTGAAATCGCCAGGCTCACCGGTCTGGATATTGTTTACGTTTATCTGGACGATATGGAAAAATCGAAGGTGATGAAGAAATTCGAATGGGTGAATCCGGCATCAAACGGAATACCAAAACCTCCCGATTCCATGGCTGTTCGAGACGCTCAATCGATAGCCGATTCGCTTCAAGACCTTGGACTGCCGCATGTAAAAGTCCTGGAATTTCCGCCGGATAAACAAATCAAGGGATTTCTGGGAATTGCCTCTCAAGAAGAGATAATATTACCGCACTTCGATCTCGATATCTTACTTGGGGCACTCGTCATTGTTTTTTCGAATAACTTCCGCCGGCTGAAGTTCCTTGCCGATATTTCAGGCGCCAATATGGAAATTACCCAAAAGGCATCGGAATTGAGGAATAAGGAAATTGCCTTAAATGAACTGCTATCCAATCTGGCGATGCGGAAGAATAACTTCGAATCGAATATACAGGCAAACATCGATCGTCTTGTAATTCCTCGTCTGGCCTCGCTGCGAAGGGAATTGGGGCCGGAATTCGATCTGAAACTCCGCGCGGTGGAGGAAATCCTGAATGAAATAACCTCCGCCTTCGTCGGCAAAATGGAAACACTTTTCAAAATACTGACACCGCGCGAGATCGAAATTTGCGAGCATCTAAAAAAAGGTATGTCGTCTAAAATGGTCGCCAACTATATGAGGATTTCAGCGGCGACCGTAAATAAGCACCGGGAGCGAATCAGAAAAAAACTCGAAATCGATAATAAAGACATAAACTTGACCGTTTTCCTGCAATCCCTATAATTATACTCCTAAGGCCGCCCCGTTGCCCCTTTAGTATAAGACCCAAAAAGTCCATGATTGCGTATGTATTGTACATATAATATGCGGACTAATACGGTATTAATTTAATAATCAGTCTATCGACAATAAAATAGCGGCCGACCATGGAAAATTCTTTCATAATCAAGAGAGGTATTAAGATCGACCGGGTAAGCGCATACATTTATTTGTGACAATACATGCAGCGAAATGACGAACGTTGAGGGGAGATTATGAAAAAAGGGAACATGACCGTGGGCAAAAGGATTGCCGGAGCATTCGCAGTCCTTATGATTCTACTGGCGGTTGTATCCGTTTGGTCGGTGATGGGTGTGGGGAATATCACCGGAAGTTCGGAGAAGGCCATTGAGGGGGACGCCATCGCCTCGGAAATCTTAAAAAGAGAAATTGACCACCTCAATTGGGCCAAAAACGTCAGTGCCCTTTTGACCGATGATAATGTCACCAAGCTGGAAGTGCAAACCGACCCTCACAAATGCGCTTTCGGTCAATGGTATTACGGCGACGAACGTAAACATGCCGAAGAGTTCATTCCCGAACTTGCCGGGTATCTCCGCGAAATCGAAGAGCCGCACCGGCGTCTTCACGAATCGGCCATCGAAATTGATAAGTATTTCGTGCAGGCCGACATGCAACTGAGCAGCTTCCTTAGGGACAAAAAGGGAGATCACCTTTCCTGGATGAACATGGTCAAGGATGCTTTAATCGATGAAACGACGAATCAGGTTAATGTGGAAGTAGATCCCCATAAGTGCGGTTTGGGCAAATGGATGTATTCTCAGGAAGCGGAACAGGAAAAACAGAAGTATCCTGAAATGGCAGCCATGCTGAGTGCGCTTGAAGAACCTCACAAAAAACTTCATGAAAGCGCCGTCGAAATCCAGAATCTCATGCAGCGCGGTCAGCGCAAACAGGCAGAGGGGTATTATCAGGATCATACTGCCGCGTTCGCCCATCAATGCCTTGAGGAAATCGACAAATTGGTGGCTTGGAACGATAATAATCTCCAGGGAATGCAGGAAGCCAGTCGGATTTACTCCGAACAAACGAGACCGCACCTGGAAGAAGTCCAGGGGTTGCTCGGAAAGATTACCGAAACAGCTATGGAAAAAAGCCATCATTACCAAACGCAATTGAACGAAACAGCTTCAAGCACCAAATCGCTGGTTACGATTATTAGTCTTATAGCCCTTGCCGTAGGTATATTCCTGGCCACGATTATTTCTCGAAGCATTATCAAGGCCCTCAAGAAGATTATCAACGACCTCTCTGCCGGTTCCGAACAGGTCGGAGCAGCCTCGGAACAGGTTGCAGGTGCAAGCCAGTCTTTGGCCGAAGGGGCTTCGGAACAGGCCTCGGCAATCGAAGAAACCTCATCTTCCCTTGAAGAGCTGTCCAGCATGACTAAACAAAACGCCGAAAATGCAGTGCAGGCCAATTCGCTGGCGAACGATTCCAACAATTCTGCCGGTAAAGGAATGCGGGCGATGGAGGGAATGTCGGAGGCTATGCAGGAAATCAAGAAATCCTCCGATGAAACGGCCAAAATCATAAAAGTAATCGATGAAATCGCCTTCCAGACGAACCTCCTGGCCCTTAACGCGGCGGTCGAAGCGGCCCGAGCCGGCGACGCCGGTAAAGGCTTCGCGGTCGTGGCCGAGGAGGTCCGCAACCTGGCCCAGCGTTCCGCCGAGGCCGCCAAGGATACCAGCGCTCTAATCGATAAGTCGCAGAAGAGTGCCGACGAAGGGGTCCATGCAACCGGAGAGTTGGTCGAAATCCTCAAGGAAATAACCGATTCGAGCAAGAAGGTCAGTGATCTGCTTGGCGAAGTTTCCGCGGCCAGCAAAGAACAGGCTACCGGAATCGAGCAGGTGAATGGTGCAGTTTCCCAAATGGATCAGGTAATTCAACAGAATGCTTCGAATGCCGAAGAATCGTCATCGGCGTCGGAAGAGCTTGCCGCTCAGGCTACCAGCCTTCGTTCGACCGTGGCAGAACTGGGACGGTTGGTCGGGATATACGAGTCTGCGGAAGCAAAAGGCATTACTACTTACAATAGTGGTATGGGTTCTAAAAAGAAACTTAAGGCAAATCAACTGCTGAAAGATCACAATATGAAAATGACCAAATCCGTTTCCGCGAAGCCATCCGCAAGCGGAGCGGAGGACGTCATACCCCTGGAAGAGAGCGAAATAGCCGGATTCTAATCGGCACTGATACCCGGCATTGTGCGAGAGCCATTTTCCTGTTGTGTCAATAAAAAGCTCGCATAATTGGTCCGAGTGTTAGGAGAAGCAACGGGAGTCCCAAGGACTCCCGTTTTTTCGGCCCGAAGTTTCCCCCTCTATCCCGGCTTGTTGACAATTTCCCACTTTTTGCCTATTATCGCTGGTAACATAAGAATCAGTCTGTCTATGGAGTTATTACATGCGTGAAGTCAAAACGGATGTCATCGCCGAGGCGGTAAGGAAAATCGTTATCGAAGCCTCGTACGATCTCGGTGAGGACGTAGTCAAAGCGCTGGAGGATGCCAAGAAATACGAGGAATCGGCGGTCGGCAAAGCCATCCTCAATCAAATCACGGAAAATGCCAATATTGCCCGCAATGAAAAGGCCCCGATGTGCCAGGATACCGGCTTTGCGGTTCTGTTCGTGGAATTGGGGCAGGAAGTTCACATCGTTGGCGGGAACATCATGGATGCCCTCAATGAGGGGGTCCGGCGGGGTTACGATCAGGGGTTCCTGCGCAAGTCGGTTCTGGGAGATCCCATCGAAAGAAAGAACACCGGCGATAACACTCCGGCGGTGGTTCATTACGATATCGTCCCCGGCGACAAAGTAAAAATCACGATGGCGCCCAAGGGGGGCGGTTCCGAAAACATGTCGGAAGTACGCATGATGAAACCCTCGGACGGACTTCAGGGGGTCAAGGATTTCGTGATTGAGCGCGTCAAGAAATCGGGTGGAAATCCCTGCCCGCCGGTGATAATCGGTGTCGGTATCGGAGGGACTTTCGAAAAGTGCGCCATGCTGGCCAAGAAAGCGCTTTTGCGCGATGTCGGCGACCGGCACCCCAATAAGTTCTACGCTGACCTCGAGCTGGAACTTTTGCAGATGATAAACAAGACCGGGGTCGGCCCGCAGGGGCTGGGAGGAACCACCACGGCGCTCGATGTTCATATCGAAGTTTTCCCCTGTCATATCGCCAGTCTGCCGGTGGCGGTCAACACTCAGTGCCACGCCGCAAGGCATAAATCGGTGATACTTTAAGGATTGGAGATCAAGTAATGGCTGATGCAATAAAGATAGAGACTCCGCTGACCGACGAGAAAGTCGCGAAGCTGAAAGCCGGCGACAATGTGCTGATTACCGGGACGGTTTATACCGCCCGGGATGCCGCGCATAAACGGCTGGTGGAACTTCTGGATAAAGGCGAAAAGCTGCCGTTCGATATCAAAGGGCAGATTATTTATTTCGTGGGACCGACTCCGGCCAAGCCGGGGAAAGTCATCGGCTCTGCGGGGCCGACCACCTCATACCGCATGAACGCCTACACCCCGAGACTGATTGAAGTGGGACAAAAAGGGATGATCGGCAAGGGAGAAATGAGCCCCGAAGTGGCCGACCGGATGAAAAAACATAAAGCGGTCTATTTCGCGGCGGTCGGAGGAGCCGGAGCGCTGATCGCGAAATCGATTACCGGAGCCGAAATCGTGGCCTATGAAGACCTTGGAGCCGAAGCGATCCGGAAGCTGACTGTGAAAGATTTCCCGGTGGTGGTGGCGATGGACTGCCACGGCGGAAACCTCTACCAGGAAGGCACCAAGAAGTACGCGAAGAAATAAGGCGAGTTATTTTGAAAATATGTGGGGTTAGGATTCATTCTTGACCCCGCTTTTATGTACATCTGACTTGGGAACAGCTTCGCTTTGACATAAGTTATTGAATTCAATATTATAATCGAATGCAAACCGCCCTTCACATTTACGCCCTGGTCCGGGAGATGAAAGATTTCCTGGAAGAGGCCGAATTCGTCAATACCGAATTTTTCAAAAAGGAACGAGAGGCCTACCTCCTGTTCAAGACCCCCAAGGGGGTCCAGGCATTGGGACTGGCTTATCATCCCTCCGGCTACGGAGCCTTCCTGGCGCCCCGCAGTAAAATCACGGTCCGCACCACCGAAAAGCCGTGGCCCTTCTTTCAGTACGCCTACGGTTGTAAAATCACCGGAATCCGGCAGTACTACCTCGATAGGATTTTCCGAATTGACCTGGAAGGTGAGAATAAGTTTGCCATTATCTGCGAAGCGATCGGCCCGAACGGGAATTTCTGGCTTTTGAATGAGGAAGATCAAATTGTCGCGACCCTGCGGAATCGCCAGTACGAACCCGAGAAGTCGTACACTCCTCCCCCGGCCATTGACAAGCTGAATCCGTACGTTTGCAGTTTCGAGGAATTCAAAGAAAAGACCACCGCGGAAAATCAAACCATTTTTCAGGCCATCAAGAAAAACATAATCGGTTTCGACGATATTTTCACGGCGGAAGTCCTGAAACGAGGGAATCTCGAACCCAAGATGGATATCACCGAACTGGGCGAAAACCCGCTGCGGGAATTGTACGAAGCGGTCTACGAGTTGGCCCGCCTGTTCGACTACTACGACAAAGGATACCTGTACTCACATCCCACCGCGGTGGCTCCGTTTCGGTTGAAATCGCACCCCGGTGAAGAAGAAAGTTACAAGGGATTATCCCTGGCGGTTTATTTCGGCATCCGCGACCGGAAACTGGTCAAGCAGGAGGTATCGGATCAGCAAAAAATCACCGATGCCCTGGGACGGCACATCGACCGCCTGAAAAGACGGCTGGAAAAAATCGAGGCGGACCTTAAGGTCGCCGACAAGGCCGACCTCTTCCGCCGCGTCGCCGATATCCTCAAAGCCTACCTCCCGCAAATCAAAAAAGGGATGAAAGAAGTTGAACTGGACAACGTGCACGGGACCGGCAAAATCAAGATCAAGCTCGATCCGGCTTTAAGCCCTGCCGATAACGCCGAACGTTATTACAAGCAGTACCGCAAAGCCCGTGAGGGTTATGATACCCTGGTGCGGAGGCTGGAACACACCAAAGCCGAACTCGGTACCGCCGAAAATATGGCGGCGGAATTCGAACAGAATTTCGACGATTCCCTCAAAAAATTCGAATCCGAGATCCAGCAGATTCTTCCTTCCACCATGAGCAAGCGGGCGGAGGCTCCCCGGCTGCCGTACCGTGAATTCACCTTATCGACCGGAGTTAAAATATTCGTCGGCAAGGATGGCACCGACAACGACGATACCACCTTCCACCATGCCAAACCTTATGAACTCTGGTTCCATGCCTCACAGTGTCCCGGGTCGCACACGGTGCTGAAATTCCCGGATAAGAATTTCGTTCCCTCGAAACAGGAAATCGCCGAAACCGCGGCAGTGGCAGCGTTCTATTCAAAAGCCCGCAATTCGGCGTCGGTTCCGGTGATTTACACCGAGCGAAAATATGTCCGCAAACCTCGAGGAGCCAAAGCGGGGCTGGTGACGGTCGAGCGGGAGAAGATGCTGATGGTGGAACCCAAAAAACCGGCGGAGTGAGGGGGGAGTCATGCCGACCGAATCAGACAATGAAAACGATTTATTATCTCAAAAAGCTCGTCCAATTATAAATGAATTCAACAAACAGAAACTAGTAGCTTTTATAGATATTTTGGGATATAAAGGCGAAATTAAGAATAAAAATTTCAAAGCAGCCTTTATATTAGACAAAACACTCAGATCCGATACTAGAAGCCATAAAATTGTATATCCTGAAATTTCAATAAAACCATTCTCAGATTGCCTCTGTCTTTCTTGTGAAATAGAAGACCACTTATTCGGCGAGCGTATGGCGGGGATGTTTTCCGTATTGTCTACTTTTCAAGAAGTCCTCGCATGTAATGGAATTTTCTTAAGGGGTGGATTAGTCAAAGGCAATCATTTTGAATCCGCCAATATTATCTTCAGTACCTCCTTATTGAATGCAATTGAAATTGAGAAGAAGGCATCTTCCCCAAGGATTTTAATTGACGATAATCTAATTCTTGAATTTAAGGAAAGATCATATAAAACGAATAACGCAGGTTCCGCATTGGGTAGGTTTTTAATAGATAAGAGGGATAATAGTCGTTTCATAGATTACTTGCCGGAATCGCCTATCGAATCATTAAGGCAGACTTATGGCAGAATTAAATCTGCTATTGAAATGCAAATCATGAAGAACAGAAATAATGATCATGTACTAGAAAAATATAGATGGTTGACCGCCTATTATAATTTCAAAATAAAGGAGTTATTCCAGTCTCTTGATATGAGTGATTTAAGAATAGAATCTGAATTCTTAGAATTTGATTTTAAAAAGGACCTTTTCTGGTTTGCCCCAGATTTATAGAATAAATGGCTGTCAGCAGTTCCCGATCTATACAACCCCCATAAATCTTGTTTGTTGATTTCCTCTTAGCGGCGCTGTAGATTGCCGCCGTATATATCCCTTTGAGGTAATAACGTGGCGCAGGATGTTGACATAGACCGGCACTATAATCCGGGCGAATACCAGGAAAAACTGGCCGAAATTCGAACCAAGCAGGCCAACGAACGGACCCTTCTGGCCTATATCCGCACGGCGTTGACTCTCTTCGTGGCCGGGCTGACTTTTATCAAATTCTTCGATAATACCTATATCATTATCATCGGGTGGGTGTTCGTGCCGTTCGGTATTATAAACCTCCTGCTGGGTATTATCCGCTACCGCTCCACCCGCGAACATATCGAACACCACCACATATAAAATTCCCATAAAAATAAAGGGGCGTGGTGAGCGCCCCCCCATGTTTGGCAGGACCGATGCTGAAATAAGAATCGGATTGCACTACAATAGCGTGAGTTTATCGAGCAAAGCGTATTCGCGGATTAAATCATAATCCCAATATATTAGACGATTGTGAGCGGAAATTGTCGATTCGATTAAGTTTTTCGTAATGGAAAACGGGGCGGTTCCAACGCATGTCCCCGCCCCGCTTCTTTCAATTGGGCGGCAGGATTATAAGTCCCGAATATTTCCGTGATATTAATGAACGGTTTTAATTCTCTATTTCCCCAAAATTAAAAGGCCGGGTAAAATTACCCGGCCTCGCTTGTGACATAAACAGGGCAGTTTACTCACAATAGATACGGACATGCTCGTCTTCGTCGTCGACGTCGATCGAAGTCTCCATCAGGGCGCCGAAAATGCCGTCGATATTCCCCGATGTAATGTCTTTCAGATTGATGTCAATCCCCTTTTCCTTCAGCTTATCGCCGATTTTATCCTGGGCCTCCTGCGGTAATACCGATGATATTTTCATCCCGGCTTTTACCAGCATCATCGGGACCTTGATATTGACATGGTCCCCGCCTTCCTTCTTCGGAGTAACCTTTACCACAATAAATTTGGGATTCCCCTTGGGCTTCGTTTCCTGCCCCTCGGTTTCTTTCGCCTTGCTGCCTGTAGAAAGGGCATCCAGAAGTTCCTCGGCCTCATCGGCGGAAATCTTTCCCTCCGCCAGCATCTTCAGGATTCTTTTTCTTTCTTCCGACATATTAACTCCTTTCGTTTATTGTCAAATCACATCTTGTTTTTCCGGCCTTTGATCATCTCGAGCGCGGCCTTGACATCGATTTCCCCCTTTTCGAGCAATTCCAGCGGATCGGGTGCAGGTTCGAATTTCTCTTCTTCCGGTTCGGAATCGAACCCGATATTGAAATCGATCCGCATGAATTCCATGGCCTCGGAAATCTTATTCAAACGCCCTTTTATGGTGGGATAACTAACCCCGAACAGCCGTTCCATTTCTTTTATCGACCCGTGAGCCTTGACAAAGGCTGCGACAAAAACCTGGTCCTCCCAGGTCAGGCGGGCCAGCGGAGGAAGTTCGAACGATCCCTCGATCGCGATCCGGCCGTCCTCCAGCCGCACCTTCTCGACCGTAAGAGACTGCCCGCCGGTGAGTTTAGTTAATTCCTGCCAATTTTGCGCCATTTTAATTCCCTCATTAATTTCTTTAATCGATTATACGGCCAAGCATCAATAAAGTTTACACAAATATTAATAATCTTAATATCTATTTGAAAAATAATCGAGATTATTGATTTGTCAAGGCGAATTTATGAATATATTTAAAGGCGGCGATAACGAAGTAGAAAAGCGGCGATGGTCCCGAAAATTGTTAATAAGTAAATCGGAAGAAAAGCGGTGCCGAGTCCCTCGGCATTTCCTCTGGCGACTTCAATAATCTTCCAGCCGATAACATTGAATAGCAGAATGAGTTCAGCTTTCAAAGTCGACAGCATGGCCCGCATGTTTTGCCAGCGAGCCAGGGTCGACTGCGGGGTCAGCTTGGAGGCGTTTTTGGGCTTGAGAGGAATGAAGCTCAAGCCGGTCAAGAGGATATAAAGCCCGGTACCAACTATCACAAGGATTAAAATACTCGTTCTGTCTCCCCAGCTGTCCGGTTCGCCGGCGGCATTGAAATGAGCCGGGATCCGTTCCGGAATATTGTTCCAGGAGACCGTCAGAGCGACTAATCCGCATAGCAGGAAAACAAGGGCGATGATTTCAATGGTTCTTTCGTAGGCGGTTCTTTCAGGTGTTAGCAGATTCATATTTAGTTTACCGGCAAATTCAAATAATATTCGGTTAAATTCCCCCCGTCATCGTTTCAATTTCGTCTAAAAGGACTTTCTCAAAACCCTCTTCGGCGATTTTGGCGACGATCTCCCCCTTTTTGAAGAGGAATCCAAAGCCCTTTCCTCCGGCGATACCGATATCGGCGGCCCGAGCTTCCCCCGGCCCATTTACCGAACAACCCATTATGGCCACTTTAAGATGAGTCCTATAATGAGCGGTTTTCGTTTCTATGGCCTCGGCGAGTCTTATAATATCTATTTCGCATCTCCCGCAGGTCGGGCAGGAAATAACCTCAATTCCTTCTTTTTTCAGTTCGACCGCTTTCAGGATGGCTTTGGCAGTCTTGATCTCTTCGATCGGGTCTGCGGTTAGAGAAACTCTAATGGTATCACCGATACCGTTGATTAACAGCGCGCCGAGCCCAATGGCCGATTTCATGGATCCTGTTGTTATTGTCCCCGCCTCGGTAATCCCGAGATGGAAGGGATAATCAACTTTGTCGGCAAGGAGCATATACGCCCAGTAAGTCGTGATGACACTCGAAGATTTCATGGCGATGACGATATCGCTGAAATTGTTTTCTTCCAAGAGCGCGATCTCCCGAAGAGCGGCCTCGACATACCCTTCGGGGTCTTCAAAGCCGTACTTCGAAGAAATATCTTTCGGAAGCGACCCGGAATTTACTCCGATGCGAATCGGAATCGCGGCATCTTTAGCGGCTCTGGTGATTTCGGCAACTTTCCAGCTTTCACCGATATTGCCGGGATTGATGCGGATTTTATCGACCCCCTGTTTGATCGCTACCAGGGCCAGCTTGTAGCGGAAATGGATATCGGCGACCAGAGGGATTTTTGTCTTTGCTTTAATCTTTCCAAGCGCGGCAGCGGCTTCTTCATCCGGGACCGCCACCCTTATTATTTCACAGCCGGCTTCGGTGAGCCGTTCGATCTGTGCCACGGTGGCAGCAACATCGCGAGTATCGGTATTGGTCATGGATTGAATCGCGATGGGGAAATTCCCGCCGATGATGCAATCTCCGATTTTGATCGATCGGGATTTTCGCCTCCGGGGAGGATATGTAAGTTCCATATTAACCTTGACCGTCTTCAATGCTTGAGGTAATTTACGCTTTTTAGAAGATGGAGCAATCGAAAGTTAGGGATGAATTTCACGCGGTTGATTATAGTTCTGGCGGCCATCGCTCTTTTGATCTGGGGGTATTCCCATTTCAGGAAATGGCGGTTGAATGAGGAACGGGAAGAATACCTGAAATATGCCGGAGTGATTGCCGAAACACAGGTCGCGGCAGAATTGCACCGACATGAGCCGGATTCTTTTTTTATCGCAAGAGATTCAATTCTTCAGAAGTACGCCGTCACTCTCGATGAAATGAATGCCCTCGAAAGCCTTTACCAGGGGCAGGAACGGCGCTGGGGAGAATTGTGGTTTTATGTCGACAGCCTGACCGACTCGCTGGTCGACCATTACGATTCGCTTTTTAGAGATGCTGCCGACGATACGACCAAAGCCGTGGATCCCGAATAACCATCTTTGATTTTCAGCATTTTTCCGTCTTTTTCGTATATCCTTTCAATTCGCTGAAACTAATGATATATCGAGATACTGAAAATACCGGCCATTTTCCGGAAACGCAGATTTCGGCCGTCCTGGCGATTAAAAGCGAACGGGCCGAAGAACGCCAACGGGGAATGGGGCGGATAATAGAAGCGTACTGGAAACCGGCCTATAAGTACATCAGGATAAGATTCCGCCAGCCGGTCGAGGATGCCCGAGATTTGACCCAGGGCTTTTTTGCTCGGGCTTTGGAAAAGGACTACCTCGCCGGATACGACGCCGGCAAGGCGAAATTCCGGACCTTTCTACGTATCTGTATCGACCGTTTCGTTTCCAACGAGTTTTCGAAAGCCGGACGGCAAAAGCGCGGAGGGAACGAGGAAATTCTTTCGCTGGATTTCGAAGGGGCGGAAGAAGAACTTCAGCGATTGTCGTCGAACGATGTCCCGGATATCGAGCGTTTTTTCGAGGCCGAATGGGTGCGGGCGGTTCTTGAGAATTCCGTCATGAGGCTTGAATCCGCGTTGCGCGAACAGGGGAAGGAAGTCCATTTCAGTCTTTTCCGCGCCTATGATCTTACCGGCGAAGAAGAACGGAAAGACCTTACTTACGAAAAGCTTGGAGAGGTATTCGGTTTGAAAGTATCCGATGTTACCAATTACCTTTCTTCCGCCCGGAAAGAATTCCGGGCGATCGTAATAGATACCGTGCGGGATCTGACCTGCAGCGAGGCGGAATTTCGCGAAGAGCTAAACCGTATCCTGGGAATCAAGTTATAGACTTATGCCGCCCGAAAACTTCAAACATCTGCAATCGCTGATAGATTTGCCTGATCTTTCGCAAACAAAGTACGAATTCATCGACAAAATAGCCCGGGGAGGCATGGGATCGGTATTTCTGGTCCGCGACAAAGAGCTTAAACGCGAAGTCGCGCTGAAAGTCACTTCGATTCCCGACACCTCGGGCCACCTGATACAACGTCTTAGAAACGAAGCGGAAATTATCGCGCAACTGGAACACCCGGCCATCGTTCCTATTCATGATATCGGAACCCTTCCCGACGGTCGCATCTTCTATACCATGAAATATATCCGGGGAGAAACCCTGACCGCCTGGCTGGAATCCAACCCCTCGCTCAGCGACCGCCTGCTGAATTTCAGACAGGCCTGCTTCGCGGTGGCTTTCGCACATTCAAATGGCGTAATCCACCGGGATATCAAGCCGGATAATATAATGGTGGGTTCGTTTGGCGAAGTGCTGGTGATGGACTGGGGGATCGCCAAACTGCTCAAGGCGGAATCAAAAAGCGATATCCTCGAGGCATCAAAGGACCGGAGTGATACTGGCAGGGACGGAAGACTGCTTACCGTCGAAGGGGCGATCATAGGAACCAAAGGTTTCATGTCGCCGGAACAGGCTGCGGGGAATCTCGATGCTATCGATCAAAGGTCGGATATTTATATGCTTGGTGCGACCCTGTATTTTGCTCTGATTCGAAAAAATCCACCCGCTTTGTATGACGAAGAAAAAGAAGCCGATTTTTCGGAATCACCTGAAGAGGAGTTCAGAAAAGCGGAACTCCCGAAACCGCTGATTGCCATTTGTCGAAAAGCGATGTCGATAAATCCGGATGATCGATATCAGAATACCATGCAGCTCGCCGACGATATCGCCATGTTTCTTCGCCGCGAACCGGTTTCGGCGTACCGGGAATCGGTATTCGAACGGCTTGGGAGATTCCTGTCGAAAAATAAATTCTGGGTATATATTCTTGTAACGTACATAGTTATCCGCATACTTATATTTTTTACGCTGAATCGTTAAAGACATCACTGAAAATCTGTAATAGATAGTCGGAACACTTAATTCATAAGCGAAAGGAGAGAAGTACATGAACAAAATCTGGATAGGTATAATCCTGGGAGCGGTGCTCGGAGCGCTCGATGGACTTTCGTCGCTGATTTCGGCGCCCGAAGTCGCTCCGCAACTGGCGGGAATCGTGGTCGGATCTACCATCAAGGGGATTATTGCAGGTTTGGTTATCGGGATTGTCGCGCGGAAATACCACAGCATGACCATCGGAATAATCGCAGGACTTCTGGTCGGGGCCGTGCTGGCCTTCCTGGTCGCCATGATGCCGGACGAAAACGGGGTCCATTATTATGTCGAAATCATGATTCCGGGCTCGCTGGTCGGGTTAATCCTCGGTGTCGCCACGCAAAAATACGGAAAACGCCAGACAGTAATTGCGGGACAATAAGGTAATTCATAAGACAAAACTGCTTAAAGGAGGTACAATCATGGGAATGCCGGTAGTGCACTGGGAAATCAATTCGCGGGACTATAAAAAGGCACAGAAGTTCTATCGCGAAGTTTTCAACTGGACGGTCACCGAACATGAGGGAATGCCGTACGCTATGGTCAACGATGAAGGAAAAGGCTCGATCGGAGGAGGCATCGGGAATGTCCAGCCGGGCCAGAATCCTTCGTTGACCTTTTATGTCAGCGTGGACGATCTCCAGGCATACCTGAATAAAGCCGAACGGGCCGGAGGCAAAACGGTTCTTCCCCCGACCCCGATTCCCGGAGTCGGATCCTGCGCCATGTTCGCCGACCTGGACGGCAATGTAGTTGGTTTATTTAAAGGGGGCGTATAAGCCCGCTTAGGCCAAAGATTTTCAAGCCCCGCAACCCCGCGGGGCTTTTTTCGTATAACTCATTAATTCACTGTCGCTTACACTTATCTCCCGAAATTTCCTGAATCCGTTAATAATTTTCGCTTTCCTCCGAAACAAAAATATAATATCGTCGTAATATCATAGTGATATCATTCTATGGAGGTAGACATGTATAAAGAACGTGAAGTTAAAGTGGCGTCGGGATGGGTAATGTCTATCCTGTTTCTGGCTCTATTATTCGTCGCAATCCTGTTTTTGATAATCGGCCCGCCGATTGTTAAAATCGCCTCGGGTATCTGGATTCCGATTGATTTCTTTTTGATGGTTGGGCTCTTCTTCGTTAACCCCAATGAAGCTCGGGTTTTGCTGCTGTTCGGCAAGTACAAAGGAACCACTCGTCAGGAAGGATTGCGCTGGGCAAATCCGCTGTTGAACAAGAAACACCTTTCTTTGCGGGTGCGGAATTTCGAAACCGGCAAAATGAAAGTGAACGATGTCGACGGCAACCCGATCGAAATCGCCTCGATCGTTGTCTGGAGGGTGGTCGATACCGCCGAAGCCAGTTTTCAGGTAGACAATTACGAGGAGTTCGTTAAGATTCAGTCGGAATCGGCGGTCCGTAATCTCGCGACGCAATACCCGTACGATACTCATGATAATGAAATTGTTTCACTCCGCGGAAGCACCGCCGATATTTCGGACAAACTCAGGGTGGAAATCCAGGAACGGCTGGACCAGGCCGGAGTGGAAGTTCTGGAAGCTCGCATCAGCCACCTGGCCTATTCTCCGGAAATCGCGGAAGCAATGCTCCGCCGTCAGCAGGCTGGAGCGATCGTGGCGGCTCGTCAGTTGATTGTCGAAGGGGCGGTCGGCATGGTGGAAATGGCTCTGGATCAGCTTTCTCGGAAAAACATCATCGAACTGGATCACGAACGCAAAGCCGCGATGGTCTCGAACCTGCTGGTGGTCCTGTGCGGAGAAACCTCAACCCAGCCGGTTATTAATACCGGAACCCTGTACTGATAATCGTGGCGGATAAGAAATCATTCCTCATAAGGGTTGATCCGGAAATCCTGAAACGACTGCAAAAATGGGCCGACGACGAACTGCGAAGCCTCAACGGGCAGATAGAATACCTGCTTCGCACGGCCCTGACGCAGTCGGGGAGATTGAAGGATAAAGAAGATAAGTAGAATCTGACATCGAAGTCGTACCTAATTCCCAGTAATCTCCGGACGCTCTCCGTATGTCCTTGTAATGATTATCGACCCCGAAAAATCAAAAGGGTTGCGCTTGATGGCGATCCTGGCGCATCCCGATGACGAATCGCTCGGGATGGGAGGGACTCTCGCCAAATACAGCCGCGAAGGAGTCGAAGCCTTTCTGGTTACCGCCACGCGCGGTGAGCGGGGAAGATACGGCGACCTGCCGGAACGCCCGAGTCTTGAAACCGTGGGGCATATGCGGGAGGCAGAACTCCGGGCGGCATCCGATATTCTGGGAATAAAAGGACTCAATTTCCTTGATTATATCGACGGAGATCTTGATAGGGCCGACCCTGCGGAAGCCATTGCACGAATCGTGCACCATATCAGGACCTGCCGTCCCCATGTTGTGATTACTTTCGGTCCCGAAGGAGGTTACGGCCATCCAGACCATATCGCCATCAGCCAGTTAGCGGGAGCGGCTATAGTCAGTGCCGCCGATCCCGACTACAGCGGTGACGGCGGATTCGTAATCTCGCCTGAGCACCACCGTGTATCCAAGTTGTACTACCTGGCATGGGCGAAACCGAAATGGGCCGCCTATCAGGCTGCGTTCAAGGTGCTAATATCCAATGTAGATGGCGTCGAACGGCAGGCTTCCCCCTTTCCTGACTGGCAGATTACCACCCGTATCGATACTTCCGATGTCTGGGAAACGGTCTGGAAAGCGGTGCAGTGTCATAAGACCCAACTTGCCATTTATGGCAAGTTGAAAGACCTTCCGAAGGAACATCACAAGGCGATCTGGGGAACCCAGGAATTTATCAGAGTCTTTAGTACGGTCAACGGCGGCCGCGAAGTTGAAAGGGATTTATTCGAAGGGCTGCGGTAATATCGTCAGGTATCGACCTGAAAGGCATCCGGGAAATGCTCCAGTTTCCCATTATGGAAAGTAATTACATCGAACCGGAAACCGGTATCGCCGAGTTTATTCGTTTCAATGTACTGTAAGGCGGCTTTAATCAGATTCTCCCGTTTCTTGCGGTCGACCCGTTCGACCGGGTGACCGAAGTTGTCGGTCAATGACGCTTTCACTTCGACAAAGATAATCGTCCCGTTTTTTTTCGCGACTATATCGATTTCCTGACGCCCGCCTCTCCAGTTGGTCTGGACAATTTCATACCCTTTGCCGATGAGATAATTCGCGGCGTGCTGCTCGAAATCGCGCCCCTTGTCTGTTTTGTTTCGATTTGCCAAAATCAATCGAACAGGGTTTTGGTGAGCAGTTCCTCGACCGGACGATAGCTCTTGCGGTGGATTTCCGTGGGACCGAATTTCTTCAATTCTTCGAGATGCCTGGGGGTGGGGTATCCGCGGTGTTCGCTGAAGCTGTATTGCGGATACATCTCCTGGAATTTATCCATAATGCGGTCCCGGGTAACTTTGGCGATTATCGAAGCGGCCGAGACCGATTTGCAGATGGCATCACCTGAAACGACCGCAATCTGGGGAATATCGAGGTTGGGGATGTTCTGGTTGCCGTCGACCAAAACGAATTCCGGTTTTCTTTCAAGGCCCAAAATCGCTTTCCGCATCGCCATCAAGGAGGCCTTGAGGATGTTATAGCGGTCGATTTCATCATGATTGATGATGCCGACCGCGGTAAAGGCTTTGGAATTGACAATATCGGCAAAAAGCTCTTCGCGGCGGCGGTGGGTGAGCTTTTTGGAATCGCAGACACCGTCGATTACCAGGCCTTTCGGGATAATCACGGCGGCTGCGACCACCGGTCCGGCCAGCGGTCCCCGTCCGGCTTCATCTACTCCGGCCAGCAGTTCGATCCCCCGTTCGAAGATGGATTCCTCAAGACGAATAAGATCGGGAACGATTTCCCCGGAACGCATGATTTTCAGTTTTGTCGGCATTGATAATTCCCGCCTAAATTATGCTGGTTGACTCTCATAAAAGCAAGCCGAAACCTGTTATTTTTATCGTCAAAAATTAATGGGATATAAGGCCCAATATATCGTGAATCATTTGCTATTTTGGGCGAATTTATTACATTTCCGCCGACAGAATATAAACTTAAAGGGGAGAGAGCTGACTATGCCGGCGCTCGAAAAACTAAAAACACTCATCACCAAAAACAAAATCGAATATCTTGACATGAAATTCTGCGATCTGCTGGGGATATTGCACCATATTACCCTCCCGGCCGATGCACTGAATTCCGAGCTGTTCAAGTACGGCGTGGGGGTCGATGGATCCTCGATGGCCGGGTTCACGAAAATCGAACGAGGGGATATGATTGCACTGCCTGATGCAGAGACGGTATTCGTCGATCCCTTCTTCGATAAACCGACTTTATCGTTTATCTGCGATTTGATGTCGGTTGATAAAGACGTCGAGGAATTTTCCCGCAATCCCAGGCGCATAACGAGAGATTGTCATAAATACCTTCAGAATATTCTCCCGGGAACAAAAGTCGTTCTGGGACCGGAATTCGAATTTTATCTCTTTGACGACGTTAAATTCCACCAGTCTCCCGAGGAAGGCTACTATTTCATAGATTCCGAAGAAGCCGAATGGAATACCGGGCGCGAAGGCGAAAAGAACCTGGGATACAAAGTCCCCTACAAAGGGGGCTATCATGCCGCTCCGCCGATCGACCGCACTTTCAACCTCCGTTCCGAAATGGCTACGCTTCTGGCCGATGTCGGCATCGGTTTGAAATATCACCATCATGAAGTCGGAGGTTCCGGGCAGCATGAAATCGAAGTGGCCTTCGATGAAATGTGCCGCATGGCTGATAAAACCGCCCTGGTGAAATATTTCATCAGGAACCATTCTTTCCGGAGCGGCAAATCGGCGACTTTTATGCCGAAACCGCTCTTCAACGAACCGGGTTCTGGGATGCATGTGCATCAATTTATTTCCGATGATAAAGGATCGATTTTCCACGATAAAAACGGTCCGGCCAATTTTTCCCAAACCGGTTTGTACTATATCGGCGGGCTCCTGAAGCATGCCGCGGCGCTCTTTGCTTTCACCAACCCCTCGACCAATTCCTACAAGCGATTGGTTCCCGGTTTTGAAGCTCCCGTCTGGGGGACTTATTCAGTCGGCAATAGAACCGCCTGTATCAGGATTCCCGGGTATCAAAGACAATGGAAAACCCAGCGGCTGGAGTTCCGTCCTCCCGACGGCACCTGCAATCCTTATCTGTGCTATGCCGCGATGGTTATGGCCGGTTTGGATGGTGTGAAAAACAAGATTGATCCCGGATCGGCGGTCGACCAAAACATGGAATTGCTTACGGAAAAAGAGCTTAGCAAAATCCCGCTTCTGCCGACCTCCCTGACCAAGGCCCTGGATGCTCTCGAAAGGGATTATGACTTCCTTCTTGAAGGGGGCGTTTTCACCCAGGATTTAATTGATGCCTGGATTCACTTGAAGCGCCGCGATGTCGAACAAATCAGGGTTCGCCCCCATCCCTGGGAGTTTTACCTGTATTACGATAAATAGAATTATTTCCAATCTTAATACCGGCGGCCCCCCTTTGGAGGGCCGCCTTTTTTGATTTAATTAGTTTATTGAAGGTTCCTAAAGAAGAGGCAAAATACCCCGATAATTGCAATGGGCTTTTTATACTACTTAAACAATTCCGGAGGAATTATGTCTATTAAAAACCTGTTGGCATGCCTTATGGGGATGGCTCTTCTGGCCACATTCACCTTCATGGGATGCTCCGACGCGACCACCAATTCCAACAATGGCTGGGCCGATGCGGAATTTCCCGATTATGAACAAATCGTCGAAGAAGTTGCACCACCCCCGTACGAACCGCCGCAGGCTTCCGTTGGTGCGGTCGATCCCATGTGGACCAACACCTATTTGGGCAAAGTATTCAGCGAATACGAACCGATGTCGCTTTACTCCAATCTCGCGACCTTCCAGTCTATGGTCGATCAGGTCGAAATGCTGCTGCTGTATAACGACAGTCTTCAGGCGTTCGCGCTGGATTCGGCCATGGAAGGAATCGAGGATTATGTCCAGCTGACCGAACTGAGCGCGGCCACGGCTTTCCCGGCCGATATACAGGCGATTATGGGAACCGATATTGACCTCGATTATTTCGTCAGTATGGAAGATCCCGGAAGTGCCGAAGGTTACACCGCATACATGGGCTTTACCTATAATGAAACCGAACAAACCATTTGCATTTATAACAGCCAGGACGAAACCTCAGAAATCTCCATCAGTCAATGCTATTGGGCTAAATATAATCCGGTCGATTCCACCATTGAAATGCGTGGCGTGACTTTCAAGGATTACGGCGATGGCACCAGTGCCCGCTGGGGTTATGTGATAACCTCTGATGAGGACGGTGAATTCGCTTACCGCATGAGCTGGTATTCCGATCCTGAAGGAGGATTGACCACCACCCTGCTCGGTTGTATTATCGGCGGGGGCGAACGCAACGGCGAATTTGCGCTCAGCTATCGCGGTTATCAGCCGGCCGATTCCGTCGATTATATCGAGGACCAGGCCACCGCGCAGGTGTTCCAGTTGAACGGAACCGATTTTGCCGAGGGGACCAGCCTGGTAACCGACGCGGCCTTTGAATCCTACCTCGATGAAGATAATTATTTCCATCTGGAAGATATGCCGACCGCTCTGTTCGACAGCCCGTTTGTCACTGAATAATAAAAATATCTCGATATTTAAAAAAGCCCTCTGTTATGGAGGGCTTTTTTATTTGCGGGAATCGCCTGATCGTTACTTGCGGTTGATTACGCTGGCGCTGGCCTGGATGGTCGGCATTATTCGCAGTTGGTGAATATTGACGTGCTGGGGACGGTTGGCGCACCAGACGACCGCTTCGGCTACATCTTTAGCAGTAAGAGGCTTCAGTCCCTTATAGACATTCTTTGCCCGTTCCTTGTCTCCTCTGAACCGGACAATGCTGAATTCTGTCTCCACCAGACCAGGATCGACTGTACTGACCCGGACCGGGGTTTCCACCAGGTCGAGCTGCATCCCCTTGGTAAGGGCGTCGACAGCGAATTTGGTGGCGCAGTATACATTTCCTCCCGGATAAACTTCATGACCGGCAATGGAACCGATATTAATTATATGCCCCCGTTTCCGAGCGACCATACCCGGAATCACCTCCCGGCTGACATAAAGAAGCCCTTTGATATTGGTGTCGATCATTTCTTCCCAGTCGGGAATTAATCCTTCATGGAGTTT
>Ga0105099_10000050_pt1 | contig 77462 bp, 70 predicted proteins | sample PPLLak3cmMay2015_2_FD_79138 | JGI IMG/M metagenome (GOLD analysis project Ga0105099, IMG submission 79138) | Freshwater sediment microbial communities from Prairie Pothole Lake near Jamestown, North Dakota, USA - PPLs Lake P8 Core (1) Depth... | ecosystem: Environmental > Aquatic > Freshwater >... | reverse complement strand
TAAGAAAACTACGAAAATCCTTACTTTGAAGATAAGGAAAAACGTAAATTGACAAAATACTGTCATTTTCATTAATAAAAATTGTTACTCACTGGCTTCGGCCACCAGTGTCATTTGCATTTGATTTTCCCATTGCCATGTGAATCGGTTTTTACTAGAATACCCTCATGACCGAAATTTCTGAAAATAACCCTTTTTTAGCAGCATTGATTCAATGTCAGTCCTCTCCGGACCGGGAAAACAATCTTCAAAAAGCGATCGGCACTCTGCGTCAAGCGGCCGATGCCGGAGCCCGACTGGTGGTTTTCCCGGAATTATCGTTCTCGCCTTTTTATCCACGGGTCCGATCGGGAGGTAATCATACGCAAATGGCCGAGACCATTCCCGGACCGACCACTGACCTTTTTCAACAGTTGGCCAAAGAATTGAACATGGTTGTCGTGCTCAACCTGTTCGAAATCTCTGCAGGAAAAACCTTTGATTCGACGATCGTGATCGACGCAGATGGTTCGCTCTCGGGAGTCAACCGGATGCTCCATATTCTTGAAGCGCCCGGGTTTTACGAAAAGGAGTATTACCACCCGGGAGAGAACCTGGACTGGGTTTTTTCAACAGCGGTGGGGCGGCTGGCTGTAGCTGTCTGTTATGATCGGCACTTTCCGGAGTACATGCGCAAGCTTGCCCTGGAAGCTGCGGAAATCGTGGTGATTCCCCAGGCCGGAGCGGCCGGGGAATGGCCCGACGAACTGTTCGAGGCGGAAGTCCGGGTGGCGGCTTTTCAAAACGGGTATTTCGCCCTTCTGTGCAACCGGGTCGGGCCGGAACCCCCGCTCATTTTCGCTGGCCACTCGTTTGCCTGCGCTCCGGACGGGAGGATTCTCGCCCGTGCCGATGACCGGAGTGAATCGATGCTGTACTGCATGATCGACCGGTGTGAGATCGACCGATCCTACGCCCGTAGGCACTTTCTTGCTGATCGACGCCCGGAGTTGTATTCGTCCTGGTTTGGTTGAATCGATTGGGCTGCTAAATCGGAGCCGCTGGTGTCAACCGTTGAGAGCTTCCTCGAAGGCACTGATCGCTTTCGGAATGGCCAGATTGAGTAGCATTCCCAACTGGGTTTTAGACGAGTCGATCAGCATTCTCCATTGGAAATCCCCCATGGGGATCAGAATGATGACCCTTTTGTCTTCGAGGTCGAGAATATAATATTTTCCGAGTTTCGGCAACGCCAACTCTTTCAACGATTCGTGCACCTTGCGGGTGATCTGACCGAATACGGCGCAAGCTGCGGGATTGGAATTCCAGCCCGCCACCGGCTGGGTGTCTTCGGTGAAGAAGATATCGGTAGAGATCAATGCCTCTCCTATACTTGATGTGAGGATATCGATCGCCTCGTTCAATTTGGGGATGTCGATATTGACTTTCCGGAAGGGGGTACTGAATTTTTTTGTGTCGTTCACCGCCGGATCTTTGGTCTTTTTTTCCAGGAGAGGTGTTCCTGCTTCCATTTCAGCTTTCAGCGGGATTTCCGTTTTGGTGTCATCGATGGGCTGATCCGGCTTGGGGGTGGTCGAAATAGGAACCTTTAAAGCCGGAGCGGTTTTATCGCGTTCGTCGAGAATGCGGAAACTGTCGAGGAGGATCGAGGTCAAAGATTTTTTGATCGATCCTTCCTTGAGTGAGCAGGTTTCTTTCATGTCGATTTTTACATCGGTCCAGGTCAGGATTTCGATGGCGGCATCCATCCCCTTGTGGGTGGGGGTTTCCGCTTCCAGCAATTCGCCGTTGCGCAGATAGAGTACGCCCTCCTTCTTCCCCGTGGTGATCGTGAGCGTACAGGTGATCTTCTCCATCTCCATCATCTGGAGAAAAGTCGAAATGGTGATCCCTTCGATCCGGCCTTTTTTCTCGATGGCAAGTACATCACGGATGGTCGAGAGAAAGACATCGAAATCGATCGGTTTTTCCAGATAGCGGATGATCCCCAGTTCCCTGACTTTTTTCTCGATCTCCTGCGAACCGAATGCGGTCATCACCACCACCGGTGTGGCCGGAAAATTGTTGATCATATGGGAGATCAACTTGAATCCGTCCGCTTCCGGCATACGGATGTCAGTGATTACGGCATCGATCTCGTGGGTATTGATGATCTCGATCGCCTCCCTGCCGTTGTTGGCGACCAGCACTTCGAACCCATAAGTGGTCTGGTATGGCTTCAACCCGTCGGTGACACTCTTCAGAAACAACTTTTCGTCATCGACCAGGAGCACATTCTTTTTTCTTTTATCTTTTGTGTTCGTCATCGAGTGATAAAAGCATTCCGGATGCCAGTTCCGGGTGGCATGGTCCTTGTAAACTGGATCCAAATGAAAAACACTGCGCTTTGATAGCGTACCTCATGTTGCATTGGGCTGCCTGCTGGGGAGAATAAGCGAAGCCAAAGCCTCGGGATACGATTGATTATTTCTTTATCGGGCACGTGAGCTGTCCGCCAGGGAGATGGCTGCGTGTGTTTCCTGGTTTTCGATACTGGTGATCTCGATGGTCCCCCCCATTCCGGTCAATAGCTTTCTGACGATGGCCATTCCGAGACCGGTCCCTTTGGCCTTCGAGGTGTAGAAGGGGAGGAAGATATTTTTCAATTGATCCTTGGAGATACCGCAACCATTGTCTGAGATGATGATGAAAATCCGGTCGCCCGACTTTTGGACATCGATCGAAATTTCAGGGATTTCGGTCTTTTCCACGGCGTCGATCGAATTGGTCAACAGATTGAGTAAAATCTGCTGCAATCCGCGCGGATCCGCGCGAACCAGAGGATTTTCCACCTTGAAATCGACCTGGAGTTGAATCCCTTTCTTTTCGATGTCGCGTTTCACCAACCTCAGAAAAGTCTCCATGAATTCTCTGAGGTCCACATTCTGGATCTGCAACTCCTCGTAGGCATTGAAACTCTTCATAGTCTTCAGCAGGTATTCCATGCGGAAGACCTCCGACTGGATGTTCTCCACGTATTCCAGGATGGTTTCCGGAGGGAAGGTGTTCAGGTTGTTGCGCAGGACGCTCAGGCTCATTTTAACTGTATTGATGGGATTGCCGAGCTCATGAGCCAAACCCGAAAAGATAAAGCCGATGTTGTTCATCAGCGTCACCGCCTCGGCGATTTTCTGGAGGCGCATTTTTTCGGTGATATCGGAGAGAAATACCCATAAATATCGATCCAATAGGGGATAAACAGTATACCCGACGGTGCGGTCATTGTAGGTGAATATCTGCTGACCGCTTTTTCTGGTGGGGATCATATCCATGTTTTTGAACATGTTGTTGAAGATCAACTGGTAATCTGTCTGCTTTTGCGGTTTGAAAATGTCCTCGGCCAGTTCGTTCATGAAAATGATTTTTTCCTGGTGGGTGTCGAAAACAATGATCCCGATTTCCAGGTTCCGAAGGACATCCAGACTGACAAAATCACTGTTTCCCGGCGTATTGGTCATTGCGTCGATTATACCATATTTCAATCAATGAGTGGCGGTGTTCCTTGGGAGGACAAGGTCGCTTTCAATCGATCTAAAAGCAGTTTTTCTCCCGGTTGATCGGGGCTGGAAACCAAGAGCAGGTGGCTCCCGGTCCGATCGATGAGAAAGCGGTTTTTTCTATGTTTGACGACGATCGGTGGTCGGATGGGTTCTCCCAAAATCCGGGAATCACTACGCGACCGCATGGTCTCGATTATCAATTGCAGGGCTGTTTCGGCTTTGGCTGAATCGCTGAAAACGATGACGGTGAATTCGGAATCGGAGGATTGTGACACGATCCCTGTCAACATTCCGGGCAGCGGATTGATGGGAAAAGCGAAGCGGTTGCGGAAACCGAGCGGACCTTTAAAATAGGCAAGGTCGTCATTATGATCCAACAGAGGGCGGATATTTTTCACCAGGTTTGGCAAGCGGGAAGGAGAAACGATTTTTGCGGCGATTCGTTCCGCCAAGGCATCCAATCCTCTGTCGATCTCCTTGTTTTGCTGCAGTCCGGTCAATGTGATCACATATTCGCCGGCCCAGATGTTCATATAATAGTCATCACGAGCCGCTTCGCCGCCGATGGCAAGTCGTTTGGCAGATCGACTTTTTTTTAACGAATAAATTCCGTAGGCGGACTCGCTGTCCTTCATCCGATAGATCTCAATGTTGATCCGATTGTTGTCCGCAGCCGCGTATTCGACCATCAGCGCCTCTTCGAACCCATACTCCAGATACAATTCGGCACCACCATCGATCAACAGATACAGGTCTTCTCCTTTGGCTTTTTGGATAGGGCTGGATTCCTTCCAAAGAAGATACTCGGATGGGTTTGGGAGGAGGTCGGTCAGTTCGATGCCCGAAAAAAGGGTAGATGGAACCGGAAGGAAAAGGCAGATAACCATCGGCAACAGGGTTTTTGTGTGTTTCGGGTACATTGGATCAATTTCGATATTCTTTGACAACCATTTTTTTCAAATCAATTTCGCCGATGCCGTGCGCATGCGCCCGGGCGATGGAATGGATAGCGGCGGGATCGAGCCCCCATAGGGAGGCGCAATAGGCGTCGATGGCCACGCGGTCAGTGCCGACGACTACCTTTTGTGGGGAAAGGAGCTTCCCGGGACCGAATGGTCCATTGGTAATGATGAATTCAGTGGCATCGACAACGCAGAGGGCGGGCCGGAGGGCGAGATTCAGATCGGCGATGCACTGGTCAAGATACTCAATGGCTTCGGGATCGGTCGTCCAATTGGGCTTGTGAAAAGTGCGGTTGTTCAACGGCGAGTTCAGCCCCATCATGTTCTTCAAAGTTCCGGTGAACTTGTTGCCGGCATGATCCTTGGTGATGGGCATGGTGATGAACACATCATATTCGAAAAAACAGTTCATGATCCGGCATTCCTTCAGGGTCACTCCTTTTGTGATTGGGGTCGGGCGAAACATCGTTTCATCGTTGTTAACGATGACCAATTGGCCACCGCCGGCTTGAATGGCTTGCAGAAGTCCGGTACTCTCCCAGTTCGAGCGGGGAAGCCATGATAGAAAATTGATCTGGACGGCTCCGGCCTCTTTGCACAAATGGATAACGGCCTTGACGATTTCCGGGTGGGTAAAAGCTCCCGGGTTGTTGCGTTGCGCGTTTGCCAGCAAGGCGACTTTGGTGTTGCGGGGAACAAAACGTCCCATACCGCCGATTTTCTCAACCGCTTTGATTGTGGATCGATAGGAGTCCGCGCCTTTGACCACGGCCAGGTCCGGTAGGGTTCCAGCATCCAGAAACTGTGAGCCAGCGATCATCGAACCTCCGCTCAGTACGGCTCCTGTCTTCAGAAACTCTCGTCGATTCACCCGCTTGTTCATGACCACCTCCGTTTATCATCATAACATGTTCTGAAAAAACAGCAAATCAGGGCCGCATAGATCCCTCTTTTTACGATTTTCCTGAAAAAAATACTTGAGCGAACCGTTGACAATGAAAATCGGTTTGGCTAAAATCGAGATCTTACTTTCTGACGAAAAAACAACCAAGAAAAGGAGAATCCCCGATGAGCGAGGTTCAGTTTTCAGGATTACCTTTGAAGCTATATAAAAGAGGGAAAGTCAGGGATGTATATGATCTTGGAGAGAAACTTCTGATCGTCTCTTCCGATCGGATTTCCGCCTTCGATTTCGTTCTGCCGTCATTGATTCCAGATAAAGGAAAAGTACTGAATCGGCTCGCCATTCATTTCTTTGACTTGACTCGCAACCTGATCCCCAATCATATGATCGATGCTTTACCTGAAGTTTTGCCTGAGTTTTCCAAGGACGTTGCGGCTATAGAGAAGAGGTCGGTCATCGTACGGAAGGTCACCCCATTTCCCCTGGAGGCGATTGTTCGTGGTTTTCTGGTCGGTTCCGGTTGGGCTTCCTATCAAAAAACCGGCATGGTCTGCGGCGAGAGAATCAAACCGGGACTCATGTTCGCCGAACGCTTACCAGTGCCTCTTTTTACCCCGTCCACCAAGGCGGAAAGCGGCCATGATGAAAACATTTCCATGGTGCAATTGCAAAACCTGATCGGCAGCGAAAATGCCGGGAAAATCAGAGACCTCTCCTTGAAGTTGTTTCGGAAAGCCAGTGAGTATGCATTTTCACGGGGGATCATCATCGCCGATTCCAAGTTTGAATTCGGTCGAACCGAAGAAGGGGCAATCATCCTCATCGATGAAATATTCACTCCCGATTCTTCCCGATTCTGGAAGCGGGAAGAGTATAAACCGGGAGAAGAACCGCCTTCTTATGATAAACAATATGTCCGCAATCATCTCCTCCATTCTTCATGGGACAGACAATCGATCCCCCCGCCCTTGCCGGATGAGATCATCCGCAGAACCCGAGAGAAATATCTTGAAATCTACGAGATATTGACTGGCCGACCTTTATGATCGGATCGATCCACATCCTTGATTTGGGGTTGGTGATCATGATCGGTTTTTCCATAATATTCGGCCTGATCAAAGGATTGACGAGAGAATTGTTTTCATTGGGATTCCTGGTTTTGGGCGGAGCGCTGGCCTATCGGTTTCATCCAAATCTGGCCTTTAGTCTTCAGCGCTGGATTCAAAACCTGATGACCCGTAAATTGATCGCTTTCCTGATTGTATTTTTGGGGATTCTACTCGTGGGTGCCGTGGTCACCTGGATAATCAAACGGGTATTCATCCGCGGCCCACTGAAAGCAATCGACCGGATTTTGGGAATGGCTCTTGGATTGGTCCGCGGCCTCTTGATCGGAGCGATTATATCGCTCTTAATCTATATATATCCATTTAATATAAAATGGGTCGATCGCTCCCGCCTGGTACCTTGGTTCTGTTCCGGGATGCACACGGTTGCGCGTGTTCTTCCCAACCGTTTTCGCAAGCCTTTGGAGGGCATTTATCATGATATTCAGCAAAAGGATCAGCGAAATCGCCGAACAATTTGACGCCATCACCATCAAACAGCAGATGAAGATTTTGGCGCAGAAATCTGTCAATTCAAAACTCTTCTACAAGGAGATCATTGAAGAGTTCGAGCGGACCCTCTTTCAAGCCCTGCTAGATAAATACGATTATAATATATCGATGATCGCCCTCCATGTCAAACTGCATCGAAATACGGTGATGAAAAAAATGAAAAAGTTGAAAATAAAAGATAAAAGAAGCAAACATAAAGAAAATTAGTATGGAAATAACCGTAAATTTCATTAAGAGTGAAAGAAAAACAACATAAAAGTGAATAAAATTGACATATTGTAAATATTCCTCTATAATTTGATTTTGTTTAAATAGAAAGAAAAGGAGGCATTATGGCCAAAGAAATTATTTTAGGTGAAGAAGCTCGGCAATCGATCTTGAAGGGTGTGAATAAGCTTTCCGATACGGTAAAAGCGACCCTTGGTCCCCGAGGTCGCAACATTGTTCTGGAAAAAAAATTCGGTGCTCCCACGATCACCAAAGATGGAGTCACCGTCGCCAAAGAAATCGATCTGAAGAATCCTCTGGAAAACATGGGTGCGCAGATGGTCAAGGAGGTAGCCTCGAAAACCTCAGATGTAGCCGGTGATGGAACTACAACTGCGACTGTCTTGGCTCAGAGTGTATATTCGGAAGGATTGAAGATGGTTGCCGCTGGGGCGAACCCGACCCTGATCAAAAAGGGAATCGATATTGGTGTGGAAACGGTGATCAAAGAATTGAAAAAACTGAGCCGGAAGGTATCGGGAAAGATGATCGCTCAGGTCGGAGCCATCTCCGCAAATAATGATGCATCCATCGGTGAAATCATCGCCAAAGCCATGGAAAAAGTCGGTAAGGATGGCGTTATCACTGTTGAAGAAGCGAAATCTCTCGATACCGTTCTCGACTTTGTCGAAGGAATGCAGTTCGATCGTGGATATTCCTCGGCCTATTTCGTTACCGACTCGGAACGGATGGAAGCTGTAATGGAATCGCCCTTGATCTTGTTGAATGAAAAAAAGATATCCAATTTGCGTGATATGCTCCCGCTTCTCGAACAAATCGCGAAATCGGGTCGGCCCCTCCTGATCATCGCTGAAGAGGTCGATGGAGAAGCTCTGGCAACACTGGTTTACAACAAGATCCGTGGCCTTCTCAATGTCGTAGCCGTCAAGGCTCCCGGTTTTGGAGATCGACGTAAAGCGATGCTTGAAGATATCGCCATACTTACCGGCGGCAAAGTCATCTCCGAGGAGATCGGCGTGAAACTGGAATCGGTCGGCCTCGACTGGCTGGGTTCGGCAAAAAAAGTCGTGGTCGATAAGGACAACACAACCATCGTGGAAGGGATCGGCCGCGATGAAGACATCAAAGGCCGCATTCAACAACTCAAACGCCAGATCGATGAGAGCACCTCCGATTACGATCGGGAAAAGTTGCAGGAACGCCTGGCCAAACTTTCAGGCGGAGTAGCCGTTATCAAGGTCGGTGCCGCCACCGAAACCGAATTGAAGGAGAAAAAAGCCCGGGTCGAAGACGCCATGCACGCCACCAAGGCAGCTGTCGAAGAAGGAATCGTTCCCGGCGGCGGAGTCGCACTGATCCGGTGTATCCAGATATTGAAAAAGCTCAAGCTTCATGGCGATCTTCAGTTCGGCGTACAGATTCTGTTGAAATCACTGGAAATGCCCCTCAAGCAGATCACCGCCAATGCCGGTTACGAAGGATCGGTCATCGTGGAGAAAGTGAAAAAGTCCCGCAAGAAGAACTATGGGTTCGATGCCCTGAATGAAAAATACTGTGATATGATCTCCGCTGGAATCATCGATCCCACCAAGGTCGTTCGGACCGCTTTGCAGAACGCCACTTCGGTGGCAGGGTTGCTGCTGACAACCGAAGGAATCGTCGCCGAAATCAAGGAAGAAGAAAAAGCCGCACCCGCAATGCCTCCCCATGGCGGCGGAATGTATTGATCAGGAAAATTAGAAAAAAAACCCCGCTTTCCCGGCGGGGTTTTTTTTATCCGGAAGTGGATTGCCAACAACCCTAAAATTCGTTACAATCGATCATTCATGAGACGCCTTCCGCTCACGGTTTTTTACCTTCTGCTCGGAACGCTTGCAGCTTCGGAGAAAAAATACATACTCCCGCTCCGGTATTTTTCCGGTATCTCTTCCTCATTCATGGACTATCGAACCGGGCACTTTCATGGCGGCGTCGATTTCCGTACCGGGAAAAAAACCGGTATGCCGGTACTGGCTGTCAGTGACGGTAGGATCGTCAAGCTGAGCATGTTGACCACCGGAACCGGTCGGACCCTCTTTCTACAGCACAAGGACGGGAACACCTCGATCTACTATCATCTCGAAAGGTTCAACGACCGGATTGATGCGTTGGTCAAAACGATTCAGGAAAAGAGGCAGAAGCGGTATTTCGGAGAATACCTTTTACCGGAACCAATCGAAGTCAAACAAGGCGAGCAGATCGCCTGGAGCGGAGAGAGCGGCGCTGGCTTTCCCCATCTCCATTTTGAATTGAGAAATTCTAAGGATGTTGTTCTTAACCCTTTTTTCTGGCTGGAAATCCCGCCCCTGGATATCTATCCGCCTGTGGCCAAGGGTATTCTGGTTCGGACCCGGGAAAGGACCTTGATCAACGGAAAAATCGGTGAATTCTATTTTTCACTGAAAAAACACGACCAATTGATTACCTTGACCGATCCTCTATTCATCGACGGTCCGTTCGACCTGATCCTGCATCTATTCGATCCGACCGATTGCCGGAAAACCGGGGCCCCTTATTTTATGGAAGCTCTTTTTGATGACACCCCGTTTTACCGGTACCAGGGCGATGAATTCAGCTGGGAGGATCATAACCAATTGGGAATGGTTTTCGACGTGGCCAACTCATCGACCGGCGTTTTTTTCTACAACCTGATCGCCCAGCCCGGTTTTCGATTGGAACGTACCGGCGGGTCGCTGGTCACACTCATTAAAAACGCTTCCGCCGGCCCCCATTCGATTCATCTGCGCCTTCGCGATCAATTCCGGAATGAAACAATCGCGACCATTCCGGTGGTCAAGGTCATTCAACCGGATCTGAAGGTTCTCCAGGTTCGCTTTGTCGACAACCGCCTGCACATTGAATTCAACCTGCCATCAACCGATCCTCAAGGTTTTTTCATTCTGGAAATCTTCGATACGGAGAATGAGCCATTGGTTGCCTCGGGAGAGATACCATGGAAGAGTACGACTGTGAGACGCATGGAAATCCCGCTATCGGGCCGCAACCGTCCTGCGTATGGAGAATTCCGCTTTTATCGTGACCGGAAACTCTGCGGGAAGAAGACTTTTCGCATTACCGATCCGGAAATTCTCCCGCCATCTGACCCGCAGATGGAGGTTTGGCTAAATCAAGACGACATCCTGGTAACATGCAATCAGATAAGTGGACCGGTCGATGTTCACCAATTGCAGGTGACCCAGGGAACGGACAAGTGGACAGTGGATCCGATCGGGAATATGACAGGGGTCTTTTTTTCTTTCAAACCACGAAACCAGGTGATGGATATAGACCTGTCTCTGCTGTCAGCCGGCGTCGCCCCGCAGGCGACTGGAACCCGGAAACGGATCCCCGTCATCGTCGTAATGCCGGAGATGTCAGCGCGTTTTCAAAGGGGGCCAGCCAGTATCGACTTTCATCCGCGGAGTGTTCGGGAGCGAAAAACTCTGCTGTTTTATCAAACCGAAACCGAATCGGTCGACGGATTCCTGGCCCAGGTATCGGCTTCCTACGCGTTGCTGCCCATCCATGTCCCCTTTTTTGATCGGGTGATGATCCGGATCGAAATGCCGAATCCTACCTTGAACCCAAAGCAGATCGGACTGTTCAGACAAAACCACCGTTCCGGCCGCTGGCAATCGATACAGACAAACTTGGAGAATGAAGCTGTCTTTACCGCGCAAATCCGCTCTGGAGGTATATTTGCACTTTTTCGGGACGACCTGGCTCCGGAATTGAATTTCCTTCCATCGGGGAGGAAGAGTATTGATTCCACCCAGCCACTGCTGGTCAGAGTTCGGGAAATTGGGAAGGGGATTGATGTCGAGACGATCTTCATCCGCTTGAATGGACGTGAGCCAGATTGGGAGTACGATGGGGATCGGGCTCAAATCCGGATCAATGATCGATCCCTGTTGAAGAAGGGGAGAAATGAATTGGGAATCGCTGTGATCGATCATGCCGGCAACCAGACATGGAACAACTGGCCGTTTTATTTCTGATTTTCAGATTATAACTGGATTGTGGGGAATTGTGGAAAACTGGAATTTAACGTTTGGAGATTCCCATGAGATCAAGATTGTTATAGATTGCACACGAAGCATATTCAGAAAAGCCCTATAATTCAATACAAATCCAGTAACCGAAGACACTCAATCGTTTCGATAATGACTCCTGATTGGTCCTGTTTTGATTGCCCTCTTCCTTGGCCTCGTTTCTCCGTTTATTGGTTGAACCGAGCCCATGGACATTGACCTGCTCGTAAAATCATGGCAAAATGATTCCGAGAATGTCAAATGCAGCAGAATATAATCGATCCGCGTTTACTGGAAATTCTGGTATGTCCCCAATGCCGTGGTGAGATCAGCCTGGTGGAATACAAACCGGCGGAACATGGTTTGAAATGCTCCGTCTGTAAAAAGATCTACCCGATCCGGGACGGAATCCCCGACATGTTGATCGAGGAGGCGATTTCCTCCGAATCAAGCGTTTAAATTAGGTAGACCGATTGCAGCCGGGAATCGTATTCATCCGCCTACGTCTTTTGGGTGATATTGTCTTCACGATTCCTGCCATGAACCTGGCTCGCCGAAGATTTCCAGATGCCCCTTTCGCTTATATCGTGGAAGAGCGGTTCCAGGGTCTTCACTTTCTTCTGCCCATGGTCGATCACTGGATCACGGTCCCACGAAAAGCGGGGCTCAGCGATCTGATACGGTTTCGACACCGGATCCGTTCGCTTTCCGCATCTACGTTGATCGATTTCCATTCCGGCCCGAAGAGTGCACTGTTGAGTAAAATTTCGGGGATCAAACAACGGATCGGGTATCGAACGACGAACCGGAACTGGGGGTATTCGACTCATGTTCCCCGTTACAGCGGAAGTGCTCCCTGCCATTCGGTCCTCAATCAGATTCGATTGCTCGATTCCCTGGGTATTGTTGCCGACGCAGGCCGGGGATTCCCTTCCATCACGCCTCCGGTTTGGGCGCTAAGGCAGTTGGAGGATCGATTCCCCGGTTCAGATTCTTCATCATCGGTCATTATCCATGTCGGAGCCGGTAACCGCTTCCGTGATTGGGGGGAAGACCGTTTTATCGGCCTGATCACCCGTCTCGTCAAAAGGGGACTGACTCCGGTTCTGGTCGGCGATTCGGTCACCGAGAGATCCCGCAGTGAACGGCTCGCCAATGAAAAAGGGGTGATCGACCTGACCGGGAAATTGTGTTTACCGGAATTGTTCGTCTTGATTTCCCGGGCCGCCGTCTATTTTGGAGCTGATTCAGGTCCCTTGCATCTGGCCTCCGTGACCGGAGTCCCCATCGTCGCACTGTATGGGGCGAATCTGCCGGAAATATCGGGTCCCTGGCGGGAATCAGCGGTGACCATCCTCCAGAAACCGCTCTCATGTAGGCCTTGCTCGCAACGAACCTGTATTTATGATACAATCAGATGCCTTCGGGAAATCAGCGTGGATGAAGTATATGAAGCTATCGTTCAGTATATCGCGTGATTGGGATCTCATCCTCCTAGCGGCTTTCCTGTTTTCGATTCCCTTATCCATCGCCGTTGCCTTTGTCTTTTTTTCCATTCTCGCTATCCGGGCACTGGTCCTATTGAAAAAAACAAACAAGCCGGGCCCGTTCCCCATTGCCTTCAAGGTCATTCCGTTGTTCTGCCTGCTCACCCTAATCTCAACTCTATTTTCCTATGATTTTCGACGTTCCCTCGCAGATAACAAAGAACTGTTCCATTTTTTGCTCATCCCCATCCTGGTCCTCATGCTCCGCACCGCCTCAAGGTTGAGGTTTTCTTTACAGGCGGTTTTTCTTTCCATGACCGTTTCCGTTTGCATCGGCCTGGCGGAATGGCTGAGAAAAGGGACAACAACGGAAGCACGTTTAAAGGGTGCTACCTCCCATTGGATGACCTATGCCGGTTCGCTCATGCTTGCTTTCATTTTTTTCCTGATCTATTTGCTGATGACCGGACGTCGCCGTGAATGGCTTCTCATACTCCCGGTCCTGATCATGAGCGGGGGAGTCATCGCTCTGTCTCTTACCCGCAATGCCTGGTTGGGAATCGCGGTTTCCCTGTTCCTGTTTCTTATCTGCTGTAAACGCCGTTGGTTGATCGCCGTCGTCCCCATCGGATTGGCTGCGTTTTTCTTGTTGCCATCTCCGGTCAAACAGCGGATCAGTTCGATCATCGACCTCAATGATCCATCCAACCGCGATCGCATCCATATGCTCTACACCGGTTGGCATATTTTTCGTGATCACCCCTGGACTGGTGCCGGCCCCGATACCATCCCGCTGGTTTATCACCGCTACCGTCACCCCCAAGCGTCCCAGGATAACCCCCATCTGCACAACAACCTGATGCAACTTCTGGCTGAAAGGGGCATATTTACGGCGCTCGTATTCCTCCTGTTCTGTGTCTTGTATTTGGCCGACCTCATTCGAACCTTACGCCAGCGACGAGGAAGAGCGAAGGTTCTGTCACTGGCAGCTTTGTTCGCCTTCGTTGCCTTTCTCGTTTCCGGATTCTTTGAATACAATTTCGGTGATACCGAAATCCGTTTTTTGTTGTTGTATTTTCTGACCATTCCCTATTTGCCGATCAGCGAGGACGAATATGATCAAGATGAAGCGATTGGAAGAGATCTGTTCTCAATTTCATAAAAAGCGGTTGTTGGTCTTCGGTGATGTGATTGTCGACCGGTATATTTTCGGAGAGGTTGAGCGGATTTCACCCGAAGCCCCGGTCCCCGTGGTCCGGGTAACCAGGGAGGAAAACCGTCTGGGTGGGGCGGGGAATGTCGCCGCCAATGTCGATTCGCTAACGGCCCGGTCGATCCTGATAGGATGTTGTGGAGATGATTCCGCTGCCAGCGCTTTGACCGAGCTGAAACCGGACGGAGATGAAGTGCTACGTTCAAACCGGCTGCACACGATCATCAAGACCCGGATCATATCCGGAAAACAACATATTGTACGGCTCGATCAGGACAACCTGGTCACCTATGACGATCCGCTCCTCCATCGGATTCAGGAGCGAATCGACACTCATATCGATGGGACAGATGGCCTGATCGTTTCCGACTATGCCAAAGGGACGGTTCATCCGCAGGTCATGATTAGATTGAAACAGATCGCCCGGGAAAGAAGCATTCCCCTGATCGTCGATCCCAAGCCGGCTCACGCCCATATGTACAAGGGAGTAACCGGAATGACGCCCAACCTCAGGGAAGCCGAGGCTATGTTGAATCGGAACCTGCAGGGAGATGTCGCCCTGCAGCGCGGATTGACCCGGCTGCGGAATCGTTTTCAAAACCGCTTCCTGGTCATCACCCGCGGCTCATCCGGGATATCGGCCGGAGAAAAAGGCTCCCGCTGGTTTCATTTTCCCGCTTTCAGCCACGAGGTGTTCGATGTCACCGGCGCCGGAGATACCGTCACTGCCGTTTTAACTCTGGCGCTTATCAGTGGTGCTGATTTGCGCGAGGCCGTATGTCTGGCCAATTCCGCGGCTTCACTGGTGATCGAGAAAATCGGAACCTCCCGGGTCAGCGTCGACGAACTGGTGCAACGGACCCGGTTTCTAGGAAAACGACATTGACGAAACTCCAGTTTCTGAAAATCCTGGCCCCGGGATTCTTCCCGTTGATCGTATTTATTGTCATCGATTCGGTCTGGGGTACAACTGCCGGACTGGTCTCAGCCGTCGGGATCGGAGTGGCCGAACTCGGGATTTCTTATATGCGGGAGCGGAAGATCGATCGTTTTGTTCTGATCGATACCGCACTGATCGTCGGTCTTGGCGGCGTATCGTTGCTCCTGCGCAATGACCTCTTCTTCAAATTGAAACCGGCGGTTATCGAGTTGACCTTTTGCCTGATCCTTGGCATATCGGCTTTTTCTTCGGTGAATATCCTGGGGATGATGTCGCAGAGATATCTTCAGGGAGTCTCCCTGCATGCTGACCAACTCCATCAGATGCGTCGACTCTCCACCTCTCTTTTCTATCTGTTTCTTGCCCATACGTTCATGATCCTGTATGCCGCTTTTTTCATGAGCAAGAAAGCCTGGGCGTTCATTTCCGGAGGACTCTTCTATATCCTCTTTGCCCTGTTTTTTCTGGTGGAAATGGTTCATCGCCGCCGGGCACGCCGGTCAGAACGATCTGCCATGGAGACCAGCGACGGAGAATGGTTTGATATCGTCGACGCCGACGGCAGGGTGCAGGGGCGCGCTCCGCGATACCTTTGTCACTCCGGTCCGGGCCGGATGCATCCGGTCGTCCATCTGCACGTCGTAAACGCAGCCAACCAGATATTTCTCCAACAACGTGCCTTACAGAAAGAGATACAGCCCGGAAAATGGGATACAGCCGTAGGCGGACACCTGCACAGCGGTGAAACGGTCGAAGCAGGACTGCGGCGTGAGGCCATAGAAGAATTGAGTTTGCGCGACTTCAAAGTGCAATTCCTGGGAAAGTATGTCTGGGAGACCGAAGTGGAAACCGAATTGGTGTTTTCGTTCATCGCCCGGATGGAGAGGGTTCCCCGGATCAATCCCGAAGAGATCGCCGCGGGAAAATTTTGGAAGATCAGGAAGATCAAGGAAAACCTGGGGAAAGGGGTATTTACTCCCAATTTCGAATATGAATTCAGGGAACTGCTTGCCAAAGCCTGGCATATCGGCTTGTGACTTAATATATCAAAACCAAATTATAATTTCTTTTTTAGCCCGTAGGGGAGTTGAACCCCTCTTATAAGATTGAAAATCTTATGTCCTAACCGATAGACGAACGGGCCAAATTTGAGCCGTGTAGGATTCGAACCTACGGCACCCGCCTTAAAAGGGCGGTGCTCTGCCAGCTGAGCTAACGGCCCAATGAGAAATTATTTATATCATACCTGTATAATGATGTCAACGCTTTTTCCGGTATCGACCCGCTCACTTTTTCAAGGTCAGGAAGCGTCTGGCTGCATTTTTACTCAGGACATCATTGACCGAAATGTCGAGAAGGTTGCGGCCTTCTTTCAGTTGCAAGGGGATGGAAATCTCCAGCTCTTTCATTTTCAGGATTTCGGCTTCGGTTTCAAGGATTTCCAATACCTCCGATTTCGATTCCTGCTTGCGAAAATCGACATAAATGACAATGGAAACCGCCAGTTTCGCCTTCATTTTGCCATCTTCGGGGATGAATGTGGCCCGGGTGACCGGGACGGTGACGAACAATTTGTCATCCCGGAACACGGCATGAAAAGTGATCCGGTTTTTTCTTTCCACTTGGCTCATCAGATAGGTCGATTTGGCCAGTTCCATTGATGACATCAACTGGGCTGGAGGTTGCAGGAGGCGGAAGTCACCGAAACCGCTCTCGTCAGCGAAGAAAAGGACCATTTCGTAATCGAGGTATTCCCAGCGCTCCATGGATCCGGTTGACCGGACTCCGGCCAGCCGATAGTTTTCTGAATCGACAAAACTTCCCCATTCCCGCTTGTTGGGTTGACCGAGGGCCAGGAGTATCCGTCCTCTCTCCGTATCCCAACCCTGCTGGGGACGGCGTGGTTCACGAAACCAGCGATTGGCATAGGTGATTCGATCCTCGAATTCTTTTTTGAATTCGTTCTCCTCGGTGTAGGGATCGGGATCACGACGTTTCCAGAAATCGGATTGGAATTGGGTTCGGCTTTCGCTATCGGGAAGGTTTTTGTATATATCTATTTCCTCGTCGAGCATGATGAATTGGGTTTGCAGGTAAAACATATCCCCTTTCAAGGGATCGGTTTGGATCCGATCCGTATTGGTGGAACTGCAGGCGGTGAGAAACAGGGAGATCAATCCGACAAGAAATGGACCATAGGCTTTCATACCAACCACTATATCACTAGCGGAAGAAAAAATGCAACCCGGCACGGATTATATATCCGCTGAGATCAAGCGGCGCGAAATCCTCAAAAGCGGCCGAAAGGTTTCCCTTCAACCATTGGTATTTTCCTTCCAACGATATCCCCGTGGAGCGGGTAAATCGCCAGAGAAACCCAACTTGGGCGGTGGCGCCAAAACTGGAGGTGTGCGTCACAGCGACTCCTTCGGAAAACTCCATGGTTTCGAAATTGATGAATTCGCCGAACTGCTCGTAACGCCAAGAATAGATGCCTCCGCCGATACCGATATACGGAGAGAAAATCGAGCCGTACCCGAGCGGGAAGAGGCGGAAATTCATCTCGAAGGGAGTGATCTTCAAATAGACGCTCTGTTCGATGGGGGAGCCGTTATCTTTTTCGTAATCCCGGTATTCGGAATCGATTTGCCTGGTATAGCCACCGACGCCGATACTCAGGGAAAACAGGCGGGAGAAAAACTGCTCATATTCGAATCCGAATTGGGAGTGGCGAAGGTCGGGCTTGCTGAAGCGGAGATTCTCCAGGTTTATACTCCATAGATCTGAATTGGCAGCTGGTTGAAAAAGACCCAGCTTGAAATTGAAACTCTGAGAAAAAAGTGATGCCCCCAAGATAACGATGAAAACCGTCAAATATGTACGTTTGTTCATATAAAGCCTCCGTGATTGCCAAGCAAGCATGTTGCCAAAGTTTTTTCACGAATCGGTAACCGACCTGTAGTGAAAAGCGGACAGTGGCCTGAAAAAAGAGACCTATTTCAGAAGCGATAGAATCTTGTCCTTTTTGGGCACTGAGTTCAGCCGGTGGATTTCCTGCCCGTCCCGGAAGAGAATGATGGTGGGGACTCCGAGGACGAAATGGTTCTGAGCCAAACTCGGATCGACCGTGATATCGATCCCGAAGGCGTCGATGGAAACACCTTCGGCCTGCGCCTCGCGGACAACCTCTGCGATGATCGGTTCTGTGGCTTTACAGGGGGCGCAGCCGGGGGAGAAGAAATCGAGGATCAGAAAACGTGTCGTTCCAAGTGCTTCAGCCAATTGATCTTGGTTGATGGGTTTCATGTTTAGTCTCTTGCTTGTGATTTGCACCCTTATTTTACCATGCCGGACAACCCAGCACAAATTGATTTTTTGTTGGGCTGGGCTTGATTTTTTTTTTTTTTGATTGTATAAGATGCCATAAGTCATTAAAGCGAGGTATATATGAAAGATTATAAAACCGTTCAAGATTATGTTTTGTTCCAGGACATTTTTATGGATACCATGGGAACGAACATCCGCGCCGCCAAGATGGAAAACCGCAAGGCAGTTGCGCACAAGCTTCTCTGTCTGATGAATCCCCTCATCTCCACCAACCAGGAACGGTTGCGCCGGGTGAAAATCCTTCAGGACGGAATCAAAAAAGCCGGCATACCGACTCTGTATTCGCCGATCGATTCCATCACTCAAGACAACCAGGTATATCTGGTATATGAGTATTTCAAGGGGCGCACCCTGGAAAAACTGATCGAGGATGCCAACCAGAAAGGAATATCCTTCAGTTTTGACCTGGCCCTTTCCATCGCCATCGCCATCGCCGATATCATTGAGTCGGGCGGCAGCATTGTGATCAGTGGGGAAAAATCGTTTCACGGATTCCTCACTCCCGACAACATCCTCTTCCATTTTGACGGGAAGATCTTTCTGAAAAACTACGGAGTTTTCCAATATATGGACAAGAGTGGGTCGCTCATGAGCGAATTCGAATCTCGGTACGGCAATTGGCAGACTCCCGAGTGCCTGCGCCGAGAAAAGATCGTCACCCAATCCGATGTCTATCACCTCGGGTACATCATTTTTCGATTGATCACCGGCAAGTTTTTTTCGCTGGCCTCCGGAGAGGATTTCGAGACCAAGGTGAGCAACCTCAACCTGCGCCAGTTCATGCCCACTCAGGACAAGGAATTGCACGCCAGCATGCTCAACTTCTTCAAGAAAACCCTGAATCCCGATCCCATGAAACGGTTCCTTACGATCAAGGAATTCAAGGATTTCATCGCCAATTATTTCCATATCGAGGAGTTGTCCTCGATCACCTTTAATGTTGCCTATTTCATGAACCTGCTCTATTCGGAGGTTCAGGAGCGGGAGGAAAAGTTGCTCCATGAGGAACTCGGGTACTCCGTTTCCGAGCCGAAAAAGGCGGCCGCGGCCACCGCCCCCATTCCTGCACCGGCTCCGATGGAACCGGTCATGGAAAGAGCGGCGGCGAAACCGACCCCCAAGGAGGAGTTGGTCTCTTCCCTGTTGGAAAGCCTGGATGAAAAGAAGAAAACGAAGAAGACTCCGATCCTGATCGCAGTGGTGAGCATCGTCGCCATCGCCGTGGTCGGCGTGATGTACATGAACCAGGCCAAGAAGGCCAAATTGGCCGAACAGCAGCGGATTGCGGATACGCGCAAGATGGAAGAAGAGAAGCAGAAAGAGATCGATCGGATAAATAAGCAGAATGAGGCGGATCGGTTGAGTATTCAACAAGAATTAGATATTGCCAAAGCCGATCGGGAAAAACTGGAGAAGGATAAGGCCGATTCCGATAAATTGATCAAGGCCAGGGAAAAAGAAGCTGCCCTGTTGAAGCAGAAAGAAGATCAGGAACGTCAGGTCAGGGAGGCGGAGGCTCAGGCTGCAGCAGAACAATCGCTCCTAGAGGAACAGAAGAAGACCGAAGCTCTGAAATTGGAAGAGGACAAGAAGAAGGTCGATGCCCAGAAGAAGGTGGAAGAAGAGGCCAAGAAAGCCAAGACCGGTGAATTGATCGGATATAACAGTCTGGATGTGAAGCCGGAGCGGACCTCCGGGGAAACGGTTTCCCAGTATCTGAATCGCTTCCGGACCGCCGCCAATGTGAAACAGTTAGCTAAGGAAATGAGTGGAAAAACTCTTCCCGTCGCCTTCCAGGTGAATATCGACGAGAAGGGTACGGTTCTGAACGTCCGGGTTTCCGGAAACCCGCCTGCCATGTTGAAGCAACTGATCATTGACTTGACCATGAAATGGACCTTCACTCCCCCCCAGAAGGACGGGGTCAAAGTTAAAACCTGGAAGAACGAATTTTTTCAACTGAAGTTTTAATGGCAAAAGGGGACTGGCACCGCCCCGTTTTTTGTGCCTGGAATCAAGTGTTTCCCGGAGCTGAAAATATGATCCGTCAATCCATGCGGAGGATATTATGAGCATAGTCGTTCGCGAAGTGAAAAACGCGGGTGATCTCAGACGTTTCGTCGAATTTCCCTATCAATACTACAAGAACCACCCCCTGTGGCTGCCGACCCTGAAAGCGGAGGAGCGGGAGATATTTGATCCGAAGAAAAACCCCGCCTACGCCTATTGCGAATCCCGCCAGTTCCTGGCCGAAAAGGACGGGAAGGTGGTGGGACGAGTCGCCGCTGTCTGGAATAAGCGGGCCAATGAAAAGTTCGGCACCCGCAACCTGCGCTTCGGCTGGTTCGATGCCATCGATGACCTCGATGTGGCCCGGGGCCTCTTCGCGCAGGTCGAAACCTGGGCCCGGGAAATCGGCATGGAGACGGTCACCGGTCCCCATGGGTTCTGCGACTTCGATCCCAACGGCATGCTGGTGGAAGGGTTCGATCATATGGCCAATACCGCAAGCAATTTCAACTATCCCCATTATCCCGTACTCACCGAAAAATGCGGATACGGGAAAGAGATCGATTATCTTGAGTTCAAGGTGATGGTCCCACACGAAACCGGCATCCCCGAAAAGCTACTCAACCTGAGCGAACGGGTCAAGGAACGGAGCCATTTCCACTTGTACAAGTTCCGCAACGTCAAGCATATTCTCTCCCGCGCCGATGAAATTTTCGATGTCCTGCAGGAAGCCTACGAGGAGATCTACGGGGCCGTTCTGCTGACCGATGAGCAGATCAAATACTATATCAAGAAGTATATCACCTATATCGACCCGGACCTGATCAAGGTCGTGGTCAATGACCAGGACAAGATCGTCGGCTTCCTGATCACCATGCCCAACATGACCAAGGCCTTCCAGAAGGCCAAGGGGAGATTGTTTCCCTTTGGTTGGTATTGGATCCTGCGGGGGCTCAAGCAGCACGAGATCATCGACTTCCTGCTGGCCGGCGTCCGCAAACAGTATCGCGGCCAGGGAGTCGATCTGCTGATGGCGGTCGAGATCTCCAAAACTTGTTTGGAAAAAGGGTTCATCCACAGCGAATCGACCCAGGAATTGGAGACCAATACCAAGGTTCAAGCACAATGGAAATTCTTCAATCCCGTTCAGCACAAACGGCGCCGAATCTATAAAAAGAAACTGACTTGACCCATGCCCGGTGAGATACTGACCTTCCATTATCTGGTCGAGGGAAGGGTGCAGGGGGTTTGCTTCCGCTATTACACCCGGCAACTGGCCGTGGATTTGGGCATTCGCGGCTGGATCCGCAATGCGCCCGAGGGAAATGTTGAAGCGGTCGCACAGGGACCTGCGGAGCAACTGGAAGCGTTCGAACGGTTTCTCCATCAGGGGCCGGAACGAGCCCGCGTTATGCGGGTGCAACGAGAACCGGTCGAGAGTGGTCCCGATTATCCGGGTTTTTCCATTGTATTCTGATCAGGCGTCAGATATCGGCGGCAACCAATTCCCGAAGTGTCTTCATGTTCAGGGAGATATCCTCGGCCAGCAGCAGGTAACTGCCGGAGACAAGTAGATTGGCGCCTGCTTCGTAGGCGGAACGGATGGTTTGGGGATTGATCCCCCCATCCACTTCGATATCGAGCCGCGGACGCAGGTGCCGCAATTCCCGAACCTTTTCGAGCGTTTCGGGCAGCAACGGGCTCCCGTAAAAACCGGGATTGACCGTCATGATCAGCACCTGGTCGAGCTGATCCAGGAAGGGGAGTAGACGATCACAGGGCGTCTCGGGGTTGATCGCCAGAGCCACCCGCTTTCCCAGGCTGCGGATCAACCACAGGGTGGTTTGGATATCTCCCGATATTTCCAGGTGGGGGATCACGGTCCCCACCTGAGCCGCATTGGCTTTGATCCAGGGATCGGGATCGGCGACCATGAGATGGGCTTCGAACCGTTCCGGGCGACGCAGCTGAGGTAGAGAAAAAGGGAGGGAAGTCGACGGGACAAAGCGGCCGTCCATGATGTCCAACTGGATTCGGTCGGCAAAGGCATCGACTTTTTCGAGCATCCTCTGCAGTTCTTTGAGAGTAGTGGCAATGAGGGCCGGGATGACCACGCGATTACGTTTTTCCATGGTTACCTACTGTTTCTTTTCCAGCTTCGACCAGGAATCCTTCAGGGAAACGGTCAGGTTAAACACCGGTGTTCCGGGTCGGGAATCCAAATCGGTGCAGAAATAGCCCTGACGGAGAAACTGAAACCGGGCGCCGGGTCGGGCGTTCCGGAGCATCGGCTCGACAAGGCTTTGGTGTTGGATCTGCAGGGAATCGGGATCGATCGAGTCCATGAAACTCTTTCCCTCTTCCTCACGGGCCGGATCGGGAATAGTGAACAAGCGGTTATAGAGGCGAATTTCGGCGCTGACGGCATGGCGAGCCGAGACCCAGTGCGAGGTTCCCATCACCCGGCGACCGTCCTTGGTCCAACCGCCACGTGATTCGGGGTCATAAGTGCAATGGATCTCCCGGATATCTCCCTGGTCATTCTTGATGACATCCACACAAGTGATGTAATAGGCATGCTTCAGACGAATCTCATTGCCCGGATAGAGTCGGAAGTACTTTTTCGGCGGGGTTTCCCGAAAATCGTCCGCTTCAATATAGATTTCCCGGCAGAAAGGGATCTTGCGCGTCCCCATGGCGGGGTCTTCGGGATTGTTCTCGGCATCCAGTTCTTCCACCTGATCCTCCGGGTAATTGAGGATGATCACCTTGATGGGTTGGAGCACCGCCATCGCCCGTTGGGCGCGGCGGTTGAGGTCTTCGCGCAGGCAATGCTCCAACAGTGCAAAATCGACGGTCGAGTCGCGTTTGGCTACCCCGATCAATTCGGCGAAGTTCCGGATCGCTTCGGGGGTGTAGCCGCGCCGGCGCAGGCCGGCAATGGTTGGCATACGGGGGTCATCCCAACCTTGAACGATCTTTTTCTGGACAAGATCGAGGAGTTTTCGCTTGCTCATCACCGTGTAGGTCAGATTCAAACGGGCGAACTCGATCTGCTGTGGATGGTAGACGCCAAGTTGATCGAGGACCCAGTCGTACAGGGGACGGTGATCCTCGAACTCGAGGGTGCAGATAGAGTGGGTGATTCCCTCTAGCGAGTCGGAGAGGCAGTGGGTGTAATCGTACATGGGGTAGATACACCAGGCATTGCCGGTCCGATGGTGGGTTTCATGCTTGATCCGATAGATCACCGGGTCGCGCATATTCAGGTTGGGGGAGGTCATATCGATCTTCGCCCGCAGGACCTTGGCCCCATCGGGGAATTCTCCGTTGCGCATGCGCTGGAACAGGTTCAGGTTTTCGGCAACCGTCCGGTTGCGATAGGGGCTCTCCCGCCCCGGCTCGATCAAGGTGCCGCGATAGAGCCGAATCTGCTCGGCATCTAGGTCACAAACATAGGCTTTGCCCATCTCGATCAATTTCACGGCGAATTGAACCAGTTGCTCGAAGTAGTCGGAAGCATAGAAGAGGCGGTCTTCCCAATCGAATCCCAGCCAGCGGACATCTTCCTGGATCGCTTCGACATATTCGACCTCCTCCTTGGAGGGATTGGTGTCGTCGAAACGGAGGTTGCACAACCCGTTATTTTCCTTGGCCAGTCCGAAATTCAAACAGATCGATTTGGCATGGCCGATGTGCAGATACCCGTTCGGTTCGGGGGGAAATCGGGTGTGGACGCGTCCCCCGTACTTGTTGGTGATGCGGTCGGTTTCGATAATCGCACGGATGAAATGGAGTCCGATCGTGTCGATTGCCGGTTCAACGGAATTGGGGGGCACTGAACTCATTGCGGGGCTCCTTTTGTCTGGGGTCTGACTGTGTCGATCCATTGCCGCGCCCGATCCATCCGGCGCAGCACAGTTTCCCTGCCCAGTAACTCCATCATTTCGAAGAGACCGGGGCCGAAGGATACTCCCGATACAGCCAACCGGGTTGGATGGATCAACTTCCCGACCGATACCTGCTTCTCCTCGGCCAGGCTGCGATAGAGTCGCTCCAGCGATGTATGGTCGAAAGGGGAGACCGTTAGCAGTTGGCTGATCAGGTGATCGAACAGGGGATTGGTTTCGGCGGAGAATTGTTTTTCCGCCGCTTTGGCTTCATACTGATCCGGGTCCCGGAAAAAATAGAACGATTGTCCGGCGATCTCCTGGATCCGCTTGGATCTCCCTTGGAATAGTGACACCACTTTTTTCAGGAACTGTTCGTCGGGAGTCCGGTGGGCATCGATCAATCCCTGTTCCCGCCAGCGAGCCATGGCGTCCGGTAACAGGAGGGCGGGATCTCGGTTTTGCAGGTACTGGCCGTTCATCCACTCCAGCTTGGTCTCGTCGAGAACCGCCGCCTTGGGAGAGATCCTTGCTAACGAGAACAGGTCGATGATCTCCTGTCGGGTGAGAATCTCCTTGTTGTCTCCGGGTGACCAGCCGAGAAGGGCGAGGAAATTGAACAGAGCCTCGGAGAGGAAACCACCGTTTTTATAGTCCATGACCGAAGCCGCCCCTTTGCGCTTGGAGAGTTTTCCCCCATCTGGGGCAAGGATCACGGGCATATGAGCGAAACAGGGAGGTGTCCAGCCGAAGGCTTCGTACAGGAGGATATGACGGGGAGTCGAGGCGATCCACTCGTCCCCCCGCATGACATGGGTGATCCCCATCAGGTGGTCGTCGACCACATTGGCCAGGTGATAGGTGGGGAATCCGTCAGATTTGAGGAGGATCTGGTCGTCGAGGAGGTTGCTGGCGGTTTCGATCGGGCCCCGGATGTGGTCGGTGAAGGTGACGGTTCTGTCCAAGGGGACCTTTAAGCGGATTGCGAAGGTTTTTTTCTGGGTCAGATTCTGTTCGATCTCAGCCGGGCTCAGGTTCCGGCAAAGACGATCATAGCCTGTCCCATGTAGCATCTTTGCCTTCTCCTGTTCCTCCCGAAGGCGAGTCAACCGCTCCGGGGTGCAGAAACAGCGGTAAGCGGTGCCCCTTTCCAGGAGGACTTGGGCGTGCTTCCGGTACAGATGGGTCCGTTGAGATTGGACATACGGTCCGCAGGGGCCGTTCCGATCAGGTCCCTCGTCCCACTCCAGTCCCAGCCACTCCAGGCTGATATAAATCTCGCGCAGGGCGTCTTCCTGAAACCGTTTCTGATCGGTATCTTCGATGCGTAGGATGAATCGGCCGCCGTGATGCCGGGCGAAGAGATAATTGAACAGGGCGGTGCGGGCGCCGCCGATATGCATGTAGCCGGTGGGTGAAGGGGCGAAACGGACGCGGACTTCAGTGTTCATATCATGACCTCGGTTGGTGCGGGATTCTGTCCACGGGCATTGTGGAAATGTCCTTGGTACAGCTTGTATTTTACTGGAAATCGGCCGATAATGCAATTTGTTCCGCGGTAAAACGAGAGGCTCTTCGTCCGGAGTCGCAGCCGTTCAATCGGACAGGGAGTAGGGGGATGCGCCACGTGAAGACGCCCAATTGCGATTGGGTTTGGCGCTCATATGAAAAACCAGATTTCCCCCGCGGATGATCTCCTCATGGGTGATGTAAGTGCGGGCCAGCGGGACGCCGTTCATTTCCGCCGACTGGATATAGATGTTGCCGGCGGATAGGTTCCTGGCCAACATCGTGAACTTGCGCCCGTTCTCGAGATGGATCACCGCCCGGTCGAGACAGGGGCTGCCGATGACGTATTGATCCGATCCCGGACAAACCGGGTAGAATCCCATGGCGCTGAACAGGTACCAGGCCGACATCTGGCCGGTGTCGTCGTTGCCAGCGATGCCGTCAGGCGTAGCTGAATACATCTCCGCCAGCACACGGCGGACGATCGCCTGGGTTTTCCAGGGTATCCCGGCGTAGTTATAGAGATAGGGGATATGATGGCCCGGTTCATTCCCATGAATGTATCCGCCGACCATCCCGGCGCCGGCGGTGTCCTCCGATCCGGCAACGGATTCCGCGGGCAGTTTCTGGCGGAAGAGGGAATCGAGCCGATCGATGAACACTTTATCCCCTCCCAGCAGCCTGATGTAGCCCCGGATGTCCTGGGGGATGTGCAGGGAGTAGTTCCAGGCATTCCCCTCGATATATCCCTGGCCCGAGGTTTTCAGCGGGTCGAACGGTTCTGTCCATTTGCCTGAGGTGGTGCGGGCCCGGATGAATCCGGTGCCGGGATCGAAAAGGTTGCGGTAATTGACGGCCCGCCGGGTGAATTCCTCCGCTTCCCGCGTCCGGCCGAGGGCTCGGGCCAAGCGGGAGATCGTCCAGTCGTCATAGGCGTATTCGACGGTCTTGGAAGCGGAGTTTTCACCGAACTCACCATCGGCGGGGACATACCCGATCTTCATGTAATTGCCCAATCCACTGTATGGGGCGTGTGTGGCGCTGTCCACAACGGCTTGAAAGGCTTTTTCCGCATCAAATCCATCGATCCCTTTGATAAATGCGTCGACGATCACCGGAACGGCGTGGTAACCGATCATGCACCAGGTCTCATTGGCATGAAAGGACCAGATCGGCAGAATTCTGTGAACGCTCTGCTCGTAATGGGCGAGCATCGAACGGATCATGTCGCCGGCTCGTCTTGGTTGCAGAATGGTCAGCCAGGGGTGGAGGGCACGGTAGGTGTCCCAGAGTGAAAAAAGAGTATAGTGGGTGAATCCCTCGGCTCGGTGGATATTCTGATCGATGCCGCGGTACCGACCGTTATGGTCCATGTATTCGATCGGGCTCAGGAGACTGTGATAGAGAGCAGTGTAGAAGATGGTCCTGCGGCTTTGCTCGGCATCGATTTCGACCTTTCCCAATTCCCTTTCCCAGGCGAGTCGTGCTTCCCGTCGTGTCTGTTCGAAATCCCAGTGGGGAATCTCTGCCTCCAGGTTCTGCCTGGCTCCGTCGGTGCTGACAGCCGACAGCGCCAGTTTCAAGCAGATCGATTCGCCAGCGACCGTATCGAAATCGAAATAGGCTCGCACTTTTCGGCCGGTCATTTCGGGGAAATTATCTTTCTGTTTCATGGCCTTGTCCCAGAAACCGCGATAGGGAGCCGATTCGTTGTTCATATACCCGTATCTCTTGAACGGCTTGGAAAAAACCAGAGCGAAATAGAGATACCGGGTCCGTCCCCATCCGTGCGTCTGCCGGAAGCCGGTGACCAACCGGTCATTTTCGATGCGAATCGATGACCAGATCACCTTGCCGTCATAGTCATAGATACTGTGAATCATATCCAGGATGATCCGGGAATCTCCATTATCTGAAAACGTGTATTTATGGAATCCAACTCGGGAACTGGCTGTCAATTCGACATCGATATCCGTATCCTCGAGGCGAACCCGGTAATACCCGGGGGCAGCTCGTTCGGTTGCATGAGAGAAGCGGGAGCGGAATCCCGAATCGGGATTACCCACCACCCCCGGTTCGAGCGGTCGATCCCTCCGGGTCGGCATGATCAGGAAATCGCCCAGGTCGGAATGACCGGTGCCGTTGAAGTGGGTATGACTGAACCCGATGATGGTTGGGTCATCGTATTGGTAGCCGGCGCAATAGCGGTAGACGGCGGGGTTGTACATGTTATCCTTTAAAAACGGGGGATTACCGGTGTCGGGGCTGAGTTGGACCATTCCGAAGGGAATGGCGGCCCCGGGGAATGTATGGCCCATCTCCCGGGTACCGATGAAGACATCGACCGATTCATAAGGGGGTTTTTTCTGGGTTCGTGCCACTGACGGTAACAGGGCGGATGCGCAGAAAACAGTGATGAAAAGAGTTTTCCAGTCAATCATGGGAAACCTCCGCGGTATTGGATGTCTGAACTGGTCTGATCATCGGAAAACCGCCTCGTACAACCGCCGATTGATCTTCCCGGTGTCAGGAAGGATTCCGGGAAACACTTCACCCCAGGTCTCCTCATCCTCCATGCACAGGTACAACGGCAGTTCATTGCCGAACCGGTATTCAATCATTCGTTTGATGATGCAGAAGAGCTCGATACGCAATGGTTTAAAATAACGGTATTTCCCGTCGAAACCGGGCACCAGTTCGCCGGAGAAGAGGATCGTCCGTTTGCGGACAAAGAGATGCGGCTTCAAAGCCGGGGAAAAACGCAGGGCACCCAGACTCCACCAGGCCAGCCGATCCGGATCAAGGATATAGGCTATGGCATCGACCAGTTCCTTATACCGGTCCCGCCAACCGGAGAACATGATCAGCGGGTCGAAGTGGATGCCGATGCGATACCCCTTGGCCTGGATGGCGGCCATCGCCCGCAGCCTCTCTTGCAGGGGTGGAGTGCCGGTTTCTTCGCCGCGGATGATGGCAGCGGGATTGAGAGACCAGGAGACGACGATGTTCGGTTCCGCTTTTTTCCGGGAAAGGAGGGCCTTGATCCGGGTCGATTTTGTCTTGAATTCAAAGACGATCCGGTGATGGCGCTGGAACAGGTCGATCGTTTTTTGCGCCCGGGGAGCAAGGTCTTCGAAGACCAGCGAATCGGACAGTTCTCCGGTCCCCAGGCGGAGATGGGGGGTGGTGGCGGCCAGGGAGGCTAATTCCCGGTCCAATGACAACCAGTTGCGAAAAAAAACCGGTTCCAGTGTGTCCAGGTACTCCTGGAGAATGCAATAGGAACAACGGTAGAGACAGCCGGTCTGCAGGTTAGCATTGGAGTATCCGCAGGAAACGGCTCCCGGGGAGCAGGGGCAGTCTTTGATGAATGGGCCCTTATGGGACGGTCTGCGGATGAACAGTTTTTTTTCGGATGTACCGCCTCGATGCTCAGCTATAACCGCTTCTGTTCTCTTCATTGGGGGGTCAGGTTTCCTGGATCGCCGATGAACCGACATGGACGAAACGGATGTCGGCCAGGTTATGCCGGGTGGGGCCGGTGAAGATCAACTGACCGAGCCGGTGAAAAAAATGGTAAGAGTCGTTGGTGGAAAGGAACCGGTTCGGTTCAAGACCGAGGTGCCGGGCACGTGCCATGGTCTGGTGATCGATCCAGGCCCCGGCCGCGTCGGTTGGGCCATCGATGCCGTCGGTTCCCACGCTGATGATCGTATAGGGATGGGGAAACCGATCGAGCTCCTGGAGCAAGCGCAAGAGAAACTCCTGGTTTCTCCCGCCTTTTCCCGATCCTTGGACTTTGACGGTCCATTCTCCACCTCCGATCAGTAGTCCGGGTATTTTCACAAAACCGGTTCCGGCCGCGAGAGCGCGGATGAAGGATGCGTACTGCCGGGCACCGTCGGCGACGTCTCCGGCGTCGGCTCCGGGAATGATCGCCCGCGATGAGATGGAAGTGGAGGAAAGCCGAAAAGCGGTTTCCAGGGCCAGACTGAGATCTCCCAGCAGAACGGGACGGTTCGACAGTTCAATCCCGGCCGGATTGGCCGGCGGGGGAGACAACTGACTGAAGAATCTCCGGATCGGTTCGGAGAGGTCATTCCAGAGGTTGTAATCGATCAGGATCTGGCGGGCCTGATTCATATCGACTTTCTGAACTATTGTCGGACCGGAACCGATGTCTGTGAGCGGAGAATCGGCGATATCGGAGAGGATGAGCGTCCGCACGGTGGCCGGATACAGAAGCCGGGCCAGCTTCCCACCCTTCAACCGGGATATCCGCTTGCGGACTGTGTTGATCTCGGAAATGGCGGCGCCGCAGCGCAGCAACCGGCTGTTGATTTCCTGCTTCTCCGTCAGTGTCACTCCCGCTTCGGGGCTGACCATGAGAGCCGATGCGCCTCCGGTGATCAGAAAAAGAACCAGATCGTCAGGTTCGATTTCCCGGTATGTATAGGCGATGATGGCTTCTCCGGCAGCCAGGCTGGAGACATCGGGAACCGGGTGGGAACCCGGGAGGAACCGGACACGATCATGCTCGAACCGATGCTCGGGCAGGGATACGATCATGCCCCCCATCACTTCGGGGACGATTCTCTGCAAACCCTCCCACAGGAAAGGAGCGGCCTTGCCAGCGCCGAGCAGGTGGATGCGGCGAAAACGGTTGAGGTCGATCGATTCTCCCTGAATGGTCAACCTGGATCCCGAGCGCTGCAGGTGTTTCTCGATCAGCAATGCCGGGTCCATTTCCTTGAGGGTTTCGTGATAGAGGCGGAGCAGGATGGAGAGTTCAGGGGTCAATTTTGGGTACCGTGATCTCTTGTTGCTGATTATATTTTCCTCCCAGATCCTGGTAGGAAAACAAGGGCAGATCATCGCTTTCAAGAAAGATCACCTGGGCAATCCCCTGCATGGGATAGATACAAACCGGCATGGAGCCGGTATTGGCGATGGAAATGGTAAGGAATCCCGACCATTCAGGCTCGAGAGGTGTGACATTGACCAGGATACCGGCCCGTGCATAAGTCGATTTGCCGAAGACAATTCCCAGAATTTTTTTGGGAATACGGAAGTATTCCAGGCTTTTTCCGAGGATGAATTTTCCCGGCGGAATAATGATCCGCTCATCCTCGTGGGCTTCGAAATCTTCGGGGAGGATGGTGTGGGGATCGATCAAATCGACTTCCCCCTGAATGGTCTTGTAGGTCCGGTCCAGGCGGATGTCATAACCGTATGGGCCCAGACCGAAGGAGATCACCCCTTTGCGGACCGAGTGATCGACGAAAGGGTCCAACATCTGCCCGGTTTCTGCCATCTCCTTGATCCAGCGTGATGATTTCAGCATCTCATACCAGCGAGTACTTGGAAACCTTCATTGAGAGCAGATAAAAAAGCTTGGTCAGGTACTTGACATCGTTGATGAGATCCTTGGAAAACTTGGTTAGGTATTTGGCGAAGCTGGTCTCCTCACGCAAGCGCAGTTTATTCTCGAATTCCTGGGCAACTTCCCGCAGCTCGATCATCAGGTTCTGAATGTAAAGCAGATTGTCCATGATCTCCTGGAGGGTGACGGTGGGAATAGTCTTGGGATCGCAGGTTGGAAAGAGCTTGATCCGTTCCATTGATTCATTGGCGACCTCTTTGGCCAGGTAATCGATTTCAGCGAGTTCGGTTTTCTTGTATTCGTCGTAAAAACGGAGTTTATGGCGAGCCCTCTCCTGGATTTTATTGTTCTGCTCAAGAATGGAGATGAAGTAATCATTGAGACCGAAATGCTCGCGGTCGAATTTCTGTAAATCGACAAAAATCCGACCCAGGTAGATTTTGTCGTTATAAGCGGATATCAACTCGTCGACGAAATGGGAATAGAATTTCACTTCGAAACGAAGATCGTTGCGGTGGATCAACCGGCCGATGATGATATCCTGCTCGTGGGTCAGATAATAAGAGTTCTCTTCGATGACGGCGCTGAACACATACAGGGAGTTGATGATGAAATCTTTGAGTGAATCCAGGAATGGTTCGTTCTGTTCGATGAAACGGATGAGTTTCGGCTCGGGCTCTCCCCTGATCTGTGTATACATGGGGGAGAATAATAGCTTTTCACCCTTCAGATCGAACTCACAATGGAATGTATTGCGGATACGGGAGAAGAGATTGGAATGGCGGATGGTTGGGATATAATCGAACTTGTGACTGCTGATACGGGAAAGAGTGCTGATGGTATCCACTTATACCTCCGCCGATCATTATAGGGAATGAAAACAGAAAAGTAAATACGCAATATTTTCATTGACAATTCATACAGAGTTGGATATTATTAGCCCAATGAAATGCTTTCACAACAAAGCTTTTCCGGTTTTTTTCGCTCTGTTCGCGATGCTCATTTCGGCGTGGCGGCAAGGGGGTTTTACCCTGATCACCTGGCTGGTGTTTTTCGGAGCGTTGGGGTGGAGCGCCATGTCCTGCCTGACGAAGAGTTCACAGCTGCTCTGGAGAAACATTTATCCAATTGTTGCCGCAACGGGTTCGATACTGCTCGTTGAATGGTTGCTGCCTCCCGCTCGGAATCGATTCTCCTTTCGCGTCGTCTATTTGGTGATGATCGGGGGTATGCTGGGAATTCACCTCTATCTGCGGTTGAGTGCGCGTCGCGAAGATTTGGGAAAGGAGCAACTCGACTAGCCGATCTCCCAGCGGTTCAGGTAGATGTCGGGTTCAATATAGATTTTTTTTATGGTCGGGTAACTGGAACGGATCTCAGTTTCCAGAGAATTGATCAGGCTTGAGATCTGGACGGTGTTTAGGTTCTGGTTGAATTCGGCTTTGATCGCCAGCAGGATATCCTCGGGGCCGAATTGCAGAGAACGGATGTGGATGATCCGGTTGATACTCTCCTCTCTCTTGATCAACTCAAAAACAGTATGCAACAGAACGGGGTCGGCGCTTTCCCCAATCAGGAGTGACTTGGTCTCGAATCCGAGAAACAGGGCGATTACGGCCAGGAGAATACCGATGGCGACCGATGCCAGGGCGTCAAAGATCAGGATCCCGGTCAATGCCTCAATGATGAGAAATGTCATCGCCAGGGAGAGTCCGATCATGGCTGCCAGGTCTTCCATATAAACGACGATCAACTCCGCTTTTTTACACTTTTTAAGGAAGGGGAAGATACGTTCATGTCCACGTTCCTGTTTCATTTTTTTGGCAGCGACGCGGAAGGAAAAAAACTCGGCGATCAGTGATAAGAACAGTACGCCGATAGCGTAGTGGACATTCTTCAACGGGGCGGGGTGCAGCAGCTTGTGGATCCCTTCGTAGACCGAGAAGAGGGCGCCGGCGGTGAACAGGAACAGAGCGACGATGAAAGACCAGAAGTAGGTTTCCAGGGAAAAACCGAAAGGGTGCAAATCGTCCGCTTTTTTTTCCGACCGCTTCACGCCGATGATCAAAAGGATCTGATTTAACATGTCGGCTGTCGAGTGGATCGCTTCGGCGAGCATTGCCGAGGAACGGGTGAACCAGGCGACGACAAACTTGATGGCGGCAATGAACAGGTTGGCGAAAAAGGCGGCGATGATGACCGGGAGGGAACTCTTGTTTTTCATTGCCGGTCAGTCTCGGGGGATCAGGCAGAGGAAGCGGAAAGGAGTGGCTCCGGTGTTTTCGAAACTGTGCATGTCTTCGGGCAGGACCTGGGCAAAAGTCCCGGGAGAGAGGGGGATATAGCCGGTTTCGGTGCGCAGTCGTCCTTCTCCCTGTAATATGTAGACTTGATGACCGCCGCCGTGGCGGTGATAGGGGGTGTGTCCGTCGGGAGCGATCTCCAACTGGCGCATGTAGAAGAGGGCGTCCGTGTTATCCTTGCCGATCAGCCAGCGGATGGTGACCGCGACCGCATCATCGGTCTCGACCGCTTGGTTGGTGATTTCCGAAAAATGTCGTACGATCATGGGTTTCACTCCAAAAAGAGTCAAATATACCGCATTCCTCTTCTTGATGCAAGAGCGAAGTCCAAGATCGGGTTGCGTCTCAACTTGGCTGGACCCAGCCGATGGCATAGGAAAAGAAGATCACTACGTCGGGGAGGAAGTGGATGAACCAGGGCCATAGGAATCCCTTGGTCTCCAGCATGCATTTGCCCAGAAGCCAGCCCAGGAATCCGGTCATCAGAAAACCGACCAGGCCCGGAGGCGAACCGTACAGGTAGTGAGCCATGCCGAAGAATACGGCATTGAGAAGGAGCGTATGGTTCTTCCCGATCAAACGCGTCAGGGTTGACAGAAGCGAGGAACGGAAGTAAATCTCTTCGGTGAAGGCGTTGATGGCGGCGAAGAGCATGACAGTAGGGATCATGGGAACCGCCCGCAAGAATACAGCGGTGGAAGGCTTCAGGGCAAGCAGGGTTGGCACGGCGACGGCCAGGGCAGCGACTACGGCAATGATCCAGCCGAATTGCTTCCATGACTGACCGGGTCCGATTCCCAGCCAGGGGACCGGCTCGATCGGCGCGTGGAGTTCTCCTTGGGTCAGGAAGAACTCGCTGCGGCGACGCTTGACCATCCATAGGGCGGCGAGCACCGCCAGGGCCACTCCCAGATCGAGGCTGAACGGACCGCCCCAGGTGAGCGTGAAGGAGGATTCCCGACCGCTCAAAAACCGGTTCCACCAAGAGGAGGTCTGCACCCATTCCGAAACGGCCAAAGCCATGAACATCACCAGCATGACTACAGCGAAAGGGCGCAAAGGGCTGATTTCTTTCCAAAGGGTGCATAGAGCCAAAAAGATAACGAGATAGGCGACTTTGGCGAGCGGCAGCCAGTCGAGGATGGCCCAGGAAAGGGTGATGCAAATGATATCCGGCAGTTCTGAAACCAGTAGTATCGACAGCCAGGCAAAAAGGACCAGCGGCCATTTTCGACCGGGGTTTCGGACTTGATCATCGTACATGTTGCCTCCTTAATATCCCAGACATGATGTATCCAAAATTCATTTCCCAGTTGGGGGCTTATCCGAAATTATTGCAGATAGATCATTTTTTGTCACTCACTTGATTTCAACCACATTATTATTTTTATATCATCTATTCGACTCGGTCCGCTTGCACTTTCATTTTGGTTTTTTTATAATGATTTCATTGTGAAACCTGATGCCCTGTGTTTATTCTCTATTCAGAAATTCAACCAAACCTTTCCATATGCAACCTGACCACTCCGAAATCCTTGAAAACCTTTCCCATGGTGTGTTTCGCATCGGTTTGACGGATGGCCGGGTCTGGTACGCCAACCGGCGGTTCCGGGAACTGTTCCCGGCAATCCTCCCCGGCAACCGTTTTTTCGATTGTTTCCGGAAAAATGACGACTGGTTGGAGTTCCAGAGAAAAGCTCGATTCCATAAAACTCCGGAAGCCTTCGCCTTCATGCACGACCGGTCCGACTCCGGTCATTTCTGGGCTTGCTATTCGATTCACAACCGGGGCCAGGATATCATCGAGGGAGTTGTCGAGGAAATGAATAACCACTCTGGCAACGAGCCCCTCCAGGCCGCACTCTTCCGCATCACCGAAAAGAGCAATAGCCTAGACCAGTTGGAGGAATTGTTGCGGGAACTGCATGAGATTGTCGCATCGCTCCTCTATGCCAAGAATTTCTATGTGGCTTTGATTGATCCGGAGCGGAGCTTGGTTGATTTTTCCTACTGGGCGGATGAGTTCGATCCTCCCCCGGGACCGCGGCCATTCAATCGTGGATTGACCGAATACGTTCTCGACTCCGGGCAGCCGCTGCTGGTTGATGACGCGGAGATTTTGCAGATGGCCGAGGCTGGGTTAATCGACCTGATCGGCACTCCGTCCAACTCCTGGTTGGGGGTACCCCTGCACCACGGCCAGACTGTTTTCGGCGTCCTGGTGGTCCAGAGTTACACCGAAGCGATCCACTACGGAGAACGGGAACGGGACGTGCTGATCTATGTCTCCCATCATATTGCCAATGCCATTTGGAGAAAACAGGCCGAAGACGCAAAGAAAGAGATCGACCGCAGGTTTCGTGAAACTCTCGATTTTTTACCCGATATCGTTCTTGAAATCGATGAGTCGGGGCATATCCTTTACGTCAATCAAGCGGTAACCGAAATCACTCAGTTTTCAACCGGCGAACTCCAGAACCCGGAAGACCTCCGTAAGCTTATCCATCCCGACGATTATTCCAGGATCGGCCAGCGGCTTCTGGATGCCCGTGCCCATGGCCATTCGATCGCCGAGGAACTGCGTGTTGGCCGCCGGGACGGCACATCCTTTCCGGCCATATTCCGGGCCAACTCGATCCTGTTCGCCGGGAAAACTCCCGGCTTCCGGTGTACGATCACCGATATCACCTTCATCAAACAGGTCGAAGAATCGCTTCAGGAAACCGAAAAAAAATATCACGAGTTGTTCCAGGAATCGCTCGATACCGTTTATATCTGCGATGAACGGGGGGGCTTCCAGGATATCAATCCGGCCGGAGTCCGCCTGTTCGGATATGGAGCCAAAGAGGAGATGCGCTATCTCGAACTGGTCCGCGACCTGTTCGTCCATGTTGCAGACCGGACCCGTTTTCGCAGGGAAATGGACCGCCATGGATTTGTCCGCGATTTCGAAGTGCAACTGAAGTCCCGCGACGGCAAGCTGGTGGATGCCTCGATCACGTCTAACGCCGAAACCTCCGACAATAAAGCCATCATCCGGTACCACGGGATCATTCGTGACGAAACCGAGAGGAGGGCTTTGGAACAGCAGTTTCTCCAGGCCCAGAAAATGGAATCGATCGGCCTTTTGGCGGGGGGAATCGCCCATGATTTCAACAACATCCTGGTCGGCATTCTCGGCTATGCATCGTTTATCAAGACCCGGATGGGGACGGATCACGAGTTTTTCCGCTATGTGGATATCATCGAAAAGAGCGCCTCCCGAGCCGCCGAATTGACCTCACAACTCCTGGCTTTCGGACGTGGCGGGAAATATAACCTGAAACCGGTCAATCTGAACAAATTGATTCTCGAATCCTTGAAGATCATCATTCCCTCGTTCGACCGGTCCATTCAAATAGAGACCGACCTGGAAGAAAGCCTGGGAACGGTAGAGGTCGATGCGACGCAGATCGAACAGGCATTGATCAACTTGTGTGTCAACGCGCGGGACGCCATGCCGAACGGCGGGCAGATGCAGATCCGGTCCCAGGTGGAGTATGTATCCAAGAATGAAAGTCGACGCAACCTGTCCAAGCAACCGGGATGGTTCGCCGTGGTCACGGTTCGGGATACCGGAGGGGGGATCGATCCGGAAAACCTGCAGCGGATATTCGAACCGTTCTTCACCACCAAGGAAAAAGGACGAGGGACAGGGCTCGGGTTGTCAATGGTCTACGGAGTGATCAAAAACCACGGTGGGTTCATCCTCGTCGATTCGGAACGGGGGAACGGCTCTTCTTTCAAGATTTTTCTGCCGATGAGCGATAAGACCGAATATCCCGATGAGGAACCTGGATGCGAGGTCAATGGCGGGCGCGAAGGGATTTTGGTCATTGACGATGAGGAGTCGATCCGCCAATTCTGTTTTGATGTTCTGCGGGGATACGGATACCAGGTTTATCTAGCTGCAAACGGCCTGGAAGGATTGAAACTATATCGGGATCAACCAGATTCAATTCATCTGGTGATTCTCGATATGATCATGCCGAAAATGGGAGGAAAGGAAACCTTGATCAATCTCCGCCGCATCAACCCCCACCTTCCTGTGCTCTTGTCGACCGGATTCGGTGAAAATGATGAGGTCCGCAGCATGATGCAGGAAGGAGTGAGCGGCTTCATCCAGAAACCCTATCAGGTGCCCGCTCTGGTCTCACGGATCCGGGAGATCCTGGATAAAACGAAGGTACCGCCGCAATGACATCGTTCGCTTTCGGTCCGGCCGGATGGAGTTATCCCGATTGGCTGGGCACTGTATATCCACAACCACTTCCAAAAGGGTTCAACCACCTGAAATTTTTAGCCAACCGCTTCGAGTTCATCGAGGTCAATACTACCTTCTACCGGATTCCCGCCGAACCATTGATTCGCGGTTGGTTGAAAAAAACCGCTGATCTGCCGGGGTTCACTTTCTGGGTGAAGCTGAATCAGTCGTTCACCCATGACCGGGTCCTGAATCCCCAACTAATCTCAGAGTTCTGTCGCGCCATCAATCCTCTGGCTGAACATGGCCGCTTTGCGGGGCTTCTGGCTCAGTTTCCCTATTCGTTTCATCACACCTTTGAAAACAACCGTCACCTGGAAGAACTGGCGGCGCGAATCCCCCGGGAGTGGCCCTTGGCTGTAGAATTCCGCCATCGTTCCTGGGATTGCCCGCCTGTACTGGACCGATTCACAGACCGGAAATGGATCTGGGTGAACATCGACCAACCGGCGATATCGAACTCCCTGCCCTTGACCGCCCATCGAACCCATCCCGAAATCGCCTACTTCAGACTCCATGGGCGCAATGCCGCCGCCTGGTTTTCCGGAGAAGGGCGCGATGCCCGCTACAACTATCTATACCCGGCGTCTGAGCTGGGACAGATCGCTGCCGTGGTCCGCCGCCTGCAGGAAGAGGCCCGGCGCATTTTCGTATCCGGGAACAATCATTACAAGGGAAGTGCCGTGCAAAACCTGATCGAATTGAAGCGGATGCTGGTGCCGGAAGCTCCATGAGCATCAGAGCCTGCCGTCTTCTGTTGATCGATTGCTATCGTGAAAAGAAAGGTGGCCGGATCGATCGGTACAAAGAGTCATTGAAGGCAGCCGGATCGATTGCCAAGATTTCCCTGACCATTGAGATTTGCCCGGAAAGCGAACTCGAAGAAATTGAGAATGTGGATACCGTGGTGTTGACTGGCTCAGAGCAGATGATCTCGGCGGGTGAATGGTCACCCTCCTTGCGACTCCTGCTTCAGGAACTGCAAATTCCAACGTTGGGAATCTGTTACGGGCATCAGGCGTTGGCGGCCGCCTATGGCGGACTTGTTCAAAAAGACATCCGTCGGCATGAGGGTCCGGAAGAAATCTATGTCTGCTCCCGGGATTCCCTTTTCAACCGGTTCACTGCGCCCGTCCTGATGTCACAGAGCCATGAAGAGATCGTTGTCGCCTCACCGGAGTTGCTCGCATGCTTCGATATCACCGCCGTCGGAGCTGGACGCCAAGTGGAGTCGATCCGTCATCGCCAAAAACCCCTTCGGGGAGTCCAGTTTCATCCGGAACGGTCAGGTGAACCGGGCCTTCGTCTGTTGGCAAACTTTCTGCGATCGGTCTGAATTATTTGACGATCGACAATTCTGCGAGGATATGGCTGGCGCCGCTGAATTTGTCCAGGACGAACAGAACATAGCGGATATCGACGCTGATGCTGCGTTGAAGTTCGGGGATGATGCAATAATCGCCGGTGACACTCTCATAGGTCATATCGAAGATGATTCCCACCTGTTCCCCTTTGGCGTTGAAGACCGGTGATCCTGAGTTGCCGCCGGTAACGTTGGTGGTATTGAGAAAACAGGCAGGGATATCGCCGATCGCCGCATCGGCGTAGGTCCCATAGTCACGACTCCGATGCAATTCCTTCAGCTTTTCGGGCACGACAAATGGAAATGCCCCCGTTTCTTTTTCGATGACTCCGGCGAGTGTGGTAATCGGAGAAAAACGGACCGCATCCCGGGGAGTATAGCCGCTGACCGGACCGCAGGTGAACCGCAGTGTGCCGTTGGCATCGGGTGCCAAGCGGTTGTCGTTCATCGCCAGAAGGCCAGCCTCGAAGATCTCCTTCAGATCGGTCAATCTCTGATTGAATTCCTTGTTTCGGGGACGCCGCACATTCATTTCGGCTTCGATGGCCGATGCCAGTTGGATGAGGGGGTCGTTCTGGGATCGGAGTTGGGCGGGAGTCATGTCCAGCATGGCCAATCGTATTTTCGGATCGGACATTTTCGTGGTACCGTAGGTGCGCTCGACGTAGGTCGAGATCTTGGCAATTGAGGTCTCGGGGAGAGCCTCTTGGATCGCTTTGGGAAGACGCCCTGCATATAGACGCACCAACCGCTCCAGGGCGAACTGGAAAAATCGCTGGTCGATCTTCAGGTCGTATCCTCGTTCGGCAATCTCGATCCGTTGTCGGATCATCGGCAGGTCGCGGTCCTGAAATCCCATTTCTCTCCGGGCATCAGGTTTCTGGCGTTCCAGGGCGGTCCGGTAAATCGTATAGGCCTGTGAGAGCAGGGTGGAAGACAGTGTCCCGACGATCGCTCCCAGCGACTCATCCTCATCGGAAAAGGCCGAAAATTCCTTTATGAAGGTGTTGATCTTGGGAAGGATTACCGCGTAATCCTTCCGGGGGGTGGTAGTTGAATCGGCCCACTGTTGAAAACGGTTATCCCGTTCCATGACCCGGGAGAGGATTCTGTACCGGTCCAGTCCCTCCAATTTTCCGCGGGTATTTTTCAGGCTGTTGTACAATCCCTTGACCCGGGAGGCGTACTTTATCTCGATGCCGCGGTCGCTCTTGCCGGCGGTTTCGAAAAATTCGATCAGGGCAAGGTTGGTTTCAATCCGTTTGCGCAGGTTGTCGAAACCAAGTTTCATTTCGGCGGCTGGCTGGTTCCGATAGGTGCGTCCGGGGTATCCCATGATGAAGGTAAAATCGCCTTCACGGACTCCCTCTAAAGACAGGCTCAGGTGGCGGCGGGGCCGGTAGGGGACATTGTCCTTGTGAAAGGCTGCCCCGTACCCACCCGGGGAGGCATAGGCGCGGAGAATGGCGAAGTCGCAGGTGTGCCGGGGCCAGATCCAATTGTCGGTTTCACCGCCGAAATTGCCCAAAGCCAGGGGGGGTGTGTATACCAGTCGGATATCCTTCAGGCGCTTGAAAATGAATAGAAAGTATTGGTTGCCATTGTACATGGACCGGACGGAACAGATGATATCCGGTCGCTTTTTTTCTTCCCGGGCGATGATTTCCTTGATCCGTTTTTCGATCATTTCTGCTTTCTGCAGGGGAGACATCCCCGGTTTCAGAACGCGCTTCACTTCGATGGTGATCTCTTCGTACCGTTCCAGCACATCGGCAATGGAACCGGCGGATGGGATCTCCTCAGCACGGGTTCGAGCCTGGAATCCATTGGTGATGTAGTCATGCTCGCGATCCGACGCCCGCTGAATGGCCCCGAAGGCCACGTGATGATTGGTGAGAATCAACCCTTCTTTGGATATAAACTCGCCCGTGCCTCCTCCCAGTGAAACGACGGCGCTCATCAATCCGGTACCGTCCGTTTTGTAGAGGTCGGCCGGGTCCAAGAGCAATCCTTCCGCTTTCAGGTTCAATTGCCGCATCTGGTGGGGAAGCCACATTCCATCGTCGGCCTGGGCGATTGAAGTGATAAAAATGCATAGCAACAGGAAGATAAGAGTTTGAAAGTTTTTCATGGTTCACCTCTTTAAAATTCGATCCAACTCATTTTACCATAAAAAAAACGCCGGTCCTGTTGAAAAAAAGGCGATTTTATTCTACTAGAATGATACTTCGCATAACGATTCGAATCGAGCATTGTCATGACGGATGGAGTGGAATGATCCAAAAAAAACGATGGCCATCATCGCCTGCCCTCTGGTGGACGGTGATCATTGCCTTGACCGGGGCGGCAATCCTGTTCTGGAGTGGACGCAATGCCATCATGTATGTGCAGAGAGCCTGGCAGCGAGAGGCGACAGATGGTGGAAGGCTGGTTCAATTCTGGGTCTGGTTGGGATTGGCGACGCTCTATATTGCGGTCATGCTCTTCGTTGGCCTGATCTCCAGCTGGAAGCGTTCAAATTATCTGTCCAGGTTGATCGAATCGGAGCAGCAACGGCGGATTCTTACGCAACACTACTCGTATCTGGTCCGATATGCAAACGACGTGATCCTGATCGCTGACGGAAAACGATGCATCGTTGAAGCGAACGACCGGGCGAGTTCATTGTACGGGTATTCGATCCCTGAGTTCCTCGACCTGACTGTGGCCGACCTTGAGGCCAATCCTCCCAAGCAGATCGATCCCGATTCCTGGGGAAATTCCGGAACGGAAGTGGCTGGGATTTATGAGACTCAGCACCGGCGCAAAGACGGGACCATTGTTCCCGTCGAACTCAGCTCACGTTCACTGGAATGGGAGGGGAGCCGGTTCATCCAATATATCATCCGTGACATCAGCGAACGGAAATCATCTGAAAAGGCTCTGCTGCGGGCCAACCGACTCTATACGCTCCTCAGTCGGGTAAACCGCGCTATCATCCATCAACGGGAACGGGAGCCGTTGTTCGCCGAGATCTGCCGGGTGGCCGTGGAAACCGGTGGATTCTCTCTCGCTTGGATTGGGACTGTCCCGGATGGAGAAGAAGGACCGCGGTTTTTGTCTCATCATGCCGCTCCCGGGTATCAGTTTGTCCGCCCACTTCTAGAGGCCCTCACTTCTGGTCCGGAGAGTCCCTGCCTCGATGCGCTGCGAAACTGTCGCCCCTGCGTGGTCAACGAATTGACGGCGGATGCCCGTCTTGCTCCCATCAGCCAGGCCGGCTTCCGATCGCTGGGAGCTTTTCCATTCGCCTGGAGTAATGGAAATCTCGGTGTGATCGCTGTTTATTCTGATGAACCGTTGTTCTTCAGTGACGAAATCGTTGATTTACTGGAGGAGATCGCCGACGAACTCGCATTTGCAATGGGAATCGCCGGAGAAGACGAACGGAAAAGGGAAGCGGAACAGATGCTGCGGGCCAGCGAGGAACGCTACCGGGAACTGATCGCCAGCAGCCGCGACCCCATCGCCATCTACGAAGCGGTGCAGGATGGGACCGACTTTATATTCAAGGATTTCAACCGGGCGGCGGAGATCATCGATGGCGTATCTCGATGCGATATCCTGGGGCGATCGGTAAAAGAGGTCTTCTCGGGTGTTCGTGAATTCGGACTCCTTGACGTGTTTCGAAAGGTCTGGCTGACCGGAGCCCCGGCCTCCCACCCCGTCACCTTTTACCGGGACAACCGGATTTCCGGATGGCGGGAAAACTATGTATTCCGACTTACATCCGGAGAGATCGTGGCCATTTACAAGGATTTGACCGAGAAAATGATCATGATCGAAGACCTCCAGCAGAGTGAGTTCCGTTTTCGGGTCGCCTTTGAAAATGCCCCGGTTGGTATGCTGATGATCGGTCTCGGTGGCGACATCATCAAGGCCAATCGGTCGTTCAGTTCCATGGTCGGGTATGACCCGACAGAACTGCAGACAATACCGTATACGACTCTGTTCCATTCTGCAGACGCAAGTCGGGTGATCGAGGCCAACCGGATGCTGATCGCCGACCGGGATCGGACCGAATCAAGTGTGAAGCAGTTTTTTCGGAAGGGGGGATCCGTATGCTGGGGGGATTGCATCACCTTCGTTCTCACCGGCAAATCGGGGGATCCCCTTTATCTGGTCGAGCAGGTCCAGGACATCACCCAACGGAAGGCGATGGAGGAGGAATTGCGGCTGCTCACTATCGATCTGGAAAAACGGGTGGCGGATCGAACCCGGCAATTGGCTGAGTCGAACCGGGAACTGGAGTCATTTTCCTATTCGGTATCGCATGACCTGCAGGCACCTCTGCGGGTGATCGAAGGGTTCTCCCGGATCATCGACGAGGAACACGGTTCCGGCTTAAACGAGGATGGTGTCCGATTGTTCCGGATGATTCGTCAGAATACCCAGAAAATGTCGCTGCTCATCGAAAAGCTGCTCGGTTTTTCCCGAACGCTTCGCCAGGAGATCGTCATCTCGACCGTGGATATGAAAAGTTTGGTCCAGGCCGTGTTCCATGAACTGGTAGGAAGGGATAAACCAGCGAATGGCCGATTCGAAGTCGGGATACTGCCCGACGTGGAAGGAGATATCGGATTATTGCGGCAGGTTTGGATGAACCTGATTGGTAATGCCCTGAAATTCACATCACGGCGGGAGTCCCCCCGGATTGAAATCGGTTCCCTTCCGGATGATTCCGGCCACCATTTTTTTATCCGCGACAATGGGGTCGGTTTCGATATGCAGTATGCATCCAAATTGTTTCAGGTGTTTCACCGACTGCACCCTGCCGGAGAATTCACCGGGACCGGTGTGGGACTGGCCCTGGTGCAGCGCATTCTGCAACGCCATGGAGGACGTATCTGGGCCGAAGCGAAAGAAGACGAAGGGGCGGTCTTTCATTTTATCCTGCCTTGTGGTAACGTTGGAGGAAATCAAGATGAACAAGCGTAATGTTGAAGAAGAGATCCTTTTGGTAGAGGATAATCCCTACGAGGTGGAGTTGATCAAAAGAGCCTTGAAGAAAGGCTCGGTCGCCAATCCGGTGCGTCTCCTTGGCGATGGCGTGGAAGCACTCGACTTCTTCTTCGGTCCAAAGGGCCTGCATAATCAGACCGACCCCGCCTATCCCCGGGTGATCATACTGGACCTGAAGCTCCCCCGTGTCGATGGCCTTGAAGTATTGCGGCGGTTGAAACAGGATGACCATACCCACTCCATCCCCGTTGTCGTTCTGACCTCGTCGGCCGAGGAGCGGGACATCCAGGAGTGTTATCGGTTGGGAGCCAACAGCTACATCGTCAAACCGGTTGATTTCGACCTTTTTCTGGAGATGATCGCCAACCTTGGCCGCTATTGGCTCGACTACAATCGTTCCCTCCGGTAAATCACCTGCTTTGTCTTAACCAAAAATTAACCGAAAATACATAAAATGCAGATGAATGAAAAGTACATTAAGAAAAAATGAATTCATCCAAAAGGTGGTCCAAAATGAACAAAAGTCGGTTCGTTTCTGTATTCGTTTCAGTGTGTGTCGTGCTGACAACCTGGGGGTGCGGCCGGGGCCAGTCGGGCCACAATTCCATGCAGATCAAGGGGTCCGATACCATGGTCAACCTGGGTCAGGCCTGGGCGGAGGAATTCATGAAAACGAATCCCGACACATCCGTAGCCGTCACCGGCGGTGGTTCGGGGACGGGGATTTCCGCCATGATCGCTGGCACCTGTGATATCGCCGAGGTCTCCCGGGAGATGAAGACCAGCGAGCTGGAACTTGCCAAAAAGAATGGGATCGAGCCGAGATTGTTCAAAGTGGCTCTGGATGGTTTGGTGGTGGTGGTGCATCCCGGTAACCCGGTTTCTCAACTAACGATATCGCAATTGGCCGATCTCTTCACCGGACGCATCGTCAACTGGAAGGAACTGGGCGGGCGCGATGCCAAGATCGTCCTCCTCTCCCGTGAGGTCAATTCAGGAACACATGTCTATTTCAAGGAACATGTCCTGCAGTCCGGCGCACCGGGCGGAGCTGTGGAGTTCACCCCAGCCGCTTTGCTTCTGCCCAGCTCCCAGGCCATCGCCGACGAGATCGCCCAGAATATCGACGCCATTGGTTACTTTGGCATGGGGTATGTCACCGCCAAGCAGAAGACATTGGCCATTGCCCGGGATGCTCAATCCCCCTACATCCCCCCCACCATTGCCAATGTGATCGATGGTTCCTACCCAATTTCCCGCCCCCTGCTGATGTATACCAAGGGAGAGCCCCAGGGATTGGTCAAACGGTTCATCGACTTCATCCTCTCCGCAGCGGGGCAGACGATTGTATCGCGCATCGATTTCGTCCCCGTCAAATCGAAGGTTTGATGGTATGTCGATGCGGTTGCGTAAAATCCGCGAGTGGATCATCGAAAAAGCGATATTCCTGACCGGTTTTGCCTCCATCGTATTCGTTATTCTGATCTTTCTGTTCCTGATCAAAGAGGGGGGATCCCTTTTCCGATCCCAGGGTATGGGAGGTTTTCTCTTCGGTAAGAACTGGTACCCCATTTCCGAACCTCCCCAATTCGGGATCTTCCCTTTGATACTTGGCTCCCTGCTGGTGACCCTGGGAGCCGCGGCAATCTCTGTACCCATCGGCATCGCCAGCGCCTTGTATATCGCCGAGATCGCTCCCAAGCGCACCAGGGAGATACTCAAGGCCGGCATCGAACTTTTGGCTGCCATCCCCTCGGTCGTCATCGGTTTCATCGGCATGGTCACCCTGGGACCGCTGATCAAATCGGTTTTTCATTTATCGACCGGCCTCACCGCACTGACCGGGTCGATCACTCTGGCCTTCATGGCCATGCCGACCATCGTCTCCATCGCCGAAGACGCGATCACCGCCGTTCCCCGTTCCTACCGGGAGGCCGCCATCGCCATGGGGGCCACGGTTTGGCAGACCACCTGGCGGATCGTGGTGCGGGCCGCCCGACCCGGGATGCTGGCCGCGGTCATGCTCGGTTTGGGGCGAGTGATCGGTGAAACCATGGCGGTGATGATGGTCACCGGCAATGCCGCCATCATCCCCAGTTCCATTCTCCAACCGGTACGGACGCTGACCGCGACCATTGCTGCTGAAATGGGGGAAACGGTCCAGGGAGGCGCTCATTACGCGGCCCTGTTCGCGGTCGGCATTATCCTGTTCATCATCACCTTTGCCGTCAATGGATTGGCCGATCTCTATCTTCATAAACGGAGCCGAAAATCATGAAGCGCCTTCATCCGAAAACCGTCCAAAAGATCGCCTTCCGTATCCTGTTCGGATCTACCCTGCTGGTGATCCTGCCGGTGTTGCTGATATTGGGGATCATTCTCTACAAAGGAATCAGTGCGATTTCCTGGGAATTTCTCTTTGCCATGCCCCGTAATGGAATGATGGCCGGCGGCATTCTGCCGGCGATTCTCGGCACCCTGTACCTGGTCGCCGGAGCCATCCTCTTCGCCGTTCCCCTGGGGGTCGGCGCTGCCATCTACCTGGTCGAATACGCCAGAGAAACGTCCCTGAGCCGTCTGGTAAAACTGGCCATCGTCAACCTGGCCGGAGTCCCCTCGGTAGTCTACGGGTTGTTCGGTTTGGGGATATTCGTCACCTTTTTCGGTTTAGGTGCCTCCATTCTTTCCGGGTCGCTGACCCTGGGGATCATGATCCTGCCGGTCATCATCACCTCGTCGCGGGAAGCACTGGAAAGCGTTCCCAAATCCTTTCGTGTCATCAGTCTGTCACTCGGCGCCAGCCGCTGGCAGACCATCCGCCACTCGGTTCTCCCCCATGCGCTGCCGGGAATTCTGACCGGCACCATTCTCGGTTTGGGTAGGGCCGCCGGCGAAACCGCCCCCATTCTGTTTACCGTGGCCGCATTCTACCTCCCACGACTCCCCGCCTCGATCTTCGATCAGACCATGGCCTTGCCCTATCACCTCTATGTCATCTCCACCCAGGTGCCGGGAGTTGCCGAGAATGTCCGCTATGGGACGGCATTGGTCCTGCTCCTGCTGGTGTTGATCCTCAACCTGACCGGCATCATAATCCGGTCGAAGTTCCGTAAGCGGAAAAAATGGTAAAGCCGATGAACAAGATCACAATCAGCCACCTGAACCTCCATTTCGGAGAACAGTGCGCAATCCACGATTTAACTCTGGAAATCCCCGCCAATGAGATTTTTACTATTATCGGGCCGGCCAATTCAGGAAAGACCTCCTTTCTGTATTCGTTGAACCGCCTCAATGATTTGAATCCGCATTTTAAAAAAACGGGAGATATTCATCTGGACGGGGTCGACATCTACTCACTCTCCGATGTCGAGGCGCTCCGCAAACGGGTGGGAATCGTCTTTGCCCTGCCCATGCCCCTGCCCATTTCTATCTTCGATAACATCACTTATGGACCGCGCATGCATGGCATCAAAAACAAGGCCCGCTTCCAGGAGATCGTCGAGAAGAGCCTGCGCGATGCCTATCTCTGGGAAGAGGTGAAGGACCGGCTGCATACTCCGGCCATGCAACTTTCGGGCGGCCAGCAACAGCGCCTGTGTATCGCCCGCATCCTGGCCGTCGAGCCAGAGGTCCTCCTTTTCGACGAGCCCACCTCGGGGCTCGATCCGATCTCGACCGCCAAGGTCGAAGAGGCGCTGCTCGTTCTCAAAGAGCGTTACACCATTGTTTTGGTGACCAACAATGTCGCCCAGGCGGCACGGGTTGGTGACCGGACTGCTTTCTTCCTGATGTCGGAACTGGTGGAGGTTGACTTGACCAAGAAGATATTTACCGCTCCCGCCCAGGCGAAGACCGACGACTACATCACCGGAAAATTTGGTTGACCCATGGAAAAAGGAATCATTCAAACCGTTAAACTGAATCTGTTCTACGATCAGTTCCAGGCCCTGATCGATATCGACATGGAGGTTCCAGCCCGGCGGATCACTGCCATGATCGGCCCGTCGGGCTGCGGGAAATCAACCCTGCTCAGGGTCTTTAACCGCATGAATGATATGATCGACGGTGTCACCGTCACCGGTGAGGTCCGTATCGACGGGAAAAACATCTTTGCTCCGTCGACCGACCTGATCGCACTCCGGGAAAAAGTGGGCATGGTCTTTCAACGGCCCAACCCGTTCCCCCTGTCCATTTATCAGAACATCACCTTCGGACTGGAGGTCCATGCGCTCGGGAATAAACGTGAGTATTCCGCCCAGGTTCAGAAAGCCCTGCAGGACGTTATACTGTGGGACGCCCTGAAGGACAGGCTGAATCAATCGGCCCTCGACCTGTCGCTGGAACAGCAGCAGCGCCTCTGCATCGCCCGGGTGCTGACCATGAAACCGCGGATCATCCTGATGGACGAGCCCTGTTCGGCACTCGACCCGATCGCCACCATGCGTATCGAGGAGTTGATGCAGGAACTGAAAAAAGATTACACCATCGTCATCGTCACCCATAACATGCAGCAGGCGGCCCGCGCCTCCGATTTCACCGCCTTCATGTATTTGGGGAAGCTCATCGAGTTCGGCGAAACCGGACAGGTATTCACCCGGCCTCGGGAACAATTGACCGAAAACTACATCAGCGGCCGGTTCGGCTGAGGGCAAGGAGAACCAAGATGTTACGGGAACACTTTCGGCAGGAGTTGCGGCAACTCGAGCAGGAATTGCTGAAAATGGGGAAGCGGGTGATCACCGCCGTTCGCGAATCGGTCGGAGCCTTGCAGGCTCTGGATGTTGAGCGAGCCAGGCATGTGATCGCCGACGATGAAGTGATCAACGGCTGCCGCGCCGAGATCGAGGAAAAGACGATCCAACTCATCGCCACGCAGCAGCCGGTGGCCAGCGATCTGCGTGAATTGATCGCCTTTCTCGACTTGATCGTCAACCTGGAGCGGATGGGGGACCATGCCAAGGGGATCGCCCAGATCGCTCAAATGCACGGCAGCCAGCCACTCCTCAAACCTCTGATCGACATTCCCCGGATGGCCGAACGGGTCTGCGCAATGATCGAGGATTCTCTGCAGGCCTTCCTGACCCGGGATATTGACCTCGCGCAAGCGGTGATCGAGAGGGACAACGAGATCGACAAGTTTCATGAACGGATATTAGGCGAACTGCTTTCCTTCATGTTGCATGATCCCGAAGCGATCAGACGAGCCACATTCCTGATCTGGGCTGCCCACAATATGGAGCGGATCGCCGACCGGGCGACCAATATCTGTGAACGGATCCGATTTCTCGTCAATCCCGACGATAAAACCTTCTTCCATCCCTGACCATTTTTCGGTATTCTGAACCTGTGAACAAATTCCCGGTTGACCGATTGCTGGCATGGTTTGAAAAGGAGCAAAGGCGACTCCCCTGGCGGAAAAAACGGACGCTCTATTCGGTCTGGGTTTCGGAGGTGATGTTGCAGCAGACCCGAGTGGAAACTGTCAAAAACTATTTCCATTCCTTTCTGCACAGGTTCCCGACCGTGGCCGACCTGGCCGCCGCCGACCTGCAGGAGGTCCTGAAGGTCTGGGAGGGAATGGGGTACTATGCGCGGGCGCGCCACCTGCATCATGCTGCCAAAGTGATCGTATCGCAGTATAAAGGGGATATCCCCGTAAAGCCCGAGATATTTTTTACATTACCCGGAGTGGGGCCGTATATTGGAGCGGCGGTGTTGAGCATCGCCTGCCGATTGCCCCTGCCCGTAGTCGATGGCAATGTCCTGCGTGTCATCAGCCGATTCCGAGCTGATTTTTCCGATATCGCCAAGCCGGCCGCCCGCCGGGAAGCCATCAATTTTCTACGGCCCGTGATTCCGATAGACCAACCCGGCCCATTCAACGAGGCCATGATGGAACTCGGATCCCAGATCTGTCTCCCCAGAAATCCCCGCTGCGGCTCCTGCCCTCTGGCCGTCGATTGCATCGCCAACTCGAAGGAATTGAGCGGGCAGTTGCCGGTAAAGATGAAGAAGGGGAGTATCCCCGAATACCAGGTAGCGGTGGCCCTGTTGATCAAGAGGGGGCGGATATATATCCAGAAACGACCCGATAGCGGCCACCTTGGGGGGCTTTGGGAATTTCCCGGAGGAAAGTTGGATCCGGGGGAAACAAAAGAATCGGCTTTAAAACGTGAATGCTTCGAGGAATTGGGGGTGGAGATCGACGTGAGGGAGAAAGTGGCTGAAGTCCGCCATGCCTATACTCATTTCCGTGTCCATCTGCACCTATTTGCCGCCGGAATTGCAGGTGGCCGTTGGAAGCCCAAACAACCAGGCTGCTGGATCGATGCCGGGGAATGGACCCGATACCCCTTTCCCGCCGCCAACCACAGGCTCTTTCCCGTCGCCCTGCGGTTCATCGCTGCCCAAAAGAAAAAAAGCATTTGAAATTTGGGGAATTTGATCTATAATTAATTAGCATGAATGGGCAAGGAGAGAATCCCAATATCATCGTACCGGAAATCCGGGATGAAGCCGTGCCGACCGGGAAAGGAGTTCTGAAGTTTCTCATGATCGAGGATGAACCCGCCGATTATGAGCTTTGTCTGCACGAGTTGAAAAAGGGGAATATCCTCCATGAGGGAAGACGGATCGAGTCCCGCAATGACTTTTTGCTGGAACTCGACCGGTTCGGGCCCGATCTGATCCTCGCCGACTACAACCTTCCCCAATTCAGCGCTCCCGAGGCTTTCCGCCTGCTTCGCGAGAAGCAGATCGATATCCCGTTCATCATCATTTCCGGTGCCCTGGGTGAGGAACTGGCGGTTGACCTGATGAAGAGCGGCATCACCGATTATGTCCAGAAGAATCACTTGGCGAAACTGGTTCCGGCCATCCAGCGGGCGCTGATTGAAACCGAGGAGCGGCACCGGCGGTATGCGGTGGAGGCCGAACTGCAGCATTCGGTGAAACGGTTGCGGCAAACACTCGAACAGACGATCAATGCTCTGGCTTCGGCCATGGAGATCCGGGACCCCTATACGGCCGGCCACCAGCGTCAGGTAGCCGTCCTGGCCGACACGATCGGGCAGGAGATGAACCTGAGTGAATTTCAACGGGAATCACTCTACATGGCCGGGATCGTTCACGATATCGGCAAGATCGCCGTCCCCGCCGAGATCCTTTCCAAGCCAATACGCCTGAGCGAATGGGAGATGAATCTGATCCGCACCCATCCCCAGGTCGGCTACAAGATACTAAAGGATATCGAGTTTCCCTGGCCGATTGCCCAGATCGTTCTGCAGCACCACGAACGGATCAATGGATCGGGCTACCCCGTAGCCATGAAGGGGGACGATATCCTTCTGGAAGCCCGCATCCTGAGCGTAGCCGACGTGGTCGAAGCGATGAGCTCCCATCGCCCCTACCGTCCATCGCGCGGAACGGGAATGGCGCTGGATGAAATCCGCCAAAACCGGAATACTCTGTACGATCCGGCTGTTGTCGATGCCTGTTTGAGGGTGTTTCGGGAAAAAAAGTTTCGTTTCCATTTCGAGGACCGAAAATTCGATTCCAGCTTGCTGTGAATGAAAATCCGAACCGAACCGAACGGGAGGAGCTTCACTGGCATGTTTTTTTTCCTTCCGAAAAACTTCATTCAAATTTCAACAAGATTTCATAACCGCTCTCTATACTCAATTCATGCCTCATTCTGTCAACAGGGAATTGACCGGACTCCTTTCCCGATTTCCGATTACGGACATCATCCAGTTCGTTGGATTCAGTCATAAAACCGGTGAGTTGTATCTGATCAATGGCGAGGGAAAGAAGGGGTCGCTCTTTTTTCAGAATGGCAATATGATGCATGCCCAGATGGGAAACAAGGAGGGGGTGTGTGCTCTGGAGTTGATCTTCAAATGGGCGAACGGAACCTTTCATTTCGTTTCCGATCAGACGCCCCCCAAGATCACGATCGATGGCCCTGTCTCACTGCTCCTGCTGGAGATGCAGAAACGCCAGGATGAATTGATCAACCTATTCTCCCAATTGCCGAGCGATGATACCATTCTTTATGTCGTCCCTTTTCTCGAAGAGGTTCCCCAATTGAATTCCCTTGAGTGGCAAGTCTTGTCATTGGTCAATGGGAAGCGAGCCATCCAGCGTATCTGCCAAAAAATCGGTGATGAGCTTCACGTCAAACGGACTTTGTTGTCCATGCTGAAAAAAGGGGTGATCACCGTGTCTCCTCCCGATTCCTCATTTTTCGACCTCGTTCCCATACTGCAACCTGCTTCCCAGTTACAGGGAGAACGAGCTTTTCCTCCCCAGATCCGAACGAACCTGGTACTGAAAGCCATCGATGGGGTCATGACCATTCGCGAGCTGAAAACCATGCTGCGGATCGAAGAAAACGACCTGGTCGATGACATCAAGATGCTGGTGGAATTGAAGTGGATCCATTTTTCCGAATACCATGAAAAGCTCTATCAGGTGCTCCGCGAGGAATTATAAGGAACCACCCGCTTTTGAAAAAACCGATTGAGTCAACCAAACCAGAGGTTGACAGGAATTTTACCGAATATTTATCCAATATTCATCAACACCATCCAGAATAATGAAAGGAGGCTGCCCATGCGAGTTGCCCTATATTCGGGAGTATTCAAAGAGGATCACGATGGAGCCACCAATACCCTGTTCCGGCTGGTGGAATCGCTTCGAAACCAGGGAGTGGAGGTGGGAATATGGACATACAGTTCCGTGGAAAACGCACGGGATCACCAGTTCCAATTTCAACTCCCCTCGGTGCCGCTTCCACTCTTCCCCGATTACCGGTTGTCATTGCCCTTGAAAAAACTGTGGACCCAATTGGATGAATTCCGGCCCGATCTCATTCATATCGCCGTTCCCGATCTTACCGCCATTTCGTTGGTAAAATATTCGCAACAAAGGGATATTCCGGTGGTTGCTTCCTACCATACCAATTTTCCCTCCTATCTCGATTTTTTCCATCTGCAATTGCTGAAAAAAACGATGTGGAGATCGATGACTTGGTTGTTCAATCAGATGGCCTATGTCTATGCCCCCACCGGCGAAGCGGCGGCCGAATTGCGCGACAACGGGGTGGAACGGATCCGCATTTGGTCGCGCGGCATCGATACGGAGCGGTTCAATCCCCGGTTCCGCTCCATAGATATTCGGAAGAGCTGGAACGCATTGGGGAAAAAAGTGATCCTGTACGCGGGGAGATTGGTTCCCTACAAAAACCTGGATACCTTTGTCGAGATTTACCGTCAGGCGGAAACTTCACCGGACCTGAATTTGCGCTTCGTTGTTGCCGGCGAAGGACCCATGCGATCGAAACTGGAAGCGGTGATGCCCGATGCAGTTTTCACCGGATTTCTCAAAGGAGAAAACTTGTCAAAGGCCTATGCCAGCGCTGATCTTTTCTTGTTTCCATCGACCACTGAAACCATCGGGAATGTAGTTCAGGAGGCTTTGGCGTCAGGGATCCCGGCGGTCGTGTCCGACCAGGGGGGAGGCATGGAGATTGTCCGCTGTTCGAACGCCGGCCTGATCGCCCGAGGGGACAATGCCACCGATTTTTTAAAGAAAGTGCGACAACTTTTGGCCGATTCCACCCTGTACAACCGAATGCGGGAGAATGGGGTTGTTTTTGCCGCCAGCAAATCCTGGGATCGGATCAATGGAGCACTGATCGATGATTACCATTCCCTGATCGGCAGCGGATTTTCTCCCACCGCCCACTGGTCGGCGGTGAGACCGGCAGAGGGATGAAGGTACGACTTCATCCATTATTCACCTGTTCTTTCGAATGAATTTATCCGGGGATGAGAAACTGAGTGTATCGAAACCCGAGGAGGTTTGAAAAACATGGAAAATTCTTCGTCCGAACGAAGGTCAGGAAACAGGTTGCCCGGCTGGGTGGAAAAATCAGAACTAGCGGAAAGAATCTGTTCTCCTGAAGTTTCCCGGCTATTGATCCGGGAAGGGTGGAGTGCTGGCGATCTCCATGTTCATACGCTGTTTTCTCACGACGTCATTCCAACCCGGTCGGTCGAGCCGCTGGAAATCTATCGGAAATCACTGGAAAAAGGATTCAAGTTCATCGCCTTCACCGATCATGACACCATGGATGCTTACGACCGAATCGGCTGGACGCGGCCAGGAGTGATTCCGGCGGTAGAGATCAAGCTTCTCGACAAAAAAAGGGTCGGTCACACTATCCATGTAAATGTATATAATTTGAATAGAAAGCAGTTTCTGGAAATCCTGGAGATGGCTAAAAAAGAACAAAATGTCGAGATGTTTCTCGATTACCTCGGCAGGGAAGGGCTGCCCTATATCTACAACCATCCCTTCTGGCATGAGCCGGGCGAGAAACCCAGCGTCCTCTCCATCCTCGAACTCGCCAAGAGGTTTCCGGTGATCGAATACAACCGCGGCCGTATCCCGTTACTGAACCAGGGAGCCATGCATCTGGCCGATACTACCGGAGCCGGGATGGTCGCCAACAGCGACACCCATATCGGCGATATCGGTGGGTGCTACACTCTGGCCCGTGGCGAAACCTTCACCGAGTTTTTTGAAAACATTCGCCGGCGTCGTTCCTTCATCGTCACCCAGGATCTGAACACCCGGTTGCTGAAACAGGAGACCCGGGAACGGATTCGCCAGCTGGCCAACGATCGGGAGTGGCTCTATAAGAAACAATTCCATCTGGAAACCGGGGTTCCGGTTCTCGATGAAATGGTCGCCTGCCTGGCCAGTCCCGTCACACTGGGAACCCGATTGGTCAAACGGATTCTGATCCCCGTTCTCCGTGTTATTTCGGAATCGGGCATCCCCGCCGGGCTATACATCCGCTCCCAGCAGACATTCGCTAAAATTCTCACCCGTTCGCTCAACAATCCCATGGAGAATCAATTGTTCATGGCTTGATTTCCGTATCATCTCTTCTTTCGATATAGCTTTCGAACGATGGAATTGTTTTTTGATCTGACCCCGTGATAGAATGGCTCCTCTGAATCCAAGTCCAAGTTCGAGGAGTGAGCATGCTGAAAAAAATCCTTCCGAAAGATGTTTTCTATTTCGATCAGTTCGACCGTCTGGCCGATTTCATCCTGGATGGGATCCGGGTACTCAACGAGATGCTCGAATGTGGCCAGAATTACTCCGAGTTCGCACTGAACCTGAAAACGATCGAGCATCAGGCCGATCAGGTCGTTCATGAAATCTTTTCCCATCTCCATAAGACCTTCATCACCCCGATCGACCGTGAGGATATCCATATGCTGGTGGGGAGCCTCGATGATATCCTCGACCTGGCCGAAGGAGCCGGCTCCCGCATCGACATGTATCAACCTTGCGAAATTCCCCCCGAGGCCAAACGGTTGGCGATCGTCCTGATGGAAAGCGGCAAACAGGTCAAGGAAATGATCTCCTTGCTGCGCAACCTGAAAAAACCGCAGCGTATACTTGAATTGACGATCGAGATCAACCGCCTGGAAGATGAAGCCGACTACATCCGCCGCAGTACCCTGGCCCGGCTGTTCCGTGATGAATGTGATGTCCGGGAGTTGATCAAGTGGAAGGACATCCTGGAGTACATCGAACGTTCTACCGACCGGTGCGAGGATGTGGCCAACATCACCGAGGGAATCGTTCTGGAACATACCTGATCCCGAAGGAAGGACCATGCTGATCTTCGTCATCTTCATCATCGCCCTGGCTTTATTGTTCGATTTTCTGAATGGGATGAACGACGCCGCCAACTCGATTGCCACCGTTGTCTCCACGCGGGTGCTTGCACCCCATACGGCGGTCATCTGGGCGGCCGTCTTCAATTTCCTGGCGGCTTTTGTCTTCGGGGTCCATGTCGCCAAGACCATAGGGAAAGGGATCATCGACCCATCGATCGTCACTCCCATGATGATCCTGGTCACCCTGATCAGTTCGATTCTTTGGACTCACTTCTGTACCAAGGCCGGACTTCCCATCAGCGTCTCCCATGCCCTGGTTGGCGGCTTGATCGGCAGCGCCCTGGCTAAATCGGGAGTGAAGGCATTGATTCTCCCCGGAATTGTCAAAATCTGCATATTCATCGTTCTGTCCCCGGTGATCGGATTCTTTCTGGCCATGGTCATCATGATCATTTTGTATTGGGTCTGCCGACCGTATCACCAGCGCCAACTCGACACTTGGTTCCGCCGCCTGCAATTGGTTTCGGCTGGTTTCTACAGCTTGTCCCACGGTACCAATGACGCCCAGAAGACCATGGGAGTCATTGCTGTTTTACTTTATAGCACGGGTTATATGGGACATCGTTTTTATATTCCCTTCTGGGTGATCATCAGTTGTCATTTGGCCATTTCCATGGGGACCCTGGCCGGCGGCTGGAAGGTGATCGAAACCCTGGGAATGAGAATGACCAAGCTCCGTCCCATTCATGGTTTCGCGGCTGAGTCGGCCTCGGCCGTCTCCATCATTTTCTCCTCATTGTTGGGGATTCCGGTATCGACGACCCATACCATAACCGGCGCCGTCATCGGAGTTGGCGCCACCACCCGGTTTTCGGCGATCCGCTGGGGAGTCGCATATAAAATTATCTGGGCCTGGGTTCTCACCATTCCATCAACGGCCCTGTTCAGCGCACTGCTCTGGGAGGTCTCCAAGCTGACCCATCTGGTCCGCTGAATCGTATCGGTTATTTTCCTGCAACCAATCAAGTCGGAAGGGTTACGGTAAAGCGGCTCCCCGCTCCCGGTTCACTGGTAAGTACAATCTCCCCGTTGTGCTGCCGGACGATGTGCTTGACGATGGCCAGGCCGAGACCGGTCCCTCCCGATTGGCGTGACCGCGATTTGTCCACCACGTAGAACCGCTCGAATATCCGTTTCTGTTGGTCGGCCGGGATGCCGATCCCGGTATCGGTGATCACGATCCGGACCTGTCCGTCTCCGCTGGTTATCTGCATGCGGATATCCCCCTGGTCGGTGTATCTCACGGCATTGTCGACCAGGTTGATCAGTAACTGTTCCAAGCGGAAGGCATCGCCCCTGAGGGAGGGGATGGCCTTGTCGATATCCAGCCGGAAATCGAGTCCTTTCTCCCTGGCTTTCTTTTCGAAGAGGGGAACGATCTGCCGAACCAGAGAGGGCAGGTCAACTGAGGCCATTTCCGGGATCAACCGAGTTTCCTCCAATTCAGCCAGCGTCATCAGGTCCTGAACGATGTGGATCATCCGGTCGGTGTTGCGTTGGATGATCTCGATGTATTCCCGGCCCGAATCGGGAATCTCCTCCGCCAGGGTTTCGCTGAACCCCTTGATCGCGGTCAGGGGAGTCCGAAGTTCGTGAGACATGTTGACCACGAAATCCCTTTTGATCCGGTCGAGCCGTTTCCGTTCGGTGATGTCCCGCAACAACACGACCTGGCCTTTCTGTTCGGGGAGGAACTGGACGCTTCCGACATACTCCCGGTCGCCGATCTCCACATCCGCCTCGAAATTCGTGCCGGCCTGGATGGCTTTCCGAAGCAACGTCTGAAAACCGGGTTCGCGGATCGCCTCCCAATGGTTTTTGCCCAGTCCGTCGGGGCAGTTGCAGAGGGAGGAAAAAGCCCGATTGAAGAGGAGTATCCGGTCGGTTTGGTCGATGACTACCAGCGGGTCGGTGAGGGAAGCGAGAATCGCGGCCAGTTCATCCTGTTTTTGCTGGAGGGTGTCGATCAGTTTTTTCTGATGGGTGGTCATGTCGTTGAAATGGTCAGCCAGGGTTTTCAGCTCGTCCCGGTTGCGAATGATGGCCGTAGCTGCGAGGTCCCCGGCCTTGATCCGGCGGGAAACGTCGATCAGTTCCCGGACCGGTTTCACGATGGTGCGGGAGAGGAAAAAAGCGGCCATTGCCGAAATCAAGATGATGACGGCGAACAGGAGCATCAGTCTTTGCTTCGATTTGGCCAGGATCTCCCGGATGGAACGGGCCGGGAGACTCAGGCGCAGCACCCCGATCACCTTGTTTTCATCGGTGATCGGCTGGGCATAGTAAAGCATGGTTTTCCTGAGGCTGGAGCTGAAATGTACACTGACTTTCTCCTGGCCCCGCAAGGCCGTGAATACTTCGATCCGGTTGCGATGGTTCTCCATTTCGGCCGGGTTCTTCTCCGAATCGACGAGAACTTTGCCGTCATGGGCAATCAGGGTTACCCGAAGCGGAGATGCGGGCAGTGGGAACTCCATCGGCGCGAATGATCCCACTGGCCGGTCAACGGTGAGCAAAGGTCTGGCCGTCGGACTCATCAACTGGGTAATCCAGCGCAGGTGATCGACCAGTTGCTCCCGATGTTGCAGGGTCAACAGGCGAGCGCTGAAGAAGACGATTGCCGATGTAAGAGGGATGAACAGCAGCAGGAAACCGGCCAGGGTCTTCCAAAACAGTGATTTTCTCATTCTTCCAGCTTATAGCCGACACCGCGGATGCTTTGTACCAGGCGGCCGGCGGGTCCGAGTTTTTCGCGCAGGTTCTTGATATGGACGTCGATGGTCCGGTCGAGTACGTCTTTTTCGTCCCCCCACAACCGGTCTAGAATCATCTGCCGGGAAAAGACCCAACCCGGTTTCTGGGCCAGGATCTTCAGGATATCGAATTCAGTGGCGGTCAGGTTGATCTTCTGTTCCCCGATGCGGACCTCATGGCGGTTCGAATCGATTTCCATGCCTCCGATTCTCGGTAAGGTCTCCGGTTCCTTCTTTTTTGAACGGGAACGCCGCAGGATCGCCTTCAGGCGGGCGATGAGTTCCTTGGGGGAAAACGGTTTGACCATGTAATCGTCGCCACCCAATTCCAGGCCGAGGATGATATCCAGTTCATCGCCGCGGGCGGTCAGAAAGAGGATGGGAACCGATGCGATGCGCTCATCACCGCGGATCCGTTTGCAGATTTCCAATCCGTCCATATCGGGCAGCATGATGTCGAGGACGATGGCATCGGGAATGCGCGTTTCCAGTTCGGTGATAAAGGGAGCCGGCGACAGGTGGGTACTGATTTCCATCCCGGCTTTTTCCAGGTTGACCCGGAGGAGTTCCAGAATATCAGGTTCATCATCCAGGGCCATCACCAGAGGTTTTCGATCGATTGTTCCTTGCATGGCAATTTTCATATTAGCAATTTCCTCCTGGCAAGTCAATCTTGGGTTCCTGCGCGTTTGGGCTAGGCGATATTTGGTAGTTTGGATATATTTTTGGAAACATTATTTCCATATATATATTTAAAATCAATGTTTGGTGAAGATCTTGTGAAATTTCGATGAACGGGGGCGTTCCCTGTCTGATCTTCATCAAGATTTAACCTTCTCGTCATCTTCCGTTTACACAACCGGTCGATACTCACCACCTGAAACATAACATTTTATGGAGGTAAAATGAAAAAACAACTGTTGTGGATTCTGATCGCTTTGGGAGGAATTCTCGCTCCCCTGGACGCCGGCATTTCGGCCTATGCCTACATCGACTACTATATGCTGAATCATCATGATGCCAAGCTGGACGGCCAACACGGGTTATGGTTGCGGCGTGCCTATTTCACTTATGATCGCGACATCTCCGACAAGTTCAAAGCCCGGCTCCGTTTCGAGGTGAACAACGAAGGCAAGCTGAAGACTTCGGCCAATATCGTCCCCTATGTCAAGGATGCCTATCTGTCCTACCAGTATCTGACGCTCCATTCGATGACCCTGGGTATCCAGGAGTCGTTGGCCTTCGGCAACACCGAAAAATTCTGGGGCTACCGGCACATCGAAAAGACGTTTCTCGATCTCTTCAAGGTCCGCGGCTCCCGCGATTTCGGTTTTACCCTTAAGGGAAGCGTCGACCAGGGGAAAAAATACTCCTATGCCCTGATGGTCGGCAACAATTCTGGATACCGGGAGGAACTAGACAAGAACAAGGCTGTCTACGCCCGCGTCACCGCCCTACCGATCCCCGAGATCATGCTCGAACTCTATTACGATTCGATCTCCATTTCGTCGGTGAAGGATTCCACCCTGCTGCAGGTGTTCGCCGGATTCCAGAAAAGTTGGGGAAGGATCGGTCTCAACTACGCTTATGAAACGATCAGGGAAGACGGGAAGAGCGATGTGAAAACCGGACTCTTTTCAGGTTTGGCCGCTTTCACCCTCTCCAGTAAACTGGAGGTGTTCGGGCGCTACGACATGGTTCTCGATCCCGCTCCCTGGGCCCAGGATTCCTATATGCTCATGACCAAGGCGTACAAGACCAACCTGTTCATCGCCGGCCTGGGTTGGAACATTCATCCCAAAATCCAGATCGCTCCCAATGTCAAGATCCAGACCTACGGGAACGATGTCAACGGGGCCAAAGGTCCCGGCAGCGACACCTATTACAGCGTGACCTTCTATTTTCAGTTTTAATCATCAGAGGAGAAAATAAATGAAACTCACCATCGTTTTGTGTCTTTCATTGCTGCTGGCCGGCAGCGTCTTCGGCCAGAAAGCGGAAAAAATCGTGATCGACGGTTCCACCACCGTCGGCCCCATTGCCAAGGCGTTCGCCGAATACTACATGAAAAACAACCCCGGCGTCAACATTACCGTGTCCGAATCGGGGAGCGGCAACGGCGCCAAGTCGATCGTCAACGGTTCCTGCCAGGTGGCCAGCATGTCGCGTTTGATGAAGGCAAACGAGTACGAGGCCGCGATCGGCTCCGAAGTGTTGCCGGTCACCCACGTGGTGGCGCTCGACGGCATCGCCATGATCGTTCACCCCGGCAACCCGGTCAAGAAGATGACTGTTGACCAGGTCAAGCAGGTTTACCTGGGAAAAATCGCCAATTGGAAGCAGTTGGGCGGTCCTGACAAGCCCATCATCATCATCAGCCGCGACACCAACTCCGGCACCTACGAAACTTTCGAAGGGAAGGTGATGAAGGGTGAAAAAATCGCCAAGAACTGCGAATACGTCGGTTCGAACGGCGCCATCCGCCAGCGGGTGCAGAGCACTCCGAATGCTCTGGGATATGTCGGCATCGGTTTCATCGACAACACCGTAAAGGCGCTCGAAATCAACGATGTTTATCCCACTCCCGAGACGGTGCGCAAGGGGACCTATCCCATCGCCCGCCCCCTCTACATGATCACCAACGATTACCCCAAGATGGGCTCCCATCTTTACCAGTTCGTGAGCATGTACCTGACCAAGAAAGGACAGGAGATCATCGAGGAGATCGGATTCGTTCCGGTCACTGCGTACTGAGTCAACTTGAAAGAGAAACAAAATACCCTGATCCTGAGCAAGGGAGCCAGCCGTTGGCGACGGCTGGCTTCCTTCTGTTTGCAGGGGACGCTGCTGGTCGTCACATCTTTGTCCCTGGTCGCGGTTCTCTTTATCATCTACTATATCGCCCGAGATGCCTGGCCGTTTTTTCAACTGAACGGATTGAAGGAGTTTTTTACCAGTACCCATTGGTATCCTTCCCGCCATCCCGAGGAATTCGGGGCGCTGTCCATATTCGTAGGCAGCGGCCTGGTCACCCTGACCTCGATCCTCATCGCCGTGCCTTTGGGAATAGCGGCCGCGATCTGCCTGAGCGATATCCTCCCGTTTCATGTTCGCCAAATGGTCAAGCCAGTGATCGAGATCCTGGCGGCTATCCCTTCAGTGGCCTTCGGATTTTTTGCTCTGGTCGTGTTCGCTCCGCTACTCCAGAGCAACGGCGGGACGTTTTTGACCATCGCTTTCCTGATCATGGCTTTCCCTGTCAGTACCATTGGCTTGATGATCATTTCAAAGTTGTTGGCGGATCGATTCAAAAAGGATGCGAAAGCCGTTCGCATCGGAGCATTTTTACTGCTGGCGGCACCTGTCGCCTGGGGCATGATCAGGGTTTGTCACATTCTCATCCGCATCCCGATCAATAGCGGTACCAATACCCTGAATGTATCGGTCATCCTGGCGGTCATGGCTCTCCCGACGATCGTTTCGGTAGCTGAGGACGCACTTCAGTCCGCCGGAAGAGAGCTGCGTGAGGGCAGCTATGCACTGGGAGCGACCCGGGCCGAAACCATTTTCAAAGTGGTCATCCCGGCTGCTGGCAGCGGCATCATCGCTGCAGTGATCCTGGGGGTCATGCGCTCCATCGGTGAGACGATGGTGGTCTGGATGGCTTCCGGCAATGCTGCTCAGATTCCCGATCCCTGGTTCAACATCCTCCAGCCGGTGCGTACCCTGACCGCCACCATCGCCGGTGATATGGGAGAAGCGGACCAGGTAACCGGATCGGCCCGCTACCATGTCTTGTTCGCTATGGCGCTCTGCCTGCTGTTGTTTTCATTCCTGTCCAATCTGATCTCCGAATGGATCGTTAACCGGTCGCGGAAAAAGCTGGGGTTGAAATAAACACCAATGAAGCTGACAACAAGAAAACTTCTGGATCGATCCTCGACAGGGTTGAGCATCATGTCAATCGTGCTGTTGGCGGCTTCCCTGATGATCCTGATCGGGCCGATCTTCATCAATGGTTCCAAGGCGTTTATTTTCAGGTCCACCATCGAGTTCCGCCGCTTGATGCTGGAGGAATTTGCTCGGGGGAGTCCCGAGCGGATCGAGGGGGAATTCAATTCATGCCGGCAGGCGCGCCAGCCGGTGTTCGCCATGCTGGCCCGATTCGAGGCCGACCTTGATCGGATGGAGTATAAGGAGAAGTCCGGATACCGGAAACCATTCCGGGAACTAAAAGACCGGTTGCGTCTTTTGCTGGGCCCGCTGCCGGGAGAACCTGAAGCGGTGATGCTGCGGCAGCGGTTCGGCCAGACCCGCTGGGACCGAGCTTTGCTCTGCCTGCGGGAGATTCAATACCAGGAAGAGTGGGATTATTCCGATTCATCCAGCATGGGGCGCAAGGTCTATCGCCCGCGCATCGAGGAGTGGCGGGGGACTTCGATCGAACCGTTGTTTTCTTATCTATCCCGTAACCTTGATGCGATGCTGAACCCCAAGGTCACCTTCTATTGGCGTTTTCTGTTCGATACGTCGCGGGATTCCCACTTCTTCGGCGGTATCTGGCCTGAAATCCTCGGTACTTTCTATTTGACAATCGGCACCATGATCTTCGCCATTCCCATGGGGATCATTGCCGCTATTTACCTGGCCGAATTCGCCCGGGAGGGAGGAATCGTTTCCCTGTTGCGCAGTTGCATTTCTACTTTGGCCGGAGTCCCTTCCATCGTTTTCGGGTTGTTCGGCCTCGCTTTTTTCATCAATGCGGTTCATCTCTCCCGTTCCAAAAGCGTGTTGATCGGTTCAGCCACCCTCGCCCTGCTGATTCTCCCCACCATCATCCGATCCTCGGAGGAAGCGATCCGGGCTGTCCCGCAAACCTACAAGGAGGCTGCGCTCAGCCTCGGGGCCAGCCCCATCCGCACTGTATTCACTGTGATCATCCCGGCCGCACTGCCCGGGATTCTCACCGGAATCGTGATCTCCATGGGGCGTGCCGCCGGTGAAACGGCGCCGATCATCTTCACCGCAGCGGTCAGTGTCGGCAATCCCCTGAAGATATGGGAAACCCTGTCGCAACCGACCCCGGCTCTGCCCTGGAACATCTACAATCTGGCTACCGAACATGAGGCGGTCGACCAAATCCGCCATGTCCAGTACGGTATGGTTCTGACTCTGGTGCTCCTGGTCTTGCTTTTGAACCTGACGGCAATCCTGCTCAGAGCCAGAGTATCAAAAAAACTGCATGGTTGAAAACGGAAGCCCGGAGGAATATAATGAAAATTAACGAGAAATGGATGAGAACGATCAATAAAGTGGATGTGGAGACTTCATCGCTATTGAGCGACAAAGCTCGCCTGTCCTGTACCGACTTTTCGGTTTTCTATCGGGAAAACCAGGCCGTCCGGAATGTCACCCTCGATTTTCCAGCCTTCAAGGTGACAGCCATCATTGGACCCTCGGGTTGCGGCAAGAGCACCCTGCTCCGGGCCATGAACCGGATGAACGACCTGATCCCGGGTTCCTTTACCGAAGGAAAGATGCTCTTCGACGGCCAGGATATTTACGGTCCCCGAGTCGATATCGTTTCCTTGCGCAAGCGGGTCGGGATGGTTTTCCAGAAGCCGAATCCCTTTCCCAAATCGATTTTCAACAACATCGCCTACGGTTTGCGTCTTCATAACGGAAGCAATAGTCGCGCGATGCAACAGACCGTGGAACGCAGCCTGAAAAACGCGGCCTTGTGGGATGAGGTCAAGGACCGGATCGAGCAGAATGCGCTCGGGTTGTCGGGGGGGCAGCAGCAAAGACTGTGCATTGCCCGTGCCTTGGCGGTCGACCCCGAAATCCTCCTCATGGACGAGCCAACCTCGGCTCTGGACCCGCGGGCGACGGCACGCATCGAGGACCTGATCGCCGAACTCCGCGGCCACTATACGATCATCATCGTCACCCACAATATGCAGCAGGCGGCGAGAGTGTCCGATTATACCGCGTTTTTATACGAAGGAAACCTGATCGAGTTCGGACTTACCACCCAATTGTTCACCAAACCCCGGGAGAAACAGACCGAAGACTACATGACCGGACGGTTCGGATAAGGAAACCCCATGAGTGTTCATTTGCAGAGAGAGATCGAAAAACTGAAAAAACAGGTGATTATGCTGTCGGGAACCGTCGAGGCCAATGTCGAAAGAGCGGTCCGGGCGCTGGAAAAGGCTGATGTGGAACTGGCGGAGCGGATCATCTCCGAAGACGAACAGATCGACCAAGCCGAGATCGATGTCGAGGAGGATTGCCTGAAGATCCTCGCCCTACATCAACCGGTTGCCATCGACCTGCGGTTGATCGTCGCCGTTCTCAAGATCAACAGCGACCTGGAACGGATCGGTGACGAGGCGGTGAATATCGCCGGCCGGGCATTGAAGATCATCGCCGCCGGTAAGACCCGGGAAAACTTTCAATTATCTGCGCTTGCCGGCCGGGTGCAGGCGATGCTGAAAAAAACCCTGGATGCCTTGGTCAACCTCAATCCCGAACTGGCGCGCGAGGTCCTGCATACCGATGATGAAATCGATGAGGCGGTCCACCGGGTCTTCGATCAGGTCAAACGGGAGATCCGCAACCGGCCGGAAGATGTGGATTGGCTGATCGAGTATATGAGGATATACCGGCACTTGGAACGGATCGCCGACCACACCACCAACATCGCCGAGGATGTGATCTACATGATCGAGGGGCAGATCGTCCGGCACCAGCAAGAAATATAGGTCCTAAAAAACCTATTAAGACAGATTGTATTTCCCGGCACCAAAAGCTATTGAATCCCGAGTTTCTCTTTCAGTTCAGGTTTCAATGCGTCCTTGTGGAGCATGACCGCAATGGTCTTCAACCGCACGTAGGACCGGGACATGTACAAAAAGCCGTTGTGTTTGCGGTCGGTCCCGTGGGAGTTCTTGGTATAGTAGAACTTGGTCCCCTTTTGGTTTTGCGCCAGGCCGACGATGTGCATCAGGTGGTCGTCGGTGGTCAGATAATTGCCGAAAGTCAGGTCGCGCAGTCCCTGATCCACCTCTTTTTCGGTTTCCGGCTCGGTGACCTTGGCGTTCTGTTCAGCTTTGGTGAGATCGTTGTATTCCTTCAGGGGGACGATCGCGTATCCGGCCGTACTGGTGTTGAATTCCCGCTCACTGACATCGCCGTCCCAGGCGATCGAATACCCGTTCTTCAGGGCGTGGTCGATCGTCGCTTCCAATTCGTCGATGGGAAGATTGTAATAATTGCCGTTCTGGGACCAGTTGTCCGGGATTTCCAAGCGGCACGGTTTGAACCAGGGATAATCGCTGTAGGAGGTGAGTTCGACATAGTCGGCCGGATTCAACTGCAGTTCGTTCTTTAGAAAACTCTTCGGGTTGTAGGTCTTTCCTTTATAGATGAACTCAGCGGGGACCTTGCCCAGGTAGACATCGAGGACGGCGGCGAACGCTTCCTGCCAGCGCGGCGTCACCTTTCCCCCCGGCCGTTTGACCACGGCGTCGAGGAGGCCCTGCAACACCGATACCATTTCCGAGTGGTTGTGGCGGGATTCACCGATATTCATCCCGCTGTATACCTCCTCGGGAACGATGCCGTACGCGGTGATGATATCGATGACATCGTGACTCTGGCCGCCCTGCCCGAAATTCCAGGAGCCATGTTGGCGCACATAGCTAAGAGCTTTCAGGGGATAAGCAAGGTGGGCCACGTACATCTCCGAGAGATCGAGTTCCCCCTTTCCCAAACGCAAAAACTCCGATTCGAGGAACGAGATGGTGGCGAAATCCCAGCAGGTGCCGGTGCGGCCCTGGTCTTTGACCGGGGTCCGCTTCACCTCGGCGATCATCTTGAATTGGTGAACGTCTTTCTCTGCCTCTTTATTAGCCTTCTGGGCGGATAGCCCCAGTGTCAGGGCAACCATGATCACGAAGAGCAGACTTTTTTTCATCGTTCATTCTCCTTGTATGACGGACTGAAACAGAAGATTACCCCCGCCAGCGTCAAAAGTCAAATGAGTTGCGAAATTCCTGATTGCAAAGAATGAAGCGATTTTTGTATAATTGTCATTGCGGAAGCTAGGAATGAACATTCAAAAGCGGACGATACTATTTCTTTCCCTGTTGTTGACCCTGATCATCATAGAAATGATCCACGTCAACTACGTAGAGAGAAAGCGGAACCGGGCCGCTGTCGAGGTCCAGTTTCAAGAACGGGTCGATTTCATCGACAAAACGATCCGCAATCAGTCGGAGAAATTGGAAACCTTCGTCCATTTCCTCTCCCGTCATCCCGATATCAACCGTGATATCCGGGGAAAAAAAACCGAATCGCTGCGGCGTCTCATCGAGCCGTTCTGGGTAAACACCGGTGTCGATGCCGTCTGGATCGTTCGCCGGGATACCGGACTGGTCCTCTTTCAAACGAACATCGATCACCCGGCGCTTCATCCGCGTTTGATCCAGACCGAAAAAATGGGCGATTCCCTTCTCAAAGGCAACCTGAGCCGGTTTTTCCGGAGGGGAGGGACGGATCTTCTGGAGATCCAGACCGCCCCCGTATGGGCCTTGCCCGGCCCCGGGAAAATACCCATTCCCGAAGGCTTCGTAGCCGTTTGTCGGGTCTGGAACCAGCCATTCCTGACCGACCTGGCTTCGATCACCGGATCCGAAAAAACAGAGCTTTTTTTCATGCCCCAGCCCCTGCCAAAAATGTCGGAAGCACGACGGGTGTACCAAAAATACCTTTCTGATCGTGATCGGAAAACAATCGCCGTGCTCCGGTTCGATCTCGATTTTCCCGTATCCCGGACACTGGCTTCATCCAAGCAGCGGATCATTTTACTGCTCATCCTTTTCTCGATCGGAGGGATCGCCTTGTTTGTCTTCTTCGTTTTGAATTTCATCGTTCCGCTCCGACGACTGGCCAAAAGCCTGGATCAGGGCGACCAAGAATTGATCATCGGGATGATGCAGGAGAAGAACGAATTCGGCCATTTAAGCCGGTTGATCCACAACTTTTTCAAGCAAAAAGCCGATCTCCTTCAGGAGATCCGCGACCGGCAAAGAATGGAACAGAAATTGAAAGCGAAGGAGGAGAAGTACCGGAACCTGATCGAAAACCAGGGCGAAGGGGTGGTCGTGCTTGACTCCAACGAATATTTTCTCTTTTCCAACCCCGCCGCCGAAAAGATGTTCGGAGTTTTCCCGGAGCGGTTGATCGGCTATAATCTGAGCGAATTCATCGCCAAGGACCAGTTGCGAATCGTTCAGCAGCAAACCCGCCTGCGCAGCATGGGCAGGAAAACCGCCTTTGAAATCCAGATCACGAGAGCGGATGGGGAAAAACGGTGGATATTCGTCAATGCCACCCCCCAATTCGAACCAGACAACTCTCTCAATTCCTTCGAGATTTTCGTCGACATCACTGATCGGAAAAGCGCTGAAATGGCCTTGCAGGAGAGCGAGGTCAAGTTCCGCAGTCTCGCTGAATCGATCAACGCAGGGATCTTTATTTTGCAGGCGGATCATTTCCGCTATGTGAACTCATTTTTTGAATCCCTGACCGCCCATACCCGCCGGGAACTGATGAAGATGGTTTACCTGGATATCATTCACCCAGAATCCCGGGAGATCGTTCACGAATATGTCGAACGGATGTGGCAGATTCCCGACAGGAGCCTGACACCGGTGGAGCGGCGCGAAATCCGCCTGATCGACCGCGAAGGCCAGGAAGCCTGGGTCGATTTCTCCCTCACCCGGATCGACCTGCCCAGGGAAAAAGCGCTCCTCGGAACCATCCACGATATCACAGAACGAAAGCGGATGGAGGCTGAAATGATCCGCTCCCAGAAACTCGAATCGGTGGCCCAGTTGGCGGGAGGGATCGCCCACGATTTCAACAACTACCTGACAGCGATCATGGGCAACCTGTCGCTGGCACGGATGCGGTGCGAATCCAATGTCGAACTGGAAAAAATAATCGGCAAAGCGGAAAATGCCACTATCCGGGCGCGTGATCTTTCCCAGCAATTATTGACCTTTTCCCGCGGCGGAGATCCCATCAAGCGGGTCATCCAAATCTCTTCCCTGATCCAGGAAACGGTCGAATTCGTCCTGAGCGGTTCCCGGGTCAAGGCGCGGCTGTTCCTAGAAGCGGAATTGTGGACGATCGATGCCGATGAATCCCAGATCAGCCAGGTCTTCAACAATCTCATCATCAATGCGGTGGATGCTATGCCCCAGGGTGGATTCATCGATATTCAGGCAGAAAACAAGAGCCAGGCTGAACTGGAACGGTCCGGAGAAATTCCGACCGATACCTTCATCGCCGATGGTGGCACGGGAAAGACGGTGGGATTTATCAGAATCACCTTCAGCGATCATGGCATCGGCATCCTGCCTGATGCTCTTCCCAAAATCTTCGATCCCTATTTTTCGACCAAAAAAAACGGCGCTGGCTTGGGGCTGTCGGTCGTCTACTCGATTATTCGCAAACACGGAGGCGCGATCACGGTCGAATCCAAACCGGAACAGGGGACCACCTTCCGCATCTGGTTTCCCGCCAGCGACGCGGTAAACGACGCCCAGCAGAAAAAGGAAGACCGGATTATTCGCGGCAAAGGCCGGATTCTGGTCATGGACGACGAGGAATTCATTCTGGAAATCGCTTCGGAAATGCTGCAGTTTCTCGGCTATGAAACCGAAATCTGTCGTGACGGGGATGAAGCGGTCACCCAATATCGGGGGGCTTTGCAGGAAAACCGACCCTATTCGGCGATTCTCATGGACTTGACCATTCCCGGCGGCCTGGGCGGGAAAGAGGCGATCCTGCGGCTGTTGGAGATCGATCCCAACGTACGGGTCATTGTGTCGAGCGGCTACTCCAATGATCCGGTGCTTGCCGATTTTCGCCAGTATGGATTCCGTGGCATCGTAGCCAAGCCCTATCGCATTGAAACCCTGAGTGAAGTCCTGCACACGGTAATTCAGGAACTTTAAAATTTATTTTATCCTTCAATTCTATTGACAAAAGAAAAAATATGCCCTATATTCCCACTCTTAATTATTTGGGAGGCGTGAATTGAAACAGTCAATTCCGGTCATTGCAAAGAAAGAGAGCGAGTTCTCCGCGGAGGAGGTCGAGCCCCCAAGCCCTACGGCTCAAGTCGAGCCGAACCCCCCCGAATCCCATCCCCTTTTCCCCGAGTATATTCCCTTTCCCATTTCCCGGAATGAACGGGGAAGTCTGCGCATCAGTTCCCGTTCCATCCAGTTCCTCACCACTTACTTCCCCGGAGCGACCAAGCAGGATTGGAGCAGTTGGGAATGGCAGATCCGCAACAGCTTCACCACCCTCGATCAACTGCGGCGAGTCTTCCGGCTCTCCGACGAGGAGTTGCTGGCCTACGCTGACATCGAAGGGAATCTGCCGCTGCGGATCACTCCGTATTATGCCAGTTTGATCGATCCGTACGACCCGGTGGGGCCTCTGCGCAAGTCGATGATCCCGCAACAGGCGGAAAAGATCATCTCGGTAGAGGAAGCGGCCGACCCCCTTAGTGAAGATCACGACACCAAGGTTCCCGGACTGGTCCATCGGTATCCGGACCGGGTCCTGTTTCTGGTGACCGGTTTTTGCTCTGCTTACTGCCGCTATTGCACCCGTTCCCGGCTGGTTGGTGATCAGAACAAGCGACACCTCAACCTCGAACAGTGGGAACGGGCGCTTGCCTATATCGAAGCCAATCCCCAAGTAAGAGATGTGTTGCTTTCTGGCGGAGACCCATTGACCCTGTCCGACAGCTGCCTCAATTACCTGCTGAAGCGATTGAGCCGAATTCCCCATGTCGAATTCGTCCGCATCGGTACCAAGGTTCCCGTGGTTTTGCCCCAAAGGGTCACCACCGGACTGGTCCAGATGCTGAAGCGGTTTCGTCCTCTCTGGATGAGCATCCATTTCACCCATCCCGACGAGATCACTCCGGAAACGGCCCAGGCCGTCGAACGACTGGCGGATGCCGGTATCCCACTGGGCAGCCAGACCGTTCTGCTCAAGGGGATCAACGACGATGTAGCGGTATTGAAAAAACTCTATCACGAATTGTTGAAAATCCGGGTGCGCCCCTATTACCTATATCAGTGCGACCCGATCGTCGGATCCTCCCATTTCCGTACTCCCGTTTCCAAGGGAATCGAGATCATTGAAGGATTGCGCGGACATACGAGCGGATATGCCGTTCCTCAATATGTCATCGACGCTCCCGGCGGCGGCGGAAAAATTCCTTTGCTCCCCGATTATTGTCAGGGAAAAGAAGGGGACAAAATCGTCTTGCGGAATTTCGAGGGAAAAACCTTCTATTACCCGGACCGTTGACCGGAAGCGAATATCGCCATCAGCGAGAAGAGCATGCACATCGGATTGACCTACGACCTTCGGGAAGACTACCTGCAAATGGGATATGGGGAAGAGGAGACGGCCGAATTCGACCGCCCCGACACGATCGCCGCCATCGAACAGGCTTTGCTCGCATTAGGCCACCAATGTGAACGGATCGGCCACATCAAGGCGCTGATCTCCCGACTCGCCGCCGGTGCCCGCTGGGACATGGTGTTCAACATCTGCGAAGGGCTGCACGGCATCGCCCGGGAAGCCCAGGTGCCGGCGATCCTCGATGCCTTTGAAATTCCCTATACCTTTTCCGACCCGCTGGTCCTGGCATTGACCCTGCACAAGGGGATGACCAAGCATGTGATCCGTGATCAGGGTGTCCCCACACCCGGTTTTCATGTGGTCCACAACGAGAATGAGATCGATCGGGTCGACCTGACCTTCCCTCTGTTTGCCAAACCGATCGCCGAGGGAACCAGCAAGGGGATTACCGCCCGGTCAAAGATAACCGATCGACGCGAATTGGCGGAAGTCTGTCGGGAGTTGCTGGCCGAATTCAAGCAATCGGTGCTGGTGGAGCGGTTTCTCCCGGGCCGGGAATTCACCGTCGGTATCGTCGGTACAGACGATTCGGCTGTGGTGATCGGAGTCATGGAGGTCGTTCTCAAGGAAAACGCCGATGCCGAAGTGTATTCGTATAAGAACAAGGAAAATTGCGAGGAACTTGTATTATACCGCATCCCGGATGCGGAGGCGGTTGCAGCCTGCAGCGATGTGGCCCTGCGCGCCTGGCGGGGGTTAGGGTGCCGTGACGCCGGCCGGATCGATCTGCGCATGGATGAAAGGGGAGTCCCCAATTTCATGGAAGTCAATCCCTTGGCCGGGCTTCATCCCGAACATTCCGACCTCCCCATCATCTGCACCTTCATGAGGATACCCTATCAGGAATTGATCGCCCGGATCATCGCCTCGGCGGCGGCCAGAATCGGATGAAAACGGCCGGGAAGATCGCCATTCTCCACCAGGCGGTCGACCCCCAGGCGGCGAAAGACGAACTCGATGTTCTCGTTCAGGCGGAAACGATCGAACGGTCGCTGGCTGATTTGGGCTGGAAAACGGAACGGTTCCCCTTCACCCTCGACCTGGAGGAATGCCGGAACCGCCTCCGGCAATGGAACCCCGATCTGGTCTTCAACATTGTGGAGTCGGTGGCCGGCGACGGCCAGTTGATCCACCTGGCGCCATCGCTTCTCGATCACCTGAAGCTTCCCTATACCGGATGCGGCAAAGACGCCATCTACATCACCTCCAATAAACTCTGGAGCAAACGCTACCTGAAAAAGAGCGGCCTGGCGACTCCGCCCTGGCTCGATCCCGACGGCGGCTGGATCCCACGGAATACGTTCCCGGCCAAATTCCTTCTCAAGTCTGTCTGGGAGCATGCGTCATCCTGGTTCACCGAAGACGCCGTGGTCGATGCGGCGAGCCGAAGCGAATTGAACCGATCCCTGACTGAGAAAATCGAACGTGACTGCCATCCGCGCTTCGCCGAGTTGTACATTCCCGGTCGGGAATTCAACATCTCGGTGCTGGCGGGAAAGGTGATGCCCATTGCCGAAATGGTCTTTGACCGATATCCGCCCGAAAAGCTTCGGGTTCTCGATTACAAGAGCAAATGGGAGGAATCGACCTTCGAGTACAACAACACCTGGCGGCGATTCGACTTCTCCGGTGAAGATGCAGGCCTGATCAAGGAGTTGCAGCGGATGACGTTGGCTGCCTGGAAGCGGTTCGGCTTGAAAGGGTATGCCCGGGTCGATTTTCGGGTCGATCCCCACGGACAGCCGTGGGTGCTGGAGATCAATACCAATCCCTGCCTCTCCGCCGACGCTGGTTTTTTCGCCGCCGCCCGGGAAGCGGGAATCGATTACATAGAGATGATCCGCCGCATCCTCGAAGACGCACGCACCGATCGCTGATCATTTCGGCCCTTTTTTCCTCCATAAAAACTATGCTAAAATGAATCATGCAAGAAACCGACTTTGACACCCGCACCCAGGGGACGGAGAAAGAGGCCCACGAAGACGACCTGCAGGGGTTCTCCGGTATGACCGGGAAGCGGAAGCTGTCCTTCGGGCAGACACTGTGGCTGGCCCTCCTGCTGCTGGTCCTGGGTTTGACCCTATATTGGGTCTTTCTGAACAAGAAAAAGGGGTCCGATGACCAGCCCGCTCCGGACCAGAACATGGCGGCCTCACCCGTGGCCAACGGCTCGGCAGAGGGTGGTGAACCGGAAGCCAAAACCGTCCCAAGCATCATCCCCCTGACCATCCCCCTGAGCGGTAGCGATCCGGAAGTACGCCGGCAGTCCCGGGCCATCTCCAATCACGGCCGGTTTTCCGAACTCCTGAAGGAAAGCGATCTGATCCGCCGGTTTGTAGCCGTGACCGATAATATCGCCCGCGGCGAATCGCCCCGTTCCTGGCTCGAGTCGGCCGCACCCAAGGGAAAACCGAAAACCGTGAAGAGGGGGGGGAAGATTTACCTCGACCCGGACTCCTACCGGCGCTACGATGAATTGACGGCGCTCATCCTGTCGCTCGACGATCAGTATTGCGCCGACCTGTATCTGTTGTTCGAACCCCAGATCCAGGAGGCCTATCGCGACCTGGGAAATGCGCAGCATGATTTCATCGAGGCGTTGCAGGCGGCCGTCGATCAACTCCTGGAAACGCCGGTTGTGCAAACCCCCTTGGAGCTTCAGGAGAAAATGCTCTCCTTCGCTTATGCCGGCGATAAATGGGAGGATCTCAATCCCGCCCGCAAGCACTTTCTCCGACTCGGCCCGGACAACCTGCAGAAACTGCAGAAAAAGATCGGTACCCTGCTTCAGGTGCTGAAGGCCCGTAAGAAAAACCCGTAAAACAGAGGAAAAAATGAGCAATGAAACGATCACCCTGCGAGAAACCGTACACCCCGATGACCCGGAAAACGTCCGCGCCATCACCACATCCAGCGGCTTCTTCTTCGATCACGAGATCGAGGTGGCGGTGGAATTGGTCGAGGAGAGGCTGCAGAAAGGGGAGAAGAGCGGATACTGCTTCATCTTTGCCGAGTGCGGCGGCCGCACCGTCGGCTACTCCTGCTTCGGGCCTATCGCCTGCACCGAGGGATCCTTCGACCTCTACTGGATTGCCGTCCACGAGGAGTTCCGCAACCACGGGTTGGGGAAAAAGATCCTGGTCAGGTCGGAGGAGGCCATGAAGCGAATGAATTGCCGCACCGTTTACGTGGAAACCGCATCCCGGGACCAGTACAAGCCCACGCGGGAATTTTACCTGCGCACCGGGTATGTGATCGAAGCGGTGCTCAAGGATTTTTATGCCCCCGGTGACGACAAGGTGATCTTCATCAAGAAGCTGTGATCGCATGAGCCGCTTTTTCAAACAGAGATCCCAGAAAGCCGGACTCCCGCCCGGAAGCCTGATCCATATCGGCGAACGGCTGGAAGGGAAGCCGGAGATCAAGCTCATCGACTACGATCCGGACCATTACGAAGAGAAGGCCATCGGTGCACTCCAGGAATGCTTCCCGTTTCGCGACCGTCCCACCGTCACCTGGATCGACATCGAGGGTCTTGACCAGGCGGTCCTCCAGCCGCTCGGCGATTGTTACGGGATCCACCCGCTCATCCAGGAGGATATCCTCAACACCGACCAGCGCCCCAAGGCCGACGACATGGAGGAATATATCTTCCTGGTATTGAAGATGCTCGATATCGACGATCGGGAAAACCTGATCAAGGCGGAACAGGTCAGCATCATCTTCGGGTCCAACTTCCTCATCTCGTTCCAGGAGGGTTTCAAAGGAGATACCTTCGACGAAGTCCGCCGCCGCCTGCGCAACGGCAAGGGGGGGCGGATGCGCAAACTCGGTTCCGATTACCTGGCCTATGCATTGATCGACGGGATCATCGACCGCTATTTCGCCATTCTCGAAAAACTGGGAGACCAACTGGAAGAATTGGAGGAGGAACTGGTCGACGATCCGACAGCGGAATCGATGCGCAGGATCCACCACCTCAAGCGCGAAATACTTTATCTGCGCCGATCGGTCTGGCCATTACGCGAGTTGTTGGGGATGCTTGAAAAGAGCGAATCGCCGCTGATCCAGGAATCGACCCACATCTTTTTCCGCGATATCCACGACCACGTGGTACAGATCATCGACACGATCGAGACGTTCCGGGAAATGCTCTCGGGGATGCTCGACATCTACCTCTCCTCCCTCTCCAACCGGATGAACCAGGTGATGAAAGTATTGACGATCATCGCCACCCTGTTCATCCCCCTGACCTTCATCGCCGGCGTCTACGGGATGAATTTCAAGTTCATGCCCGAGCTCAACTGGCGCTGGGGGTATCCCCTTGTCTGGGGGGTGATCGTCTCCGTTGCCACCGGGCTGATCGTCTATTTCAAGAAAAAAGGGTGGTGGTGAACCGCCCCGGGAGACCCGCATGACCATTTCCCTATTCCATATCGACGCCTTCACAGCCAAACCCTTCACCGGCAATCCGGCCGCCGTCTGCCTGTTGTCCGAGCCCCTGCCCGACAGGTTGCTGCAGGCGATCGCGGCCGAGATGAACCTCTCGGAGACCGCATTTATGCTGCCGGAGCGGGGCGGATTCGGACTGCGCTGGTTCACGCCCAAAACGGAAATGGATCTCTGCGGCCATGCCACCCTGGCCTCGGCTCATGTGCTGATCGTCACCAAGACCGTCTCCCTGACCGAGCCGATGCGCTTCTTCACCCGCTCGGGGGAACTGCAGGCCCTGCCGAAAGGGGAGTGGATCACCCTCCGATTCCCCCGGCGAAAATGGCAGGAGATGGCGGCGCCGGCCGACATCGTTGCGGCCTTGGGTACATCTCCGGTTTTTTTTGGCATGAGCCACGACAATTACCTGTTCGAATTGTCCAGTGCGGCCCAGGTACGGGAACTCCGGCCCGACCTGCGGCGCATCGGCGCCAATGCCCCGCACGGGGTGATGGTCACGGCGGTTTCGGACGACCCCGAATTCGATTTCGTCTCCCGCTTCTTCGCGCCCGCCATCGGCATCGACGAGGACCCGGTCACCGGCTCGGCCCACTGCACGCTGGCCCCCTACTGGGCGGAGAAACTGGGCAAGACCGATCTGACCGCCTATCAGGCTTCGGCCCGGGGCGGGGTGCTGAAACTGGAATTGCAGGACGATTTCGTCCTCATCTCCGGCCAGGCGGTGACGATCTTCTCGGGAACCTTGCAGCTTCCCTGACCGAATTACGATTCTATTTCTAGATCAATTTCTGTTTAGACCGAATGTAATGAGTTTCAGATACCCAAGTCTTGGACGTGCAATTCCCAGGTCTCGTCGTCGACGTTTTCCACGAGCTGGTAGAACTTGCCGTTCTCAAATACAAAGGGGATGGGTTCCATCAAATTTTCATTATCCATAGTGACCCAGCATGTTTTTTTAAATGGACCTTTTATATCAAAAATGTGGACAGCGTTTTTCTTTTTTTCCTCTTGATATGACGCTACATAAAGCCATTTTGAATCTGCATGGATCGACCGGATGGCTGGATACTCTTTTGGGAATGCCATATTCGCTTTTAATTGGTCAATCGCGTTTTTCATGAGAGGATGGTTTTTAAAATATTCCCAAATTTTATCCTCGTCTTTCTGCGTAAAGGGGATTGGTTTGGTTTTCATAGTATAAGAACGAAGCTTTGTTCCGGTAGCATTGTATACATCGAGTAATAAATTCTTCGTCTCTGTGAAGTAGATGGAATCACCAAAAGTGGTAATCTGTGCAGATGTAGATAAGATTTCAGTTTTTCCCCCGACCTGATTGAGTTTTGTCCTGGTAAGATTTTTAACTTTTTTAAGATCTTTATCATATACCGCAACTACCATATCAATCTGTCGGGTATCATTGTTGATTTCATTTTCGGTACACACATACCCGTTTTTCAGAGGTAAAAAAATTTTTGTGCCACCAGTTCTCAGGGGGATTTTGTGTTCTTTAATAAAATCACCCGATTTTGTAAAAAAAGACAGTTTATCAATAGTCGAAATTAGTAAATTCTCAGTGTCAGCATTGATGCGGAGGATTCCAAAACTTAAAAATTCCTGGAATTCACCAGGGCCTGAGCCTGCTTTGCCGAATTTCTTGATCAGTTTGCCATCTTTGCGGTTGAAGATAAACACATTGGTTTTTTCACCGATATAGATATTGTCTTTGTCCATGGCAAAGGTCGTAGGCTTTCCAAACTCTGTGAAGGTGAACTTGACCTCGGCGGGTAATGAGACGGCGATGACACAAATGAGTAAAACAAAGTAAAGTGCTTTTTTCATGATCCTTCTCCTCAAGACACTAT
>Ga0105099_10000049_pt1 | contig 78119 bp, 37 predicted proteins | sample PPLLak3cmMay2015_2_FD_79138 | JGI IMG/M metagenome (GOLD analysis project Ga0105099, IMG submission 79138) | Freshwater sediment microbial communities from Prairie Pothole Lake near Jamestown, North Dakota, USA - PPLs Lake P8 Core (1) Depth... | ecosystem: Environmental > Aquatic > Freshwater >... | reverse complement strand
CTATGCCAGTAAAATTAATTCTATTGAGGACGTGATAGACCAAATGGAAAATCGACACCGACAACGTAAAATGGCTATTGATCAGCATTATAAAACATAATCTAATTTGTCAAAGTAGAATTAGAGAATAAAATTTAATACAATCTTAAATCCACTTGGCGAAGCCACTGCTGGCGCGGACTTGCAGTCCAGGCCTTTTAAGCGTCTTATGACGCGTACAATTGTTGGTTAAAAGCGTTATACTAATTGCAAAAAAATCCTTTCAAAACATCGCTTAATACGAACCCTCCCAAATTTGTTACCTAAGTTAGGGAGAATAGCTGAACAAAAGCTATTGGTTTTATATATTCTTCAGCATAAGTTTAAGAATAGCAGTAAATTAAACTGCACTCCGTTTTTGTGGTTTTTATTGTTTTAAATAGCTGTAGTTATTTTTAATGCTATACATAAAATAGCTGGCATGCGAGTTGGCACTCATCAGTTCCTCATACACCTCTTTGGGTACATCAAAGTACTGGTAAATAGCACCATGAAGAAATTCAATTTCGAGAATCTGTTTTTCGGGATCATACCCTACCGAGGCAATGCTGGCTGAGGAAACAGGGGTTCTTTTGGTTTCCAGTTTTTTCGATTCCACCAATCTTTTTGCAATATCGGCAATAATGTATTCCTGATTTTTACTTGTTGGTTTTTCGGGTATAGTGAGCTGTAACCATCCTATATCAATTATAGGTTTGATATAGTTTCTGAAATTCCGGCTATTGTTATAAATTTCAATATGCTCAAAGATTTCCTCTCTTGATTTAGGGCTTATACAGTGCAGCAAAACCTTTAAATACGTATCGTCAATTTTATTTTTTATGTGTGTTCCAAATCGTTCCCATCTTAGCTCAACTGTTGACCTAAGATAGTCTTCATTGTTTTCTAATGCATTGACAATAATACCTTTATCTTCGGTCGTTATTTGGTCATCGAGCGACCTAAGATAGCTATCAATATCCTTTAATGAGCTGATATTCTGGATTTCATCTTCGTCTCCCATCGCATTTAGCTGTAGGGCTAAAGGGTGAATTTTTATGATACTCAAGAAATACGATAATTCATCGTCGGTTTCAAAGACAGGAGGTGGTGAGCCGTTTTCATCAAGGCTGTTGTAAATAATTGGCAAGCCCGTTCCTCTCCCTTCGGTCAGCTTAAGCTCTTTTAAAAAACCACCAAGTTTTCGGTTACGATATTCCCTTGCAACTACCCTTTCTTTTTTCAGCATGTTTTTATCAACGGGAGGCATTGGTCCAGGGAAATTTAAAATTTCTATTCTATCGGGTAAGATCTGAACTTCAACAGGATTATCTCGCTCATAGCTTCTATGATAAACAGCATTGACCAAGGCTTCTTCAATAGCCTGGTAAGGGTAATTAAAATAGCGGATTGCTTCCGCTTGCTGAGAAATTTTCGAAACTTGTTCTCGTATAATATTTGTGTCAATATAGCTCAAAGTATCCCTAAGCTGTTTAACGATGGAGCCAGTAAAAACCTTTTCCGAGTAGTCCTTCCCAATTTTCCCTTGATGGGTAACAACTTCAATTTTAGCACCAGCAAAGAACTTATCGGGTCTTTCATTAAATAGTAGCAATCCGGCATTGGTTGGTCGGAGAAATTCGTCGGGACCTCGAATCTAATTGACTAACGTCTAATCCCAAAGGTGGTAATTTCGCACATCCATTTTCTTCTTCTACACCAATAATAATATAACCGCCATCCCAGTTGTTAATATCATTTGCATAGGCACAAAGAGAATGTAAAATACTTTCTGGATTCCATCCTTTTTTAAGTTCAATACGATCCCATTCAACTGTATTACCATTTAATAACTCATCTATGCTTATTGGTAGTGCCACTTATATTTATGTTTTATTAAGCAACGGTTTACAGACCGCACAAATTCAAATTAAAAAAAACTTTATCAAAAGGTGAGATATTAATTAAATAAGAACCCGTCAAAATTTGTTACCCAAGTTAGATAAAATAGCTGAACAAAAGGCAATGGTTTACATATTCTTCTATTCTGCTTAGTCTCCATGCCTAAGTCGTAAATATCATTATAGGCTTTTGCCTATTCTATCTTGTCTTTATTAGTGTTTCTAAATTGCTTAAATTCAACCAAAAACATCGCTTAATCCGAGCCCTTCCAATTTTGTTACCTAAAGGTATCGAAATTTGTTTAACATTATGGCTAGTTAACTTTATGTTTGGCAGCATTAAATCAGTGAGACTGCAATTTCAGGAGCGCTAGTGATCTGAAATTGCAAAGTCGAACTGATCCCGATGCGAAGCAATAGGGATCTAATGGGTTCTATTCCCCGCCACTTGTGGCGCATTGAAAAATATTTTACCTTTTTTGATACCCCGTCCGCCTGCGGCGGGGTAGTTCATTTATGAAATTCAACAATTTAGCTTTGTGGATTTACCCCATCAATCCTCGTTAACAACCACACTTTCTATGTAAAACGGGTTGGGTATGCTATAGGCCATTACCTTTTAACGCCAAAATGCAATTACACATTAAAACAAGTAATATTTAATGTTTGATCTTGCAATTGGGAATTGTTTAAGGTCAATATCCTAACCAAACATTATTTTATTGATGTTTTAATGTTTGCTGTATAAATAATCGTACATTTGATGTCAGAATTCGAGTAAACATTAAAAAATCGATTAATTAATGCGTGAAATACTATATCCAATCAATCCTGATAGAAATGTTCCTTGGAATGATCTTCCCCTTTTGCCTATTCGAAAAGAGTTCTATCAAACAATAGAAATATTGGAGAAACTTGGGGATGCAAAAGCAGCATTAGCAAGACTTCATGGTCGGAGTGCTTTAATTCCAAATCAGGGGCTATTAATTAATACAATAAGCCTGCAGGAAGCAAAAATTTCCAGTGCAATTGAGAACATTTTTACAACTGATGATGAGCTGTATAAAGCGTATAGCGATAACAACGTTGAAACAACTAGCGCCTCAAAAGAGGTATTAAGATATCGTGAAGCACTTTGGTCAGGTTACAGCTATTTGCAGAAAAAGAGAAAATTTGATCAGGATTACTTTATAAGGGTATTTCAGGAAATAAAGCAAACAACAGATGGAATTCGTCCCGATTTTTCGAATACTACTATTAAACAAGGAGGTACAGGACCAAATGCTGGTCAAGTTATCTACACTCCGCCTAGAGGTGTTATCGTAATTAATGACAAACTTGGCAATCTTATAAACTTCTTGAATGATGATGAGCAGTATAGAATTGATCATCTGCTGAAAATGGCGATTGCTCATTTTCAATTTGAGGCTATTCACCCATTTCGTGATGGAAATGGCAGGTTAGGACGTGTATTCAACATCCATTATTTAACTAACAAAGGCCTATTGGATGTTCCAATTTTGTTCCTTAGCCGATACATTTTGGATCATAAGGAGGATTATTATTCTGGATTAATGGGTGTCTCACAAAGAGGTAACTGGAAGGACTGGTTATTATTTATGATGCGAGCCGTAGAATACACCTCAAATATTACGTTCCATAAGATCAATGATATAGTGGCAATAAAAGATTCAATTCTTGAAGTCGTAAAGAAGGATAATCGAAAGTTTCGAAATCCCGAAGGCCTTATAGAATTTTTGTTTACACAACCGTTTACCAAGGTAAAACATTTGGTTGACTCTGGTATTTATGCTGAAAACACGGCAAGAGATTATCTCAATAGGCTATGCGAAATGCAAGTGTTAGAGAAGAAAGAAATCGAAGGACATCACTACTACCTAAATATTGAATTGTATCGAATACTTTCGGAGTAATTATCTCTGTTTTACCATCTTCTGATAATATTTTCAAGCGTACGATTTTTTCGTACACTTCACGGATATAGGCAGAGGGAGATTTCAGTTGTCCCAGATTTTGGGACAACTCACTGCTCAGTGAAGTCTACGACTTTGTCGCTTTAAGTTTACCCCATCAATACTCGTCAACAACCACCCTGTTTTTCCGCACCACCTTATTTCATGGGTATTTTAGAATGCTGTTTTGGTTCATTCGTCACTAATCCTCAAAAAGTTATCAACAAAGTGGTAAAAAGTGGGAAGATGTGGTTTGAAGTGGGAATTATTTGTATATTTTTACCTTTTGAAAATAAACTTATCAATGACATCATTCATAGGCGATTATGGTTGCAAGGTTGACGAGAAGGGCAGAGTGCTCTTCCCAGCAGCTTTTAAGAAGCAGATTTCATCTGCCTCGCCCGATCGTTTTGTGGTGAAAAAGGATATTTTCGAGAGCTGTTTGGTGCTCTTCCCCATTGAGGAGTGGGAGCGTCAGAACACCCTTATCCGTAAGAATACAAACCCCTACAACAAGGAGCATAACAAGTTTTTGCGCGAGTTTTACCGTGGAACTGCGGAGGTTACGCTTGATTCAAACAGCCGTTTGCTGCTACCAAAACGATTACTCGATTTGGTGGGCGCCGAGCGCGATTTAATCCTTGCCGGAATGGATGGCAAAATTGAGATTTGGGCTAAAGATAAGTACGAGGGGGTTCGAACAGGAGAGGATGATTTTGCCCAACTTGCTGAAAAGATAATGGGTTCAACGATTATACGAGATGAGTAATGGCCTACCACGTACCGGTTCTGCTTCACGAAAGCATCGAAGGGCTTGATATAAAGCCTAACGGCACCTATGTTGACCTCACTTTTGGTGGGGGAGGTCATTCCACCGAAATACTCAAACATCTCAAGAAAGGCCGGCTTATCGCATTCGATCAGGATGAGGAGGCGCTTGCCAACGCCATCGACGATAAGCGTTTTACACTTATCCGCAGCAATTTCCGATTCTTTAGGAATTTCCTTAAGTACCATAACATCGATACGGTGGATGGTATTCTAGCCGACTTGGGCGTTTCGTCGCACCACTTCGATAGCCCCGAGCGGGGTTTCTCATTCCGCTTCGAGGGTCCGCTGGATATGCGGATGAACCAAAAGCAGAAGATTTCTGCCAAGACGGTGGTAAACGGCTATAGCCCCGAGGATTTATCGAAGGTTTTCACTTTATACGGCGAGCTACCCAACGCAAAGCGTTTGGCCAACGCCATTTGCCAAGCCCGCGAAGCAAAGGAGATTGATACGGTTGAGCAGCTCTACGAATTGCTTAAGCCGATGTTTCCTTTTAAAACGGAGAATAAGATGTTGGCTCAGGTTTTTCAGGCAATCCGCATTGAGGTGAATCAGGAGATGGCAGTGCTTGAACAGATGCTGCTCAACGCTACCAAATGCCTAAAAACCGATGGCCGGTTGGTAGTTATATCATACCATTCGCTTGAGGATAGGCTGGTGAAGAACTATTTCCGTTCCGGAAATTTTGAGGGCAACCTCGATAAGGATTTCTATGGAAATGTTACAACCCCCTACGAGCAGATAAACAGAAAGGTGATTGTTCCCTCCGAGAAGGAGCTAGAAATAAATAGCCGAGCACGTAGTGCAAAGCTCAGAATTGGTAAGAAGCTATGAGCGAGAAGGACGAAACGGTAGAGTTTATCGAGGAGAAACCCGAAAAACCGAAGGATAAGAAATCGAGCATTGGGGTTAAGGATTTTCTTACCGGTAGCATCCTTACCACCGAATCGGTTTCGAAACAGTTTCCTTATATCCTGTTTCTGGCGTTTTTGGCATTTTTTTATATCGGTAATCGCTACAGGTACGAGAAGCTGTTCAAGAAGGAGAAGAAGTTGCAGATTGAGGTTCGTAACCTACGCGCCGAGTCGATTACAACTGCATCAAAGTTGATGTTTATTAGCAAGCAATCGGAGGTGGCTAGAATATGTGAGGAGAGGGGTTTGGGGTTGAAGGAATCTGTAGTACCTCCTAAAAAACTAAAGTGATTTGAAAATTTGACAATGTGCCAATGAGGCAATGTGCCAATAAGACAATGAGGCGATTACATATTTGACTTTTTGAATTTTGAATTTTGAATTTTTCAATTAGATGTCGATAAAGAAAGAGATATTGGTTCGGGTGGCGTTGGTGTACTTAATATTTGTACTCCTTGGGTTTGCCATTATTGCCAAAATCATCTATATCCAAGTGGTTGAGGGGAACAAGTGGCGCGAGGTGGCTAAAACAATCACGTTCAAGGATATTACCATTGAGCCTAATCGTGGCGATATTTTCTCATATGACGGTAGAGTGCTTGCCACATCGGTACCCTACTTCGAAATCCGCATGGACCTTAAGGCCGCAGGCCTAACCAACGAGGTTTTTGGCGAAAAGATTGATTCGCTGGCCATGTGCCTCTCCAAGTTTTATGGAGATAAATCGGCAAAAGCATACCGTTCCGAACTTGTGAATGCCCGTAAATCGGGTCGTAACCGACGGTTCTTTGAGATTGGTAATCGGGAGATTGATTATGTAGAGCTGCAAAAGGTTAAGAAATTTCCGCTTTTCCGCCTGGGTTTGAATAAAGGAGGATTTATTCCTGTTCAGATTAACCGTAGGATTTTACCGCATCAAACGTTGGCTCAGCGAACCATCGGAAATGTTAACGATGGTGGTGTTGCAGTGGGTATTGAGGGGGCTTACAACTATGCGCTAAAAGGGAAAACAGGGGTTAGCCTACTGCAACGAGTTCCTGGCAATACTTGGATTGATGTTAATAGTCCCAATCAGGTTGACCCTGAGGATGGTCTCGATGTGGTTACAACCATCGATGTCGATTTGCAGGATTTAGCCGAGAATGCTCTGCATAAGCAGCTCGAAAAGCATGGTGCCGGTTGGGGAACAGTAATCCTCATGGAGGTAAAAACAGGCGAAATAAAAGCCATTGCCAACCTAAAGCGCGATGAGGATGGCGTTTACTCCGAGGCCTATAACTACGCCATTGGCGAAAGTGCCGAACCGGGCTCAACGTTTAAAACCGCAGCGCTCATTTGCCTGCTAGAGGATGGCTACGTTAATCTCGAAGATATTGTGAATACAGGGAAAGGGAAACTGCAAATCTATAACCATACCCTAACCGATTCGCACGAGGAGGGATACGGAAAGTTATCGGTTCGTCAAATTTTTGAAGTATCATCAAACGTTGGTGTTGCTAAGCTGATGCTACAATACTATAAAGGAAAAGAGAAAGATTTTATCGATAGACTTTACAAGATGAAGTTAAATCAGCCTATTGGGCTTGAGATTGATGGTGAAGTTGCACCTAATATTAAGTATCCTGGCGATAAGTATTGGTCTGGTCTTTCGCTTCCACAGATGAGCATTGGTTACGAGGTAAAGCTAACGCCACTTCAGATACTAACCTTTTACAATGCCATTGCCAACGATGGAACAATGGTAAAACCACATCTTATTAAGGCGTTGCTAAATCATGGTGAAACCATCCAAACTTTTGGAACCGAGGTTATCTGCTCTTCTATCTGCTCAAATTCAACGCTTGAAAAAGTTCGCGATGTGCTTGAGGGGGTTGTAAGGGTTGGAACGGCAAAGAATTTAAGTACTAATCGATATAAAATTGCAGGAAAAACAGGAACTGCACAGGTTGCAAAGGGTAAAAAGGGTTACAAAAGCGGCGGTGTTAGCTACAGAGCTTCATTTGCAGGCTATTTCCCTGCCGATGACCCAAAGTATTCCTGTATTGTGGTGGTGAATTCGCCATCAAAGAGCGTGTACTACGGCAATGTGGTTGCGGGGCCAATCTTCAAGGAGATATCCGATAAGGTTTTTGCAACGAGTAGCGAGTGGTTTCCAACCGTTAAGGATGTTGAGCTGACCGATATGCCTACCTCAAAAAATGGTTATAAGCTGCATATCGAAGAGGTTTTGGATGAACTGGATATTCCTGTTAAGAATAATTCGAAGAAATCGAACTGGGTTTCTGTTATAAGAGCCGATGAAGAGGTCGAGCTGAACGATAAGAATGTAATAAAGAATTTAGTCCCCGATGTAAAGGGGATGTGTATGAAAGATGCTCTTTTCCTGCTCGAAAATGCAGGGCTAAGAGTGCAGGTTAAAGGCAAAGGAGTAGTAAAGAGTCAGTCGATTACCGCAGGAAGCAAAGCGGGTCGTGGGCAAAGTATTTTACTTGAAATGGGTACGAGCTAAATGAAAAAGTTAGGACAAATACTATCGGGGAATGATGCATTGGAGGTTATTGGTAACCTCGATGTAATGGTGAACAATCTTACGTTTGACTCACGTCAGGTTGCTAAGGGTTCATGCTTTATTGCCGTTAAGGGGACGCAATCCGATGGACACACATTTATCGATAAAGCCATTGAGTTGGGCGCTGCCGCCATTGTTTGTGAGGTTTTACCCGAAACCAAAGTCAAGGGAGTTACCTATGTAAAGGTTAAGGACACAACCGAGATTCTTGGTTTGATGGCGACCTCATTCTACGATAATCCATCTCAAAAATTAAAGTTGGTTGGCATTACAGGAACCAATGGAAAGACCACAACGGTAACCCTTTTATATCGATTATTCAATAAACTTGGATTCAAATCGGGTTTGCTATCAACCGTTGTAAACTTTATTGGCGACGAGGAGATTCCTGCTACGCATACCACCCCCGATGCCATTCAGCTGAATAAGCTGCTTGCACAGATGGTTGAGGCGGGTTGCACCCATTGCTTTATGGAGGTTAGCTCGCATGCCATTGTTCAGAATCGCATTGCGGGATTGAAGTTTGCCGGAGCGCTTTTCTCTAATATCACGCACGACCATCTCGATTACCATAAAACTTTCGAAGAATACCTAAAGGCTAAAAAGAGATTCTTCGACCTGTTGCCATCCGATGCCTTTGCGCTTATCAATATCGATGACCGAAACGGTCGGGTAATGGTTCAGAATACCGCAGCAAAGGTAAGCAGTTACTCCTTACGGAGTATGGCCAACTTCAAGTGTAAGGTGATAGAGAATCATTTTGATGGGATGCTCCTAAATCTCGATTCCATTGAGGTTTGGACCCGTTTGGTTGGTGGCTTTAACGCATATAATATTTTGGCAATATACTCAGCAGCCCGTTTACTTGGTGTTGAGCGCGATACTGTTTTAACTGAGCTAAGCAGCATGACTGCCGTTTCGGGAAGGTTTGAGCACATGAAATCTCCGAAAGGGATTAATGTAGTAGTTGACTATGCTCACACCCCCGATGCGCTGCAAAATGTGATTGATACAATCAATGAGATAAAAAACCCTGACAACAAGCTGATATCTGTTGTTGGTGCAGGTGGAAACCGCGATAAAACCAAGCGTCCTGTGATGGCCAAGGTTGCGGTTGAGGGTAGCGGAATGGTTGTGCTTACATCTGATAATCCACGGTTCGAAGAGCCCGAGGATATTCTAAAGGATATGAAAGCGGGTATCGAACCATCGATGGTGGGTAAGGTTTTAACCATCGTTGACCGTAAAGAGGCTATCCGCACCGCTTACATGCTTGCCAATGCTGGTGATATTGTTTTGGTAGCTGGTAAGGGTCATGAGAACTATCAAGAAATTAAAGGCGTTAAGCATCATTTTGATGATAAAGAGGTGATTCATGAGATTATGAGTAACGAGAACTTTTAGTGATTAATTATATGATTAATAGCGATTTATGGTTGTGGTGGTTTGGAGGAATGGAATGATGGAATGATGGAATGATGGAAGAATGGAAAAATGGAATGGTGGAAGAATGGAAAGATGACTATTTGCAGTGTTGTTATGGAATATGGGAAGAAAAATGTTAGAACTAACCCAATATTCCAACATTCCAATATTCCAACAACAGATTATTCTAAAAATAAAAATGGTTGATAAGACTTAACAATGAAACATGAATAATACTTAACCGATATGCTGTACTTCTTATTCCAATATCTCGACATGTTTGACTTCCCTGGCGCAGGGGTGTTTCAGTACATCTCTTTTCGCTCGGCTATGGCATTCATTACATCTCTAGCGTTTTCGCTACTTGTTGGTAAAAGGATAATAAGATATCTGCAGATAAAACAGATAGGCGAGGAGATTCGTGACCTTGGACTTGAAGGTCAGATGCAGAAGAGGGGCACACCTACAATGGGCGGTATCATCATTCTTGCAGCAACAATTCTACCTGTCCTCCTTTTCAGCGATTTGATGAATATCTATGTAATCATCATGATTATTACAACCGTATGGTTGGGCATGGTTGGTTTTACCGATGATTATATCAAAGTATTTAAGAAGAATAAGGAGGGTCTTTCGGGTCGATTCAAAATCCTTGGACAAATCTCATTGGGACTATTCGTTGGACTTGCGATGTATATGAGTCCTGGTATTGTAATCCGTGAGAGGGTTACTGCGCATAACCCGACTATGGGAACCGAGATTGTAATTGGCAAGGAGAATTCTGCTAGAAAGCAGGTGGTACTTGGCCCAACGGAGAAGACAACCAAAACAACAATTCCATTTTTCAAGAATAACGAGTTTGACTATAAATATTTAGTTCCATTCGATGGCAACTGGGGTAAAGTAATAACATGGTTGGTTTTTATCGCTGCGGTAATTCTTATTGTAACGGCAGTATCAAACGGTGCAAACCTAACCGATGGGATGGATGGATTGGCCACGGGGGTCTCGGGTATTATTGCCACAACCCTCGGAATAATTGCATACTTGGGTGGTAACGTTATCTATGCTGAGTATTTGAATATCATGTATATCCCAAACACAGGGGAGTTGGTGGTATTTATGAGCGCATTTATTGGCGCTGCCGTTGGATTCCTTTGGTATAATAGTTATCCCGCTCAGGTATTCATGGGCGATACAGGAAGTTTGGCTATAGGAGGTATGATTGCCGTTTTTGCAATCCTTATCCGTAAGGAGCTGTTGATTCCAATTCTTTGCGGAATCTTCTTCGTCGAAAATTTATCTGTAGTAATGCAGGTCAGCTATTTCAAGCATACGAGAAAGAAGTATGGCGAAGGACGGCGGATTTTCCTTATGGCACCATTGCATCATCATTATCAAAAAAAGGGATATCCTGAACCAAAAATCGTAACCCGATTCTGGATTGTGGCTATTCTATTGGCAGTAATCACTGTTGTAACGCTTAAGATTCGCTAAAACAAACAAACCAAAAAGAGATGAAGAGAATTGTAATTCTTGGAGGTGGGGAAAGTGGAGCAGGTGCAGCAGTGCTAGCTCACAAAAAAGGCTTTGATGTTTACGTATCAGACTTTGGCCCCATTAAACCACAATACAAGGAGCTGCTCAATAAGTATCAAATCCTTTGGGAGGAGAGCAAGCACACCGAGGAGCTGATTCTCAACGCTGATGAGATAATCAAGAGCCCTGGCATTCCCGATAAGGCACCAATTATCTATAAGATTAGAGAGGCCGGGATTCCAATCATCTCCGAGATTGAGTTTGGGAGCAGATACACCAAGGCGAAAAAGGTTTGTATAACCGGAAGCAATGGAAAGACAACCACTACCTCGCTTATATACCATATGATGCAGAAGGCGGGTTTGAATGTGGGTTTAGCAGGAAATATCGGAGATAGCTTTGCATTGCAGGTTGCTGAGAACGAGTTCGATTACTATGTAATTGAGCTGAGCAGTTTCCAACTTGATAATATGTATGAATTTAAGGCTGATATTGCCATTCTGCTAAATATTACGCCCGACCATCTCGATAGGTACGATTATAAGATGCAGAATTACGTTGAGTCGAAGTTCAGGATTACCCGTAACCTTGCCGAGGACGATTGCTTTATCTTCTGCTCCGACGATGAGGTTACCGTTGAGCAGCTCAAACGTATTGTGCTAAGAGCACAGCAGCTTCCATTCTCTCAGCAGACAAAGATTAGTCAGGCTGCTTGGGTGGAGAATGACCATATCTATGTTAACTACGATAATAGCGATTTCGTGATGTCCATTCAGGAACTATCGTTGAAAGGAAAACATAATGTATATAACTCAATGGCAGCAGGACTTGCAGGGCACGTGCTAAAAATTCGCAAGGATATTATCCGCGAGAGCCTTTCCGATTTCCAAGGGGTTGAGCATCGCTTGGAGTCGGTTATTAAGGTTCGTGGTGTACAATATATTAATGATTCAAAGGCTACCAATATCAACTCAACATGGTATGCTCTTGAGAGCATGGAAACACCCGTAGTTTGGATTGTTGGTGGTATAGATAAAGGGAACGATTATGCATCGCTTTTGGAGTTGGTAAAAGCTAAGGTTAAGGCAATTGTCTGCTTGGGTATCGATAACTCGAAGATTCATGCAGCCTTTGGGGATATTGTTCCGGTAATTGTTGATACACATTCTGCCTCGGAAGCAGTTCAGCAATGCTACAAATTGGCAAACCCTGGCGATACGGTTTTACTATCGCCTGCTTGTGCAAGTTTTGATTTGTTCGAGAATTACGAAGATAGGGGAAGAAAGTTTAAAGAGGCGGTAAGAGAACTTTAAAATATAAATTGAACCACAGTAGGCACAATAGGTCACATAGATTATTTAATCTGCATATAATTGTGTCTACAAGTGTTAGTTCAGAAATGTGGAAATATTTTTTTGAGGTACAATTGGTCTGTTTTTTCTAATGTGTTCTAATGTGTCTAATGTGGTGAATAAAAAGCAGAAATGAAATAAATGGAATCGTTATTCGGAAAGTATTTTAAAGGTGATAAGATAATATGGTTGATAGTAATGTTTCTATCAATTATATCGCTGTTGGCTATCTACAGTTCAACGGGTGCGTTGGCCTATAGATTTCAGGAGGGGAACACCGCTTACTACTTTCTAAAGCAATTTGTATTTATTGGCATTGGGTTAGCCCTCGTGTTCATGGTGCACATGGTTAACTGTAGAGTTTACGCACCGATATCAAAGGGATTACTGCTGATATCAATTCCATTGCTGCTATTTACTCTTGTATTTGGAGCAAGTTTAAACTCGGCGGCAAGATGGTTAGCTATTCCTGGTCTAGGTGTTACCATTCAAACCTCGGATATAGCCAAGATGGCATTGGTAATGTACGTTGCCAATATCCTGTCGCAACGGCAGAATGAGATTAAAGATTTAAAAAAGTCCTTTATCCCAATTGTCGTTCCTGTAGCGCTTATCTGCTTGCTGATTCTTCCCGCCAACTTTTCAACTGCCATGATGCTTGGTTTAACCTGTTGGTTGCTGATGCTTATTGGCAGAATCAGCCTAAAACAGCTTTTCGGGTTTACTGGGTTAGCAATCGTTTTACTAGGGATATTCATATTTATTGCCTTGCAATTCAAAACGGTTAACCGGATTCAAACATGGAAGAATCGGATTGAGAACTTCGGAAATGATGATGGCGACGGAAATTTTCAGGTTAACCAATCGAAGATTGCCATAGCAACAGGCGGGATTATTGGTAAAGGCCCTGGGAATAGTACCCAAAGGAACTTTTTGCCTCACCCTTACTCCGATTTTATTTTTGCAATTATAGTTGAGGAGTACGGATTAATAGGTGGTGTAGCGGTATTGCTCTTGTATCTAATTCTGCTCTTCCGAGCAGGAGTAATAGTCAAAAAGGCAAACCGAACGTTTCCGGCATTTCTTGCCATTGGGCTGGCACTTTTGCTTGTGCTACAAGCAATGGTCAATATGTGTGTGGCGGTAAATCTTATCCCTGTTACTGGGCAGCCATTGCCTTTGGTAAGTATGGGAGGAACTTCGCTATTCTTTACAAGTGCAGCATTCGGAATAATATTAAGTATAAGTCGAACTCAAGGTAAAACAGAACTATTCGATGGAGAAGAAGAGTCTAAAGATAATAGTTAGCGGTGGCGGAACAGGGGGGCATATCTTCCCTGCCATATCCATTGCCAATGCGCTGAAGGAGATTCAACCGGATGTTGAAATTCTCTTTGTTGGTGCTGAGGGTAAGATGGAGATGGAGAAGGTTCCAAATGCAGGCTATAAAATAGTTGGTTTACCTGTTGCTGGTTTTCAGCGGAAACTATCGCTAAAGACTTTTACTTTCTTTTGGAAGCTTTTCAAGAGCATGATGAAGGCTCGAAAGGTTTTGAAAGAATTTAAACCCGATGCTTTGGTTGGAGTTGGCGGTTATGCTAGCGGCCCAATGCTTAAAACTGCACAGAAAAAGGGTATTCCAACGCTTATACAGGAGCAGAATTCCTATGCAGGGGTAACTAACCGTTTGCTAGCAAAAAAGGCTCAAACCATTTGCGTTGCCTATGAAGGAATGGAGAAATATTTCCCTGCCGATAAGATAATAATGACAGGTAACCCTGTTCGTCAGGATTTGGTGAATTTAGAAAGTAAGAAAGAAGAAGCACTAAAGTATTTTGATGTACCCGAAGGACAAAAGGTTATTCTCGTTTTAGGAGGTAGCCTTGGGGCAAAGACCCTCAACAGAAGTTTGATGGGATACATGAAGGAGATTGGTGAACAACAAGATATTACATTGATATGGCAAACTGGTAAGCTTTACCATGCCGATATAAAGAAGGAACTGGAAGGTTTTGATGCCAAGAATGTAAGGCTTTACGATTTTATCACCCGAATGGATTTGGCTTTTTCAATATCTGATTTAATAGTATCGAGGGCTGGTGCAGGAACAATATCAGAGCTTTGTTTGGTTGGTAAACCAACCATTCTGATTCCATCACCCAATGTAACTGAAGACCATCAAACAAAGAATGCACAGGCATTAGTGAAGAAGAATGCAGCAGTAATGATTGATGATTTAAGCGCTCCAAAGGAGTTGGTGGTTGTTGCCTTTGAATTGCTAAAGAACGTTGAAAGAAGCGCTGAACTTTCGAGGAATATTTTGGCGTTAGCATTACCGAATGCAGCGAGGGTAATTGCGGAGAAGGTTTTGAAATTATCAGGCAAGAATGATATTAAGTAGATAATGAAAAATGAATAGTTCACGCAAAGGTCGCAAAGTTGAAAACGCAAAGGAATCTTTTCTTAGCGTTCTTGGCGATAACCTTTGCGCTCTTTGCGTGAAAATCTTTTAAGTAGATATGATGAATATTAAGTTTGACACGGTAAAGAGAGTCTACTTCGTAGGAATTGGCGGCATAGGGATGAGCGCCTTGGCTCGGTATTTTGCCAAGCAAGGGAAGGTGGTTAGTGGTTACGATAGGACTCAAACTGGTTTAACCCTTGAGCTAGAGCAGGAGGGCATCGATATTCATTATGTGGATGATGTAAATCTTATTTCACGAGAGTTTAGAGGAAGCAAAGAAGGAACTTTAGTGGTTTACACCCCCGCTGTTCCCAAGAACCATAGTGAGTTGAACTATTTTATCGATAATAAATATACCGTTGTAAAAAGGGCTGAAGCACTTGGCGTTATCGCAGGGGTAAAGAAAACCCTTGCTGTTGCCGGAACACATGGCAAAACAACAACATCAACCTTGCTAGCGCATTTGCTTAGCAAATCAGCCGTTGGCTGCGATGCATTTTTAGGCGGAATAGCCAAGAACTTCAAGAGTAATTTGGTTATCTGCGATAAGCAAACGAATATGCTAGTAGTGGAAGCCGATGAGTTTGATAGAAGTTTTCTAAGCCTAAATCCGCACTTGGCGATAATTACCTCGGTGGATGCCGACCATCTTGATATTTATGGCAGTCATAATGAGGTTTTAGAGGCTTTCAGAGCCTTTACGGGTCAGATTCTAGAGCATGGCGTTTTAATAGTTAAAAAGGGCTTGGATTTTACCCCAACTCTAAAAAGTAATGTGCGGACTTTTACATACAGTCTAAAGGATAAGGCCGATTTCTTCATTAGTAATCTAGAGATTAAGGATGGTTTCTACCATTTCAACCTCAATACTCCGGTTGGAGAGGTTAAGGAATTAATGCTTGGTGTGCCTGGTCTATACAACGTTGAGAATGCCATTGCTGCATCAACCGCTGCACTTTTAATGGGAGTAAATCCCAATGAACTAAGGGCTGGGTTAAGCAGTTTCACAGGTGTTGTTAGGCGATTTGATGTTCAGTATCGCGGTATGAAGGTAGTTTACATCGACGATTATGCCCATCATCCTGAGGAGTTAAGGGCAGCAATTACATCTGTAAAAGATTTATACAAGGGCAGAAAGGTTACAGGCATTTTTCAACCGCATCTTTTTACTCGTACCCGCGATTTTACAAAGGAGTTTGCGCAAAGCCTCGATTTACTTGATGAGGTGCTGCTTTTGGATATCTACCCTGCTCGTGAGGAGCCAATACAAGGTGTTACATCAACATCAGTTTTAGATTTGATGAAATGCCCAAACAAAAAACTTTGCAGCAAAGAAGGGTTACTTGAAATAATCAGGAATGAAGAACTCGATATACTTATAAGCATGGGCGCTGGCGATATCGACCGCCTTGTCCCCGAAATTGTAAATATTTTAACCGATAGGAAATTGTAATGAGCTGGAAACAGAATTCATGGAAAGCGTTTAAATGGTTGACCCTTGTAACCTACTTGGTTCTAGGCTTGTGGTTTGTCACCAAGCGTAATCGTGAATTGATTTGCAGGGAGATTAAGGTTAAAGTGGTTGATAGCTCGGAGAATGCCTTTATTACAAGTAAGGATATAAAAAGGATTGTTGACGTTAAAGGCAAAACTCCAATTGGTAAGACTTTGAAGTCGATTAACACATATGAGTTGGAGAATAGAATATCAACGATGATGTCGGTTCGAGATGTTCAGATTTACAAAACATCGGATGGAGTTCTTTCAATAAAAGTTAAGCAGCGTAGGCCTTTGGTTCGAATCTTTAATGCGAAAAACCATAGCTACTATATCGATGAGCAAGGTTTGGTAATGCCTCTATCCGATAGGTTTGCAGCTCATGTGCTGGTTGTGAATGGAAAGATTACAGAGCATTTTCCGTTTAAGGCCAACGAGGATGTGATGCAATGGGATACATCGATTTACAGGCGGGAGCCGTTGCTTAGAAAGATATACAATTTTGCCCAATATGTGAGCGATAACGATTTTTGGAATGCCCAAATTGCCCAGGTTTATGTGGATAGTTCCGATGATATTGAGTTAATACCTAGAGTGGGATCACAGGTAATCCTGCTTGGAAGCCTAGATGATTATGAGAAGAAACTCGATAAATTGAAGTTATTTTACGAGAAAGCCCTGCCTGCCGAGGGTTGGAACAAGTATAAAATGATAAACTTAAAATATTCTAAACAGATAATTTGTACAAAACGATAATATTATGGCAAAGATGAATGAGTACGTTGCTGCTATCGATCTTGGGACAACCAAGATTGTAACCCTGATCGGTAAAAAGAATCCCAATGGCAAGTTCCAAATTGTATCACAAAGTAAAACCCCCTCAACTGGGATTAAAAGGGGCGTGGTTCTTAACATAGAGGAAACTGTTGCATCAATTCAACGAACCGTTGAGGAGGTTCAGACTCAGTCAGGAATTATTCTAAGCGAAGTATTCGTTGGTATTGCTGGTCAGCACATTCGGAGCATCAAGAACCGTGGGTATATCAACCGCGAATCTGTTGAAAACGAGATAACCGCCGAGGATGTTCAAAAGCTGATTACCGATATGTACAAAATCCCCATAGAGGTGGGAGAGGAGATACTCCATGTTCTTCCACAGGATTTTATTGTGGATAACGAACCTGGCGTTCGCCCTGTAGGGATGATGGGACGTAGGCTTGAGGCCAACTTTCACATTGTAATCGGGCAAACCGCATCGGCTAAGAATATCGAGAAGTGCGTAAATCGTGTTGGGCTAAAGGTTAACGACCTTATCCTTGAACCCCTTGCTTCTGCCGAGGCCGTTCTTACCGATGATGAGAAAGAGGCAGGCGTTGTTCTTGTCGATATAGGCGGTGGAACAACCGATGTTGCTCTGTTCTATGATGGCATTGTTCGTCATACTGCCGTAATTCCTTTTGGTGGCAATGTGATTACCAACGATATCAAGGAGGGTTGCTCAATCCTTTTCCGCCAAGCGGAATCGCTCAAAGTTCAGTTTGGTTCTGCCCTTGGCGATATGGCTCCTGAGGATAAAATCGTTACAATACCTGGTATTAGCGGTCGCGACCCAAAGGAGATTTCTTTCAAGAGCCTTGCATACATCATCCAATCGAGGATGGAGGAGATTATCGATGCAGTTAACTATGAGATTGAAAACTCAGGATATGCCGAGAAACTAAGTGCAGGCCTTGTTATTACCGGTGGTGGTGCGTTACTTCGACATCTATCGCAGCTGGTTAAATTCAAAACCGGTTTAGATGTAAGAATTGGTTTTCCCAACGAGCATCTTAGCGCCGATTGCAGCGAGGATATCAATCAACCAATGTACTCAACGGCTATTGGTTTAATTCTAAAGGGTTGGGAACAGGCAACTTTTATCGAAAAGAAAGTTGAGGAGATATCGATAAAAGAGGTTGATATCACTCCTGAAAAGAAAGAGGAGATTAGAAGTACAGTAAAAAAATCGGGCATTATGGATGGTCTAAAAAAGACCCTTGCCAACATGTTCGAGGAAAAAGATATGGAAATGTAGAGGTTAATGAATAATTAATAAATTATAATTAATAATGAAAAGTGGTAACTGGATTTCAATTACAGGTTCGGTAAACCAAACCAAGATACATTTTTTTATCATTTTTGAAAAGACCCCTTAGGGGTCAAATATTAATAGCCCAGGGTTTCAACCCTGGGAAAAAAAAGGGTAAAACCGCCGCACGTAAAAATATTTGTTAGAATTAAGATAATTCTTGCGGCGGAACACAACGAATAAAGTTAGAAGTACAAAGAGTTTTTGATTATATAATTTAAATCTAAATATCATGGCCGAAGACCTAATTAATTTCGAACTACCATCAAACCGAGCATCAATAATAAAGGTTATTGGTGTTGGTGGAGGTGGAGGTAACGCAGTAAACCACATGTGCAGGTTGGGTATTAAGGATGTTGATTTTGTGGTATGCAATACCGATTCTCAGGCATTGGCTAGCAGCCCTGTTGATATTAAAATTCAACTTGGCTCATCACTGACCGAAGGGCGTGGAGCAGGCAATAAACCTGAGATTGGCAGGCAAGCTGCCATTGAGAACGTTCAGGATGTTATTGATGTTCTATCGAAAAACACCAAAATGGTCTTTATAACTGCCGGAATGGGCGGTGGAACAGGAACTGGCGCTGCACCTATTATTGCGAAAGCAGCCAAGGAGCTTGGAATTCTAACCGTTGCAATTGTAACCATTCCTTTCAGGAATGAGGGTAAGCGTCGCATTGCACAAGCGGTTGAAGGGATTGAGGCTATCGAAAAGCATGTCGATTCGCTACTGGTTATCAATAATGAGAAGATTCGCGAGATATATGGAGATTTAAAAATCTCTGAAGCCTTTTCACGAGCCGATGATGTTTTAGCAATTGCCGCAAAGGGTATTGCCGAGATTATAACTGTTCATGGCTATATCAACGTTGACTTTGCCGATGTTGAAACGGTAATGACCAATAGTGGTGTTGCCATTATGGGCTCCGCAAGAGCATCGGGCGAGGGGCGTGCTATTAAAGCGGTTAAAGCGGCGCTACAATCTCCATTGCTTAATAATAATGATATATCGGGCGCTCGCAATATCTTACTCAACGTAACTTCGGGCAACGAAGAGATTACAATGGATGAGATTGGTCAAATTACAGATTATATACAGGCAATTGCAGGTGAAGGTGCCGATTTGATTTGGGGTAATGGTACTGATCCAAACCTAGGGGAAGACCTGAATGTAACCATAATCGCCACAGGATTCTGCACAAGCAGCATTCCTGAACTTTACATCAGAAATAAACAGGTTGATGTTGTAATGCTCGATGGTGAACGTGCCGAAAACAGGGTTGTTAAGGAATCACTCTTTGAGGTAAAGGATAAACCTGTAACATCTCATAGGCGAGAGAAATTCACAGATAGAGAGTTATCTCAACGGGTTATCGATTTTGATGATTTTGATTTAGCACCAAAGGTTGTTGAAAAGAGCCTTTTTGATGAGGAAGAATTCTTTGTTACATCGGTTAAACCACAACAGCAGGTCGCTACTAAAGATCCACAGGTAAAATCGAGTTCAAGACAGAACGCTACAGCGCTAACTGTTAAAGCAAACATCGATCAAATGGAGAAGGTTCCAGCCTATAAGCGGAAGAATATCAAGATTGATGAGCCTGAGCACTCAAAGGCAAGCAATATATCACGCTTTACACTCTCTGAGGAGGATGGGGACATCTTTCTAAAGAGTGATAATGCGTATTTGCATGATAATGTCGATTAAAGAAATGTAAAAGACACTGATATGATATCAAATGTGTTATTACTAATAAGGAATTGCCATGGCGAATACTGCTGGGATTTGACCATCTCATTCTCGGATACATTAACCATAATGGGTGCAATAGCTGCATTTATTATAGCACTTTATCAGTACAAAAAATCTCAAAGGTGGAAGAGAGCCGAATTTGTTTATCAATTAATTACTAGTTTTAAGGATGATTTTAATGTTAAGAGAGCATTTAGAATTTTAGATTGGAATAGAATTGATATTCCATTACTGGAGAACGAGATTGAGGGGAAAAATAATTTTTGGTTTGATGATGAACTTTTTGTAAGTTCGCTTCGTGTTCACTTTGAGATGAATAAAGACGAGGATGGGTTCTCTGACGAAGAGGCGATAGTCCGACTTATTACAGATGATTTTCTTGATAAACTGGGAATGTTTTATCACTACATAAACAAGGGTTTAATCTCTAAGGATGATGTGCAAACCTATTTGATTTATTGGATAAGAATAATTGCCGACAAAAACAATCCCAGTAAAAGTAACGTTGTCAGAGAACATCTATGGAAATACATTTTACAGTATAAGTTTAATGACGTTGTTTCTCTTTGTGAATTATTTAGTTATAAAATTGCTTAGGATATATTTTCTTCCAAAAATTTTTGTACTTTTGCAACCATTTTATAATTTTGATTGTTTTGTTTTTAGAGTTCAATAAAAATCTATTAACTAAAACGTTACGAGAATGACCAAAGAAGTTCAGGACATACTAGAAGGTAGAAAGAAAATTACATTTAAGTTTGTAAACTACAATACTCCTGAAAGAAAAGAGGAGTTAAAGGCAGTTATTAAAGCTCAAAAGGAAGTGCTTGAAAGGAAAGAGGTTGATTGGCAAAAACTCAACACTTTTATTATTAAGCGCTAATGTTCTCTCTTTCTGAATATTTAGAGAAAAATATCTTCCATTACAATGAAGAGGCCTTTGAAGAAGAGTTGTTAGGATATAATGATTTTAAAACTCCTCGAAATAACCTTGAAAATAAGTATCATTTAAAATATCTAAGTAAGTACTTTAGCAAAGAAGAGCAAAAGGCAGAGTTTTACTTAACCGAACATGAGTATATTAGTAAAAATTACATAACAGACTACTCAAACTATTACTCCACCTGTTTTGAAGATTATAAAAGAAAATGTACGAGAATACATTTTTTTACTTTCTACTCTAGCCAGAAAGGGGCTTTTTTAAATAAGCTAAAACAAGGAATACTGGGTAGAAAAGTAATTGTAGGTGGTAAAAAAAATAACTTCTGGGAGAAATACTATTTAGGTTTTATAGTTATTAATCCAATTCCCAATACCTTCATTGGATACACCTTATTTAGGCATTATAATGACTTTCGCCCTGATAAATTGAGAGAGTTTTGGGGCGTAAAGCGATATAAGATACATATTCTCGGTAATGAGATTACAATCTCAACCCTTGCGTTCCATGAGCAAGATAGTAATGTAGGTGCTTGTGCAACAATATCCATTTGGACAGCATTTCAAATTGCATCAGAGGATTATTACGTGAACCTCAAATCACCAGTCGAGATTACTAATGATGCTGGTCTTATTAATGTTGATGGACAACGAATGTTCCCGAATAGGGAGGGATTAATTCCTGTAGCCATTTGCACGGCCGTTACTAAGAATAAGTTAGTAACAGAAGTTCGAGATTTTTATGAAAGATCGAATAATAGTACTTCCCCTAACACTAACACGTACGTTAAACGGCTTGTAAATGCATATTCAGGAATTCATTTGCCAATAATTTTAGGCATTGATGTACCAGAGAATGAAAAACGGGTTGGACATGCTGTTGCAATTTGTGGTCATAAATTTAAGGAAATTGGAAGAAAACTTTCGAAAGATAAAAATGGTATTTCTTGGAAGGCAGATTATACTTTTCAGATATACTTCCATGATGATCAGTGGGGTCCCTTTGTTCGTGCTACATTTAGAAATACTAATAAGTTAGAAACACCTTGGTCAGAAGTCAAAACTAAGGATTTAAGTGGAAATGTGGAATATAGAAATATATTCACTTTAGATGAAAAGGGCGTAAAAGAAATAAAAAATGGAGAAATAAACTATGCAGAAGTAAGGATGGTTATAATTCCTACTTTTCCTAAAATCAGGATACCTTATGAAGATATTGAGCATCATGTTATAGGTCTTGATAAGCTCATAAAAGATGCTGTTATCCCTTTAAAAGATATTCTTCTTTGGGATATAAAATTGTGCTATAGTGAAGATTTTAAAAAGAAAATAAGAGATTTTAAAATATCCAAAGAGGATAATATAGATGTGAAGTATTCACTCGTATCCAAAAGTTTACCGAAATACATTTGGGTTGCAACTCTTTCATTGAGAGGCGAGACAGATTTTATCAGTTTTATTTTTGATGCTACTGGTCTAATAAATACCCGATTACTTCTTTATACTTATTTTTATATTCCTGGCATTAAAAAGGGATTTGTAAATAGTTTTAGGAATGCCTATTTAAAGAATAGAGGAATGTCAGAATATTTTGATATCTATGAAGAACTTTTTGATAAATCCATTATGGAAGAAGATTTCTTTATATAACGACAGATGATATAGTTTTCAACCTTGTTAATTATTAATACCATGTCACTCGAAGAAAAAATCAACAACGATATCAAGGCCGCCATGATGGCAAAGGATAAGCTCCGCCTTGAAGCCCTTAGGGCTATTAAAAGTGCCATTCTACTTGCAAAAACCGATGGTGAGCACAAGGACTCTCTTTCTGCCGATGTAGAAATGAAAATTCTGCACAAGCAGTACAAACAGCGCAAGGATGCTGCAGAGCAATACATCAGTGCTGGTCGTCAGGAACTCGCTGACAAAGAGTTAGCCGAAGCAGTATTTATTGAGGAATACTTGCCAAAAATGATGAGCGATGCGGAGCTAACCGTTGAGCTTAAAAAGATAATCGAGCAGGTTGGTGCCAAAGCCCCATCAGATATGGGAAAAGTTATGGGTGTTGCAACAAAAGCACTAGCCGGCAAAGCTGATGGTAAAGCAATATCTGAAAAAGTAAAATCCCTATTGGCATAGCCAATAGGGATACTGTAAATTTGAGTTCCGATCTCTTTAAGAGGTCGGAACTTTGTATTTTATTGCTTAATAAACTTAATTGTAGCAATCTTGTTTCCCGATATTTTAATTCTAGCAAAGTAAATTCCAGACTCTAATACATCAATAGAGAAGGTGCATTTTCCCTCTTTAGCGGTTGTAATTGGCTGCATTACTATAGTGCCTATCAAACTATAAACAGTTATCTCCTCAATATTTTCACCCTCAATGGTCAAGTTATTTACTGCTGGATTAGGGTACAATTTTAAGTTATTACCTGAAATTGTTTCAATATCGCTCGACAGGTTCCATTTAGCGTAAAGAGTAATATCTGTTGTCACTAAATCACTAGCAAACACCCATGGATTAATACAACCTGCCTCTTTATACCAACCATCAAAAGTATAGCCTGTTTTTATTGGTGCAGACGGAACTGTAATTGTACTATTAAAGGTTGCCGAAACACTTGAAATTGCGCTACCACCCTGGGTATTGAAGGTTACAGTATAAGCATTAATAGTCCATTTAGCATAAAGTGTAATATTTGATGTTACCACATCTGTTGCAAAAGCCCATTGATTAGTACAGCTAGCTTCTTTATACCAACCATTAAAAGTATAGCCTGTTCTTGTTGGAGTTGAAGGAGTTGTAATTGTACTATTAAAGTTTGCTGAAACGCTTGAAATTGAATTACCGCCTTGAGTATTGAAGGTTACAGTGTATGTATTAATTGTCCATTTAGCATAAAGCGTTGCATTTGTTGTAACAACATCAGAATTGAAGTCCCAAATGGATGTAAATGCTTCATCCTTATACCAACCTGCAAAGGTGTAGCCAGTTCTTGTTGGCGTTGATGGTGCTGTAATCGTCGAGTTAAACTCAGCCGTTTTGCTTGCCACGGCGCTTCCACCCTTTGAATCGAATGTGATTGTATAGGAATTTATATTCCAATGAGCGTAAAGAGTCATATCCTTCGTAACTGTTGAGTAGTCGAAAAACCAAATGAAACCATCTGTTGGTTGATCATACCATCCCTTTAAATTATAACCGTTTCGTAGAGGAGGAGTGGGTTCAGTAACTTTTGCTCCGTGATTTACTACAGTGCTAGTTACAGGAGTTCCTCCTTGCGAATCGAAGGTAACTGTGTAGGTTATTGCTGTCCATTTTGCATACAACGACATATTTGAGGTCACCCTATCGGAACTAAAGTTCCAGGGGGTAATAAAGGTAGGTTCCTTGTACCAACCATTGAATACGTGCCCTGTTCTTACCGGGTCATCAGGCCGTTCAACAGGAGTATTATACTCAGCCCCACGGCTATTTACTCCAATTCCTTCAGAATAAAAAGTTACATAGTAGGTAATGGGTATCCATTTGGCTTGCAGGGTTAGGTTGCTCGTTATATTGTACAAGTTAAAGTTGAAGCTGAAGTCATCAGACAAGTTAATATACCAACCATCAAATGTATAGCCCGTTTTTGTGGGAGGCGTAGGTTCACTAATTTTAGTATTGTAAACAGCATTAACACTTGCTACAGAGGTACCTCCATTTGAATTAAATGTTACTGTATATGTATTAATTGTCCACTTGGCGTAAAGGGTCGTATTTGCCGTTACTCTATCAGTAGCAAAATCCCAAGCATTGGTGCAAGCCGCTTCCTTGTACCACCCTCCAAACGTGTAGCCAGTACGTTCTGGTGCTATAGGTGCCGTAATAGTAGTGTTATCGTTGGCATTGACGCTGGTCACGATAGTTCCTCCCTGTGAGTTGAAGGTCACTGTGTAAACATTGATCCACTTGGCGTAAAGGGTTGTATTGGCTGTAACCACATCAGTTGTAAAAATCCAAGCATTGGTGCAGGCTGCCTCCTTGTACCATCCCCCAAAGGTGTAACCTTCAAGGTCAGGTGCTGTGGGCGATGCGATGGTCGTGTTGTAGTTGGCATTTACGCTTTCCACCGCAGACCCACCCTGTGAATTAAAGGTTATGGTGTACGTATTGATGTTCCACTTGGCGTATAGGGCCGTATTTGCTGTTACCACATCAGTGGCGAAAGCCCAAGCATTGGTGCAGGCAGCCTCCTTGTACCAACCGCCAAAGGTGTAACCCGTGCGGGTAGGTGCTGTTGGCTCCAGAATCGTTGTGTTATAAGTTGTTTTTAAATCGGGGATGGCTGAGCCACCTTGTGAGTTGAAGAATACGAAAATAGATTCGGTAATATTTGTAAAATCTTTCCAATAATTAGCCGCTTGGTAAGCAGTTTTTGAGCCATTAGGGACATTAAGTTCACAAGTTGTTTTGTTGATACCTTCAAACATTAATTCATCAATGGGTAGGGGAGATGTAATAGCCACAGATATTTTTTGTAATCTAAAACAACCAAAAAAAGCCTGATTTCCAATTGAAGTAACAGAACTTGGGATAGTTAATGTTCCAGTAAAGCCATTACAACCGACAAATGCATTTTGACCAATTGAAATAACAGAGCTTGGTATAGTAATATTACCTGTAAAGCCACTACAATTGGTAAAGGCCCCATATCCTATTGAGGTAACTGAATTGGGAATAATTAAACTACCATTAAGGCCACTACAGTCAGTAAAAACAGAACCTCCTATAGAAGTTAGGTTACTTGAGATGGTTAAGTTTCCTGTTAACTTACTACAATTGAAAAATGCGGCATCTCCAATTGAAGTAACAGAATTAGGGATAATCAAATTACCAGTTAAATTTGAGCAATTAAAAAAAACTTCTGCTTCAATAGAGGTTACCGAATTTGGGATGGTTAAACTACCATTAAAACCACTACAGTTATTAAAAGCCCTAAGACCTAAAAATTTTACAGAATTTGGTATGGTTAATCCTCCAGTAAACCCAGTACAATTATCAAAAGCACATTCTCCGATTGATATAGTCGAATTAGAGATGGTTAGGCTTCCATTAAATCCAGTGCATCCTTCAAATGCAGATCCTTCAATAGTACCAACTGAATTAGGGATTACTAAACTACCAGATAGATTCTTACATCCATAAAAAGCGAATGCCCCGATCGATTTAATTGAATTTGGTATGGTTAAATTACCAATAAATCCGCTGCATCCCGTAAACGTTTCACGAACAATAGAAGTGATTTCAGTGGAAAGTGTTAAATTTCCATTGAATCCAGTACAATACATAAAAGCACCTGCTCCCAAATAGTTTACAGTATTTGGTATAACTAGATTACCTGTAAAACCAGTGCATCGATAAAAAGCATAATATTCGATTGAGGTTAGTGAGTTTGGAAAAACTAACACCCCATTAAGACCTTTACAACTATTAAATGCATTGTTTTTAATAGTTTTCACTGAGTTGGGTATCGTTAGATTACCTGTTAAGCCACTACATCCTGAAAAAGTACCTTCATTAATTAATGTTATTTGATTAGGTAGAGTTAATAAGCCATTTAGTCCATTGCATCCCAGGAATGCTTCTCTTCCAATGAAAATAACAGAATTAGGTATTGTTAAACTTCCAGTTAATCCCTTACAATTGATAAATGCAGAATTACCAATTGAAGTTAAAGAATTTGGAAATGTAATTGTTCCTTCCAATTTTTCACATAACCAAAAAGCATAATCTCCAATAACATTGAGACTTGTTGGTAATTTTATACTTTTAATACTTTTATTATTGTAAAAAGCATAGTTGGGCAATTGATTTAATTGGGCTGTCTCCAAATCTAAAACTTCTAACACAGGCATATTGGCATTCATAAACTGAATGTCAGTTGCATTAATATTACCTGTTACGGTAAGATTGGTTACAGTATTGGCATCCCCCCCTGCAGCCGTTAATGCAGCGCTAAACCCCCCTGCGGTTGGAACATTAACAGTAATTGAAACTTGAGCAAAGGTTATTGCTGTAACTAAAATAAGGGCTAGAGTCAATAGCCCTTTTCTTAAATGATTCATATCTAAAATTTTATTTATTGAAAATTTCATTTTTTTTATAAAAGTAATTATTAAAGATAATAAAGCAAAAATATTTTTTTCAAGATGATAGAAAATCACGACATACAAACTAATAATCCCTACGGACTTAACCAATAGGGATTGTTCATTGTAGAGTTCCGATCTCTTAAAAAGATCGGAACTCTATAATTACTCATACCTCAACGTCTCAATCGGCTTTTTCGAGGCCGCCATGTAGGTATGATAGGCAACGGTTAGCATTGCTATTCCCAATGAGCAAATTGCAACAATGAACAGGGTTAACCAATTAAAATTTGTTCTATAGGCAAATCCATCAAGCCATTTATTGGAGAAATAATAGGCAATAGGCCATGCAATTAGGTTCGAAATGATTATCCACTTCGAGAATTGCATTATCAGTTTTACCTCAATGCTCATGATGGTTGCTCCAAGCGCTTTTCTAATCCCAATCTCCTTGGTCTTCTTCTTAATAATGAATGAGGCTAGCCCTAGTAACCCTAGAGTTGCTATGAATATTGCTATTGCAATACAAATGGATAATAGTTTACGTGCCCGAATCTCCTGTTTGAAAAGCTTATTGTAATCATCATCAAGGAAAGTGTACTTAAAAGGGTAGTTTACAGTATTCTTTTTATATAGGTTCTCAATACTATTTACTGTTTCGGCAATGTTCTGGGTTGATAGTTTTATAATTGCATAGTTGCATCGATCTTCTAGCCCTTTCGAGGGGTAGATAATCAAATCCTTAATTTTCTCGTTCAGCGAGCTGAAATTAAAATCCTTAACAATTCCTCTTACGCTATATATTGCTTTTAGCCCAGCTCCTGAGTTATCGTCAAATTTTATCGAAAGGGGATCTTCCTTGCTAATCTTATTGGCTAGGGTTTCGTTTATTAAAACCCCGTATTGGTCATCAGCATTAGCCACCGATAATTCTCTCCCCTTTACTACTTTTAATCCTAACGATTTTACTATGTCGTAATCAGCTACAAAACTAGCGACCATTAAATTTTCTGTAAGGGGAGAACCTATTACATGATGACCATTAAATGCAAAATCTCTAGTTGGGGTGGTATTTACGTACGACAGGCTTTTGATACTGGGATTTCTTAGGATTGTTTCTTTAAAAAGATCTTTTTTGTCTTTTAAACCCTCAATCATATCAAGTACCAAAACCTGTTCCTTGTCTAACCCCATATTCTTATCCTGCATATACCTGATTTGCCGATTAATTGTAATGGTTACAATCATAATTACAATACAAACCGTAAACTGGAATATCACCAAGGCATTTCTAAACCAATTGCTCCTATTATTGGAGCTAATAGATTGTTTATCTTTTAAGATTGAAATGGTTTTTTGTGATGACATTACTAGCCCAGGGTATAGACCCGATAGTATTCCAAGAATAATTGCAAACATGAATAATCCAGGTAGTATCAACGGATTAGTTAGGTAATTAATCTCGTATGATTTTTCCATCAAGTTATTGAAGGTGGGTAGCAAAATTTCAACCAGCAGCATTCCTAATGCCATTGACAGAAGGCAGATAATAATTGCCTCACCGACAAATTGTTTGGTTAAGAAGGATTTACTTGCCCCGAAAGTTTTTTTTACGCCTATTTCCTTAAACCTTGTTGACGACATAGCTGTTGCTAAATTTATATAGTTAATGGAGGCAAGAGCTAGAACAAGTAGCCCAACAACACCTAGTACAAGAACAAGCATTCTCTTTTTATCGGAGTTATCGGAAAGTCCATCTTTACTGAGGTGAACATTATTATATGGTTCAAAGAAGAAATTGTAGTAGTCGCCATTCTTAAAGTATTCATCGAAGCTAACCTTAAAATATTCTTTGACAACTGGTTCACAGTGGTTTCGAACAAATGCAGGCATTTTATCGTTTAGGGTATTCCGATCAGCATTTGGTTTTAAAAGGGCATACGTTGTTATATAGGTACTCAGCCAGCTTGTCCGATCTCTGCCCGCGTAAAATGAAGTAGCGGAAAGAACAACATCAAAGTAGATATCAGAGTTTTTTGGGCAATCCTCCACCACACCTGTAACTTCATAATCTCGATTGTATAAAAATGATATCACTTCACCAATAGGGTTTTTATCCCCAAAGAATTTCTTTGCAGTTGACTCGGTTATTACAACAGTATTTGGACGATTAAGAGCTAAAGAAGAATACCCTTTAATAAAGTGAAAAGTGAAAATGTCGAAAAATGAGGAGTCTGCTGCTAATACTTTTAGGTTGGGTACAATATTATCCTTAAATCGTAAGAATACATTTTCGTTCTCCCAAAAAGGGAATACCCTAGCAACCTTCTCAATCTCTGGATACTCCTTTATCAAGGCTTCAGCCATTGGGGGGGATGTCTGTGAACTTTTTTCGTGCGCTCCCTCAAATTTGGAGTCAATGCAAACCAAGTGAATACGATCTAGCTTTTCATTAAACTGATTAAAGGTTAATTCATCGTAAACATAGATGAATAGCAGCACGCCAATGGCAATTCCAACGCTTAACCCAGTAATGTTTATTATTGAGTAGCCTATTTTTCTTGATAGGAATCGAACCGAAGGAAGTAAATATTTTTTATACATATATTTTATTTTTCCTATAGTATTACCAACTATATGCCGAATCACATACTGTGCTGATAACTAATAACAAAGAATAGAAAATGCTAATTGAAAAAATTAATAAGTGTAAATAAAATTTACATGTATTGTAAATTTAGTTTACATTCTATATCTTTATTCACATAATTTAATACGAATGCAACCAGTTGGAAATATACTAATTGTTGAGGATGATCCCGATATCTTGGTTTCATTAAATCTATTCTTAAAAAATGAATTTGCATCGGTTACGACCACAAATAATCCGAATGAGATTCCTAGCATACTCTCTAGTAAAGATATAAGTGTTATCATTTTGGATATGAACTTTAAGCCAGGTGCCCGATCGGGCGAGGAGGGTATTGCGTGGCTTAAAAAAATCCTTGAAATAGACGCTGATGCTGTAGTCATCATGCTTACGGCATACGGGGATATTAATTTGGCAGTTAATGCGATAAAACTTGGAGCTACTGATTTTATAACAAAACCATGGGATAATGATAAACTGATTGCAACCCTGAAAACGGTTATCAAACTTAGGTTCTCAAGAAAAGAACTAAATTATCTTAAGCAAAAGCAGAAACAAATTCTACAAGACATCGATCGTGATTATGATATTCTTTGGGGACGTTCACTCGTAATGAATGAGCTAAGAATTGCTGTTTCAAAGGTTGCTCAAACCGACACGAGTGTTCTGATTGTTGGTGAAAATGGAACGGGTAAGGATTTGGTTGCCCGCGAAATTCATCGCCTATCGCATCGTTCCAACGAGGTGTTTATTAAGGTTGATATTGGTTCGTTAAACGAGAATGTGTTCGAGAGCGAGATGTTTGGCCATACCAAAGGGGCTTTCACTGATGCTAAAGATGAAAAGGCAGGGCGGTTCGAAATAGCAGATAAAGGCACATTATTCATCGATGAAATAGGGAATCTATCGCTTTATCTTCAGTCTAAACTGCTTACTGCAATTCAGAATCGCGAGATTAATAGGGTAGGATCCAATAAAACGGTACACTTTGATATTCGGTTAATATCGGCTACCAACAAGGATATTCAAAGACTGGTGAAAGAAAACTTGTTTAGGCAGGATTTGCTCTACAGGATAGAGACCATTCGAATAGTTGTCCCTCCTCTAAGGGATAGGGGCGATGATATTTTGCAGCTATCCGACTATTTCCTTGAAAAATATGGAATTAAGTACAATAAACCGCAGCTAAAGTTAAATGGTGATGCTCAAAATAAACTATTAAGCTATAATTGGCCAGGTAATGTTCGTGAGCTTCAGCATGCTATTGAGAAATCAGTAATCATGACCGATCAGAATATTCTGAAGCCAAGCGACTTCAATTTTCTAACTCAGAAGGAGTCACCTGTAAACTCCAATATTACCTTAAATTTATCGGACTTGGAAAGGCAGGCAATTGAGTTGGCGTTGAATAAAAATCGATTCAATCTTAGTGAAACAGCAAAAGAATTAGGTATTTCAAGACCTACGTTATATAAAAAAATGGAGAAATATAAAATCAAACCATGATCATTCGACGATTCTATATAAGCATAATTGTGAGGGTTATTCTGATAAGCCTTAACAGTTTGGTTATTGTTGTAGCCCTTCAAAATCCCACTCACTTTTTTACAATAGGGATTACCTGTTCTCTTTTTGTTGTCCAAATTCTTCTTTTAATACGATATATCAATAGGACTAACAATGATCTTCTGTTATTCTATGAATCATTGGTTAATCAGGATAGTACAAATTCTCTTCCAATAAATAGCCGTGGAAACAAGGAATTAAACAAGATATTTAACGCCATTAGCCAAAGAATCTCCTTCCTCAAAATCGAGAAAGAGGTTCAGTATCAGTATCTAAAACATGTGGTTGATCATCTAGAGATTGGTTTATTTGCCTTTGCCAGCGATGGGAAAGTTGAATTGGTTAACCGTGCAGCACTTAAACTTTTTCAGACCTCTGCGATTAATGATATTAATGTATTGAACGCCTATCATGATGGATTGAGCGATACCATTCTAAATCTATCCCCCGACAGGCAAAGAATAGTTCGCTTGACGATTAATAATGACCCACTCAATATTTCCGTCAGAGCAATCAATTTTAGGCTTCACGATGATATGATACGTTTAGTATCGTTTCACGACATTAATGATGAGCTGAATGAAACCGAGCTGAAATCGTGGGAAAAGCTTATCAGGGTGCTTACCCATGAGATTATGAACTCCATTTCACCAATCAACTCATTGACGACTACCCTGAGTCGAATTTATCAATCGGATGATAAGCCAAAATCAATTGCTCAACTTAACGAGAACGATATAAAGGATACTATTTCGGGATTGAGCATAATCGATAAGCGGTCGAAGGGTTTAATGGAATTTGTCAAAAAATACCGTCAGATTTACTCCATTCCTCAGCCCGTTAAGGAATCGTTTAGAGTTAAAGAGGTTTTTGAAGGAATAAGGCATCTGTATATTAATGAATATCAAAAGAAAGGTATAGATTTCATTGTAAAGGTTTTTCCTGAGAATATTGAACTATTGGCCGATAAAGCGATGATTGAGCAGGTGTTAATTAATCTAACTAAGAATGCAATTGAATCTATTGATAGTAATACAGATGGAGTGATTGAGATGATTGCATTCCGAAATGAGATGAGCCATCTAACCATACAAGTGAAAGATAATGGAAAAGGAATAGCCCCTGATGTACTTGATGATATTTTTGTTCCTTTCTTCACCACCAAGAATAACGGCTCTGGCATTGGTCTTAGCCTTTCGCGTCAGATAATGCAGATGCATAGCGGAACCATTAAGGTTCAATCGGAGGAGGGGAAGGGGAGTACCTTTAGCATGGGGTTTTGAAGTTGAGGAAACAAAACCACGGACCTGCCCGCCGAGCTTAGGCAGGCGGGGAACACGGAGTACACAGAGAGACTCGGAGTCTTTTATATATAAGCCTCCGTTCTCTCCGTGTCTCTGTGGTATGCATTGCAGAAACTACTCCCGCTTTATCGCATCCACAGGATTTGTTCTTGCGGCCTTTATTGCATGGTACGATATAGCTAACAAAGTGAAAATTATTGAAAGTACTATCGCAATTACAAAGTCAGTGATTTGAACAGTTGTCTTATAGGCAAAGTTTTGTAGGAAAAAGTCAAGAACATAAAGCGCAACAGGAATGGCTAGGATATTTGCCATGGCTAGAAGTATTAAAAACTCCCTCGAAATCATCCCAAAAATTTTTGAAACAGATGCGCCTAAAACCTTGCGAATACCTATCTCCTTAGTTTTTTGCTTTACGGTTATTGCAACCAATCCAAAAACACCCATACAGGCAATGATTATAGCTATAGTCGAGAAAAAACTAAGAACACGACCAATTCCTTCAGCAGAGCTTATGGCTTCTGTATTCAAACCATTGCCAAAAGCAAAAAATGCGTAGGGTACATCAGGAAAGAACTCGTTTAGTTTACCAGTTGCATATTTCTTACCTTCAATTAAACCGCCACTTTTTGTTCGAACCATTATAAAGTCGTGCCTCCTCGTTGAGTTTGCTCGTGACAGTTCAACGCAAAGCGCAGGTATTTTATACTGAATCGAATAAATATGGTAGTCTTTTATTATACCAATGATGGTTAATTTTGTCCCTCCATCTGTAGGTTCTAACTGCCTCCCGACAGCATTCTCCCAACCTAGCATTTTTTGAGCTGTTTCATTAATCAAGCATACTCTCTGATTTTGTATTACCTGATTCTGAGTGAAAGACTCACCTCTTATTAATTGAATTTTGTAAGTGTTCAAGTAATCAGGATCGGTGTTACAATAATAGAAATTGTATAGATTATCATCAGCATCGGCTGATTTTTTATAGGCATTGACTATGTTATTCAGATAAGGAACTGTATTTGCATAGCAAGCCGCTTCGATATTACTGTTTCTTAGAAGTTCTTGCTTGAATAGTTCAAGTTTTTCTTTTTGGTCGTTTATGTTTCCTATACTGCAGCAGATAATGTTATCTTTTTCAAATCCAAGATCTTTGTTTTTTAAATAGTTCATCTGTTTATATGATACAATTGTTGCTACTATTAGAACGATAGATATAAAAAACTGAATAATTACAGGTATCCTTTTCGAGTACCTAATTCTACTTTGCATATTATCTGAATCACCCAAAACCATTAATGGTTTCAGGTTGATAATTTTTGATACTGATATGATACCAGATACAAATCCAATAAGCATAATAATAGCAAATAGGAGTGCCATAAATTTGATGTCAAGGAAGTAGGATAATTCAATCGTTCTATTTAGAGCCATGCAGAAAGGGACAAAGGTTCGTTCGGCAATAAACAATCCTAGGTCAAATGAAATAAATGTAATTAGCACCGATTCACCAATATGTTGTAAGGAGATTGAACGTTTTGTACCTCCTAATATCTTTTGAACCTTAATCTCCTTGATCCTTGTAACTAAATTGGCATTGGTAAGTGTAATAAAATTTAAGCTTGCAATAAGCAGTATTAAGATTGCTGTTGCGCCAAAGAGAAGTATAATATTCCAGATATTGTGATCTTTTGATGGATTTGTATGTATTTTAATTAGTGGATTAAATCGTAAATATCTTGGGTTTTCATCGTCAAACTGATTTAAAAAACCTTTAATCTTGGCATTGAATTCTTTATAATCAACCCCCTCTTTAAGTAGAATGTATGTTCGTACAAAATGGCTACCCCAGTTTTGTGCTTGCCTTAAATCTTTAACATAAGATTGTATAGAACCAATATAATCCGGTCTTATGCTCGAATTTTCAGGAAAATCAGCAATTACACCAGTAACTGTGTAGTTGAATTTATTATCAATTATTAAACTCTCTCCTATTGGGTTTTTATCTCCAAAATATTTTTTAGCAAATTTCTCAGTAAGCACTATACTGTAAATATCGGATAAAGCCTCTCTCGGTGATCCCAGAATGAAGGGGATTGTTAAAACTTCAAATATTGAGTTATCGGCGTAAATCCCAGTATTTTCAAAAAAGTCCAAATCCTTGTACTTGAAAACGCCAAGCATTAAGCCACATTCTCTAAAATAATTTTCAATTTCGGGGTATTCTGATTTTAGTTTAGCGCCCATTTGGTATGGGCTTGAAGACCAATACTCCGTTTCTTTTGACAGTTTTATATCAACATCTACCCTATATATTCGATCGGATTTTTCGTGATACCTATCGTAGCTAAGCTCAAATCGAACCACATTTGCTATTAGTATAAATGCTGCAAACCCAACGGATAAACCAAGAAGATTTATGATTGAGTTAACCCGATATTTTTGAATATTTCGTATTGCTAATTTGAAAAAGTATCGTATCATTTTTTATACAATTATTAGTTTAACTATTCCTGATGAAAAATCTTTTTAAGCAAGGCCCTATTCCCACTTTATCGATTCAACAGGGTTTGCTCTGGCTGCTTTTATTGCATGGTAGGATATTGCTAGTAATGTGAATACAATAGAAAGCACTATTGCAATTACGAAATCAGTGATTTGGACAGTTGTCTTATAGGCAAAGTTTTGTAAAAAAAAGTCAAGTACATAAAGTGCAGTCGAAATTGCTAGGATATTAGCGATAGCAAGTAGGATTAAAAATTCCCTCGAAATCATTCCGAATATTTTTGTAACCGAAGCTCCTAAAACTTTACGAATGCCTATTTCCTTTGTTTTCTGCTTTACAGTTATTGCAACTAGTCCAAAAACGCCCATGCAGGCAATAACGATTCCAATGATTGAGAAGAATCCAAGTACTCGACCAATTCCTTCGGCAGAGTTTATAGCATCTCCGTTAAGGTTATCATCAAGTTCGAAGAAAGTGTTTGGGAGTTCGGGGAAAATCTCCTTAAGTTTATCAGATGCAAACTTTTTACCCTCATTTAAGCGATTAGCATTAGTGCGAACTATAGCAAAAAGATACCTACTAGGCTTATCTTTCTGAATTAGTTCTACATATAACGGAGGTATTTTATCTTGTATCGAATAGATGTGATAATCCGTTACAACTCCAATCACAGTGCTTCTTGTTAAGTTCCCCCGATCTTCTATTTGTTTCCCGATAGGATTCTCCCAACCTAGCATTTGGGCTGCAGTTTCGTTGATAATGCAAAATTTGCTATCCTGTAATTCTTGGTTTTTCGTGAATCCATCCCCCTTTGCTAAAGATAGATTGTAAACCTTAAGATAATCGGGATCGGAGAGTTGCCGGTAAAGCTGGTAAGGGTTATCATCACTCTCACCGACCTTTTTATAGACATGTTGGCTTCCTGTTAGATATGGTACACTATTCGATAGGGAAACAGCTTCAATATTGCTATTCCCTAGAAGTTCCTGCTTAAGTACTTCTAATTCATTAATCTTATCTTTTATATTTCTAGTGTCACAAACGATTAAGTTTCTATTATCGAAACCTAAATCCTTATTCTTTAAAAAACTAATCTGCTTGTAAGCTACAATTGTTGAGATAATTAGAACTATCGAGATGAGAAACTGTACAATTACTGGAATTTTTCTTGAAAGCCTTATTGTATCTCGACCATCATTGGTGTTTCCCATTGCCCAAATGGGCCTGAAACTAATGATCCTTGTTACTGAGATTAACCCCGATATGAATCCGATAAGCAGTGCGATTAATAGTAAGATAAGTATAAAATTGATATCTAGAAAAAAGGATATGTTTATTGTTTTGTTCAGGAATCCACAAAATGTGGTAAATGCTCTTTCAGCCATAAATAGACCTAAATCAAATGAGATAAAAGCAATAAGTAGCGATTCTCCTATATGCTGAGTAAATAGCTGTATTCTCCTACTTCCCAATATTTTTTGAACTTTAATCTCCTTGTATCTCGTTGCAATATTGGCATTTGTTAGGGTAATGAAATTTAGACTGGCTATGAGTAGGATGAAAAAGGCCGTTGCACTAAAGAGGTATATTATGCTCCAGATATTATGGTCCTGAGCTGGATTGGTGTGAATACGGGTAAGAGGGTTTAGATATAATTGGCGAACATATTCACATTTAAACTGGTTTAGAAAACCTTTGATTTTAGCATTAAATTCTTTATGGTTTACACCTTCCTTCAGAAGTATGTATGTTCTTGGTGTATGATTATTCCACGATTCTGCATTTGAATTGGGATATATACTTTCGATGTTACCCAAGTAATCGGGTCTAAAACTTGAATTTTCGGGAAAGTCGTGTATTACTCCAGTAACCTTATATGTGTCCTTATTATTAAACAGAATACTCTCTCCGATGGGATTTTTCTCCCCAAAATATTTTGCGGCAAACTTTTCGGTTAACACTATGCTGTTAACTTCTTTCAACGCATCTTTTGATGAACCCTTTACGAATTCGATAGTCAGAATATTAAATATTGAGTTATCGGTTATCAAACCGTTCTCCTCGTAAAAACTCAACTCATTATACTTGAAAACGCCTCTAAACCTTCCTGATGTTCTGAAACAGTTCTCAACTTCTGGATAATCAACTAAAAGCTTTGCAGCCATTGGGAATGGGGTCGATGCCAAGTATGCAGTTCCCTGAGGCTGTGCAAAATCAACTTCTACTCGATATATTCTGCCCGCTTTTTCATGATACTTGTCGAAGCTTAAATCGAAACGAACAACATTGGCTATTAGAATAAAAGCAGCAAAAGCAACAGATAGACCAACTAGATTGATAACTGAGTTTACCCGGTACTTCCTGATGTTTCTTAAGGCTAGTTTGAAAAAGTATCTTATCATAGTCGTAATATAGTTAATTTTTAAATAAGTGCCTAGAGTGCCTAAAGTACCTTGAGTACTTGAAGAGATTAATATTGTCCTCTTAAACTTTAGGCATTCCAATCGAGCGTTTTTTGCGAGTTCACCGTAGGTAAACTTTAGTGCACTTTAAACTTCTTCCTTTATTTGCCAATAACCAATAATATTACCATTATTGCTAATGTATTCATATTCAATATTATTATTGATTTTCTGGAAATGTTTTGATATATTGCATGCCTAAATTATGGACACAGAGTGTTAGTTTGTTAGGCACAAGTTAAAATGAACATCAAAAATAAATGATAGAAAAAGGAAAAATACTAATTGTTGATGACGACAAGCAAGTTTTAAGAACCTTGGAGTTTCTCCTTGAAACGGAGTTCAATCAGGTTACAACGCTGAATAACCCAAATCAAATACTTAGTTTGGTTCGTTCTGAAGAGTTTGATGTAATTCTTCTCGATATGAATTTCTCCAAAGGTCAGAATACGGGGAATGAGGGTTTTTATTGGCTCGATAGGATTCTAAAAATTGATAGCGATTCTATAATAATTCTTATTACTGCATATGGTGATGTTGAACTTGCTGTAAGAGCAATGCGCGAAGGGGCAACCGATTTTATACTTAAACCATTCGATAACAATAAATTAATAGCAACCATTAAATCGGCTCTATCTCTTAGAAAATCAAAAAACGAAATTAGGAAGCTTAAACAAAAACAGCAGATCATCGCTGGGGATTTTGAGAAGCAGAATTCTTTATTTAAAGGGAAATCGCTGGCAATGGAGTCGGTGTATGCTGCCATTCGGAAAGTTGCAAAGACCGATGCCAATGTGTTGCTGCTGGGTGAAAATGGAACGGGGAAAGAGGTTGTTGCCCGTGAAATCCATCGGCTATCGGTACGAGCCGATGAGGCATTTATCCACGTCGATCTGGGTGCTGTTAGCAATAGCCTGTTTGAAAGTGAACTATTTGGCCATAAAAAGGGGGCTTTTACCGATGCCAAAGCAGATCGTGCTGGACGTTTTGAAATTGCCTCCGGGGGAACGCTTTTCTTGGATGAAATTGGGAATATTCCGCTTCCGCTTCAGGCTAAGTTACTATCAGCACTGCAAAGCCGAGAGGTGATTCCTGTTGGCTCGAATACGCCTGTGAGGTTTGATGTCCGGTTAATCTCGGCAACCAATAAATCGATCGAGAGCATGATCAAGGAGAGTATCTTTCGTGAGGATTTGTACTATAGAATAAACACGATAATAATTGATATTCCTCCGCTTCGCGATCGAAAGGAGGATATAATCCCTATGGCTGATCATTTTCTAGCACAGTTCTGTAGGAAATACGAGAAGCCTAATCTAAAGTTTAATAAGAATTCATACGATCAAATTCAAAAGCATAGTTGGCCAGGGAATGTACGTGAATTGCAGCATACAATCGAAAAGGCCGTTATTATGTGCGATTCATCAATCATCGCTCCCAATGATTTAATGCTAAAAGCAAGCGAAGTAGCGATTATCGATAGCAATCCTTTGACATTGGATGAAATGGAGAAGCGTGCAATAACCAAAGCACTTCGTAACAATAATGGTGTGCTCTCATTTGCCGCAAAAGAGTTAGGAATTGCAAGACAAACATTATACAATAAAATGAGTAAGTATGGGCTCTAATCGATTCTATGCGAATGTCATAATCCGGATTATTCTGATAGTGATAAGCTGTTTTTTTCTTGCATACGAGTACATTGCTGGTATCTATATAGTTTCAATTATTAATCTTGGGTTACTGCTAGTGCTTCAAACTTGGCTTTTTTTCTGGTATATCAACAGGATCAACCAAAAGGTTATTATCCTTCTCGATTATGTAAAAAGCAGGGATAGCGGATTAACTTTCAAAGATTCAGGTAGCAGCTCAACCTTCGGAAAACTTGAGAAAAGGTTTGCCGAAACCCGTCAGATACTTCAGGATATTAGCAAAGAGAAGGAGATAAAGATCAACTATTTGCAGTTTATTATCGACTACGTAGATGTTGGCCTTTTCTCTTTTGATGACAAAGGAGCTATCACGTTCATTAATCCTGCCGCACGAAAAATCCTTGATCGCAAGTTTTTGACCAATATCAAAGCGTTAGATGAATTTAATCCAAATTTCTCCGAAACCATTAATGGACTAAAACCAGGAGAGTCTGAGGTAATTGAGATAAAAAGAAAGGATAATAGTTTGCGATTATCCCTAAATACTGGATTGTTCAATATTATGGGTATTCCTCACAAGTTGATCTCATTTCAGGATATTGATAAGCATCTTTATAAGGAAGAAATAGATTCTTGGTCTAAAATTATAAGGATATTGAATCACGAGATAATGAACTCCATAACGCCAATCACATCGTTATCGAAGACCATGAAAACCTATTTTACTAGTAACAACAAAACCATTTTACCACAGGATATTACTCCCAAAATTATCGACAGAACCATTGAAGGCTTAGGTATTATTGAGGATAGAGGAGCAGGGCTTATCAATTTTGTTAACAGTTATAGAAAGCTAACTGCACTCCCAAGTCCGATTAAAAGCATATTCCTAATAAAGGATCAATTTACACAGGTAAGGAGTTTGATGAACGATGAGTTAACAACTCATAATATTCTTCTTAAAGTTGAGGTTAATCCCGATGATTTAAGTGTTGAAGCAGATAAGGAGCAAATTCAGCAAATACTAATTAACCTGTTAAAGAATGCAATTCAAGCTACTCAAAATGAATCTAGCCCATCAATCATTTTCCGAGGATTTAGAAATGAGTTCAATAATACTATTATTCAGGTTGAGGATAATGGTGTAGGTATGCCCGATAGCATCATCAATAATATATTTATCCCATTCTTCACAACAAAAGATACTGGCTCTGGCATTGGTCTTAGCCTCTCCCGGCAGATCATGCAGATGCATAACGGAACCATTAAAGTACAGTCGGAGGTGGGGAAGGGGAGTCTATTCAGCTTGGTCTTTTGAATAGGCTGTGAAAAGGTGGAATAGGGGTTCACGCAAAGGTCGCTAAGTCTTACGCAAAGCGCTCAGAGGCTATAATTCATTATGGCAACTCTTTGCATGAACCTGCTAATTCTCAGTGTTTCGGTTTAAATGTTAAAGCAAAACCTTGAATTCAATATTTACATCCGTAGAGACTTTTTCGGTCTTTAGTATTATTGTTCCATTCCTAAAACTTGGGTCGTAGAACCACCCTTTTTCTGATTTTTCGAACTCAACTAATGTTTTGTGATGCTTCAACTTTTTACCCGCAAATTCAACCGATTTAGGGGATTGTTTAGTCCGAACATTTAGGATATAAGTTCTATTTTTCAATCTACCTTTAAAATCGCCATTAGTTTTATAAATGGTAATATCAATGGTTTTTGTGTCGAATGAATTTACTTCAAACGTAGTTGTAGCAAATGCCCCATTTCTATGTTCTCTAGTTAGTCCATCATCTTCATATAGTTCAAACGATGATTTTCCATTTGGGAATATCTCAAGGGTTAGCGTATCGGTGGGTCTTTCCCAATCGTACATCATCTGCTGGTACATGGGGATTATCGCTCCTGAACGGACAAATAGAGGTAGTTTATCGAGAGGTGCATTGTAGCCCATCAATGTTGTTTGACCTTTAAATTCGGTTCCATCCCAATAATCAATCCATACTCCTTCGGGTAAGTATATACTATCTCGCTTATTCTCCGATTTGTAAACCGGAGCCACAAGAAGATCTTTCCCAAGTAGATATTGGTATTTATATTTTTCGCCCCATGTTACAGGATCATTCGGGTATTCGAGCATTAGACCACGTACAGCAGGAACTCCAGTTTTGTAGGCCTCGTTGCAGAGGGTGTACATGTATGGGGTCATACGCTGTTTTAGCATCAGATACTTACGGTTGATACTTGTAAATGGCTCGCCGAATAGCCATGGTTGTTTATCCTTTATTCCTTGCTTATTATTTGATGCCCAACCCGACATGGTCATGAAAACAGGGGTAAAGCATTTCCACTGCAAATCGCGGGTATAGGTAGAGTCGCTGCCACCAAAAATACCATCAACATCACCAGTAGTGCAGTTCTGAGCTGATAGACCAGAGCCAATAAGGGTAGGGATATGCCAACGGATATAGTTCCAGCTACCATTCTGGTCGCCTGTCCACATCACCGCATTGCGATGTGTACCAGCCCAACCGCAAACCATCCATATAAAACCACGGGCATCGCTATTCTTCTCAATCCCTTCGTAAGCTGCTTTCGCACCATCAACTGCAAATTTATATCCAGGGCCAACCCAGGCTACATCGAGTTTGCAGAGGCGAGAGCCTAGTTCGCCAACCTCTTTGGCAATTTTATCGACCCCACTTTCGGTCCAAAGACCGGTATAGAATCCACGTTTGTGGAGCTCTTTTACCACTGAATCTAACTTGGTGTAGCCACAACCATAGCCATCGTTGGGGAGAATCCAGCCACGGGGCATTTTATTTTCGATATACTTATCGGCAATAATATCTATTACACTTGGAGTTAGCCCGCTATGCCCAGTGGTGGTTGATCCTATAGTCTTGATGTTGGCTTTTGCCCCACGGTTATAGCAATTTGCATCGCCCATGCTAAGTGCCCAGCGAGGCATTAGAAATGGTTTTCCGGTTATATCGGTGTAATCACCTATAATATCTTTTAATGAGTTTCCTGAAAAGAAGTAACAATCGAAACGAGGTTCAACGTGTCTCAGTTTAACAGTATCTTTAAACGAATACTCTCCGGGGGAGTATGTATTTCGTAGAGCACCCCAACCATTGCTACTCAAAATGAATGGAGCCGGATTAGGGTTACCACCATCCTCCCAGTTATAGTCGATGGTCAGCTTAATGGTTTTATTGCGATGCGAGAATCGTCCATTTTGCATTCCTCCACCATAATAGTTCTCAGCATCACCGCGCTTTAGGTACTGGACGGTTTCATATCCATAGGTCATCCCTTTCGTCTCCTCCCAGATTAGCGAGGAGTTATCAGCTTTATAAAGTGCGAATCGGAGAGGATTCTTATAGGCTCTTAACGCAATTTCTGAGGTGTTAAAAAGATAGTAATCGTTATTCTCAGAGAAGCTTACGTCAGGTTTTTTTTCAGGGATGTTAATTACAATATCATTCCCAACGGGATTTGAATACTCCCCATCATAGGCCATCAATAATCTAAAAATATCGTTACGAATGAACTGAATCTTTAGCTTAGCGTTGTTACAAGTAAATTCGAATTCATCCTTATTGGGAGTGAAACCGGTTACCTTGCCAAGGTCATATGCTCCAGAGTATATAATGGTTTTGATGGTATCGTTGGTTTTACGTTGATCGTTGGGGAGTTCGGAGTAGAACTTGATTTTATGCAACCCGAAATCGGATAGGTTGGTATTTGGGTATTTAATCAGAATGGTATCAATAATACCGATAGGATTTTTTTGATTTGCAGCAACTGTGAACTTAATCGGTTTGCGCTTGTCGATATAAAGGAAGCAATCAAAATTACTAGTAATCGGCTTGGAGCTGAGGTTTACAACCTGAAAAACCATTTCATCATTTGCGGTGAACCTGTTGTTGGTTTCACCATGTGATTTGAGTTTATATACCTCAATGTCATTATCGAATGCTTCGGATAGTTCAATATCATCAATCATCCAGTACCAGTGGTAAATTCCTTTCCAGTAAAAACGCAGGCGAACATCTTTCTGATTTGCTGCTACTTTGGTGATATTCAGCTCAACGTTCATTGGGTTAGGGCAATCCTCCCATGCAGGAATGTCGTTACGAACATCATATTCAACCCAGTTTATACCATCGTTGCTTACGCCAACATAAAGGCCAGCACCCTTTTCTAGCAATCGGCTATTCCAGTAGAAGTTTTGTTGAAACCTAAGAACAACAGAACTCTTCTTCGAACAATCAATCAATGGAGTTTGGATTGATGCATTTGGGTACTTCCCTGCCTTATTCCAAAATTTATAATACTTATCGGTTTTAACTCCTGGGGCAATTTGAAGGTGATAGCCTCTACTCGTTGATGCGATTGGAGGTGCTTGATGATTTCTACCCCATGATCCAGGAAAAGGTTGATCTGTAACAAACCAGTTAATGCTACTATCGTTTTCCATTTTGGTTTTCCAACCATCGGGTAAGATTCCTTTTGAAAAATCTTCTTTCCAAATTAGTTTATTTGATGCTTGTTGAGCATTAATTGAGACCGTTGAAATAATCAGTGCTATGATGATTATACCAATTCTCCCTGACGTGTAGAATTCTTTTGAAAACTTCATCATTTCAAATTTAGTAATTCATTAATAATAAACACATTGCAAATTTGCGAGGTTTAAATATCTTGTAAAATATTAATATTATATGCATGCAATTTAATAAAAATTATTATTAATAAATGGATAAAATACTAAATTTAATAAAAAATAATAGTAATTAAAAAACATTTCTTCATAAACGCTTCATTAACAGTAACCATTCAGTAGTAATCGAAAACGAACAAAAACCACGGAGATATAGATGGGTAGGCAACCAATGGGATATTCATCCATAATATTTTTTGGCTTCAGCCTCTTGTGGGCAAGGATTCATCCAAAATCTATCTAGTTCACAGTATGTCAATTATTTAGCATGTATATATGGGATGAGATTTTTTGCCACTATTGCTTCGCTTGACATCCTCTTGAGGAAAACGATAACCGATTTACAGTTTTCATATACATCTATTGGGTCGAATTCTCGGGTGAATTGGCAAACCTTTCGATGTTAGCAATACCGCATGCATCAGTTCCAAGCTTTGATACAATTTCTTTTACCTCATTGCTCGAAATCATACTATAAATCGATTATTTCTTCAAATTTATCAGTTCCTTCTATCCTTTCGAACTCAGTACCCTTTTTCGCTTTCAGGTATGGAATAATTGTAGGATCGCAATTCGCTATATAATTCAAATCGAACATCATGAAATGATGCTCGTTCTCAACGTACTCATCAGTTTCTTTACCCGAGTAGAAACGCCATCCGCTATCCTCTTCGTCTTCCGATTTTTCGCGGTACATAAAACCAACGGGGAATCCATCAATGGTAATCATATCGGAGGCATAGCAGTATCCCGAAGGATGTATCAAATCCTTGATATCCTGAGGTTTTAATTTGTAGTTATTTGCGCTCATAGGTGGTAATTTGAACCCTATACGTTAATAAATATGCATAAAAAACGATACCAACGAAGTTAATCTTTTTTGTTGGTATCGTTTGAAAAATATGCAATAAAAAATGAAAATATTAAAAATTGATTTGGAAGTTTTTTATGAATAGGTTCTTCTAAATATTGAATGATTATTATTTTGTCATACCTTTATTTCCTTATAAACATCAATTTTTATGAATAAAAACATTACTGTATTGGCTAATTTCATAAAAAATGGAATTGCAGTTTCTTTATTCATCACCTTATTCGGATTAAGTAATTACCTGTTTGCACAGGAGGAGCAGCAGAAAACGCTCAAAGAGCTTAACGAATATTACACCAAAGCCCTTGCTGATTGGGACGTGCCAGGAATGGCTATTGCCATTGTTAAGGATGATTCGGTAATATTTACTAAAGGATTCGGGGTAAGAGAGGTGGGTAAACCCGAAAAGGTTGATGCAAATACTATTTTCGCTATTGCATCAAACACAAAGGCCTTTACAGCTGCTGCGTTGGCAATTCTTGTTGACGAGGGCAAGGTTAAATGGGACGACAAGGTTATTGAATACCTACCTTGGTTTCAGCTCTACGATCCATACGTAACCTATAATATGACGATTAGGGATTTGCTTTGCCATCGAAGCGGATTGGCTACTTTTAGCGGCGATCTGCTTTGGTTTGCGTCAACCTATTCAAGGGAAGAGGTTATCCGTAGGGCTAGGTTTTTAAAACCCGTTTACGGGTTTCGCGAAAGGTTTGGCTATTCCAACATCATGTTTATAGCGGCAGGGGAGATTGTTCAGGTGGTTACGGGTAAAACGTGGGATGAGTTTACTGCCGAAAGGATTTTTCAACCTTTACGAATGGCTCGGACGAATACCTCCACAAAGGCATTGGTTGGGCTCGATAACGTAGCCCAATGTCATACTACGTTTGAAGGTAAAACCATATCAATACCTTACCTTAATTGGGACAACGTTGCCCCTGCAGGTTCCATAAATTCTAGCGTAAACGATATTTCGAGATGGATAAAGTTGCAGCTGAATAATGGAAAGATGGGAGCAACCCAAATATTTTCACCCAGTAGGAGCAGGGAGATGTGGTCCTCGAACACCCTTCAGGGGGTGTCATCTTTTTCTGAAAACCTATTTCCAACCACTCATTTTAAAGCGTATGCTTTGGGCTGGGGTGTTTTCGATTACTTGGGTAAAAAGGTTGTAAGTCATAGCGGGGGTTATGATGGTATGATATCCTATACATGTTTAGTTCCAGAAGATAAGTTGGGTTTTGTAATTCTAACCAATAAGAACTCATCGCTTTATAACCCCTTAGCATTTAAAACGCTTGATATGTTCCTCGGCGGCAAGCATACCGATTGGAGCGCAATGATGCTTGATGATAATTATAAGCAAACTGAAATGGAAAAGAAAGATAGGTTGGAGGAGGAGCTGAAGCGAGTTAAGGATTCGCATCCAACCCTTGCTCTTAATGAATACGCAGGGCTTTATGGCGGCGAATTATACGGAAACGCAAGGGTTACCTTTGAGAATGGGGAGCTAAAGCTGTTATTCGTTCCAACCCCTCAGCTCAATGCCACGCTAAAGCATTGGCAGTACGATACCTTTAGCATTCAATTCCCCGATTTCCCATCTCTACCTCAGGGCAAAGTAACATTCTTGATAAATGCATCAGGAAAGGTTGAAGAGATGAGGGTGGATGTTCCAAATCCTGACTTTGATTTTACAGAGCTGAAATTTAGGAAGTTCGAGTAGTTTATACATCTAGTGTAATGTTAACCCGAATTATTACCTTCGGTGAGGGCTTCGCCGTTCATAATAATTCTGACGATTAAGTCCCACTTCAGTTTTGGGAGCGTTATCACTTCCCCAAAATGGGTGTGCCTAAATCGGGGTTTACCGCTTGCATCGCACAATCCATCCCATATTCAAACCTTTTACTTCGTTTAGGCATGAACTGGAGCGTAGCGGAACTCGACGAAGTCAATAAAGCGGGTTAAGTACGTTTTATTACGTTTTTATTTTAACCGATGGGTTAACCCATCGGTTAAAGCACTGAATAATATTACGTCATAGTATGATTAACATAACACCAGTTATTTAGAAAAGGCTGTTCTAAAAAAAATAATTATTAAGCAAAGCCTGCCGCCTGCAGGCAGATTTGCAAAGCACTAATTATCTCTGCTTTAATTCCACGCTCTTTGCGCATTCCTTTCTGCCCTGCCCTACCCTACCAGTAGGCGGGCTTTGTGTTCTTAGCGGTTAATAAAATCTTTTTTTAGGTTTTGTGTTAGTGATAGTAGAAAGCAAATTTCTAGCCAATTTCATATTTGGGATAAGATGTTGCTATCTTATTTTCTTGCCGTCTCTATTATTCATCGGATAATAGATTCTTGCTCATCGATAATTCTGCTAAAAATAAAAAAAGATTTAATCTATAATCATATAAGTCAAAATAATAGCGTACAATTTTTAATAATTATTTTTAAAAAATGTGTAATATGTAGTATTTTTATAGTACAAAATAGTATTTCGAAAATATATATATTATGAATACCAAAATCAAATATTTCATATTTAGAGCGTTAGTATTATTCGTATTCTTGCCAGGTTTAGCATCCTCAAATTTTTTGACGGCTCAACCGTTAAATGGAAATTATACCGTAGGTGGGTTAAACCCGAATTTTCAGACTATTTCTGACGCTATTGGTGAACTATCTCAGAAAGGCATAGATGGACCAGTTGTTATTAACTTCCGTGATGGAGTTTACCAAGAACAGCTTGATATACCTTTTATTTCTGGTTCTTCAGCAACCAATACAATCACTTTCCAATCGGAGTCTCTAGACAATACAAAAGTAACTTTGCTTTTCGACCCTCAAGGAGGAAATCAAGATGAAACCTATTCGATAAGGATTAGTGATTTAAGCAATGTTGTATTTCAGTACCTAACCATTAAAAATACATCTAGCTATGGTTCTGCTGTTGAATTCGCTAATTCAAATAATATCAAATTCACGCATAACATATTTGAGGGACTATTGAATAACGATTTAACTCTTATATACTCCGAGCAGGAGGAATTTAAAAAAGTTTTAATATCCAATAATGAGTTTAGAAACTCATCGCAAGGTATATACTTATCAATGGTGAACCCATCCAATGGGAGTTTGGAAGGTGAGTATTCTGTAACAGTATCGGGGAATGAATTTAAGGATCAATCAAACTCTTCTATTAACTTGAACTCATTGGATTCAGTGCTTTTAGAATCAAATTATTTGAGTAATAGCCTTTCACTTAGCAATACAGGTATATACCTATATAACATAAATGATTCATCTTCGGTAAGAAATAATAAGATCATTAACCCAGCAGGAGGAACGGGCATTTACCTGGATTATTCAATGATGACCAAGGTTTTCAATAACTATATCAGCCTAGGGGGAGATAGCAATGCAATAGGGATTGAAGTTTATGGTTCATCATCCGTTGATATTATTTACAATACGATAGATATTCACAATACTGATGCAATATATGGGAAATGTTTAAGTATTTCAGACGGTAATAGCATAAGGGTTCTTAATAATATACTTGCAAATGGAGGAGGTGGGTACGCTATTTATAATTACTACAGTAATATCTCCCAAAGTGATTATAATGATTTGTATAGTACTGGCGATTATCTATGCAGCATGTATGAAACAAATTATGCTAATCTTTCAGAATGGCAGCAAAGCGATGGATCGCCGGATTTGAACTCATTTGGCTTAAACCCTGTTTTTGCGGGAATTGACGATTACCATATCAGCTGTTCCGATTTGAATGGTAATGCTTTACCTATTGATTATATAAGCACCGATATAGAAGGAAAAACTAGGCATGCCGATAACCCCGATATCGGGGTTTGTGAGTTTAATCTAAAATCAATTGATATAAGTATTTTGGGAATGAGTAAACCTGAACTACCTATTAACCAAGGAAATAATGAGGTTGAGATTAACCTTCGTAATTTAGGGCAAAATACCATAAATAGCATTGATATTAGGTTGGTGTTAAATGGTAGTTCATCTAATTATACCTGGAATGGTGTTCTGGAGAGTTTATCTAACATTAAATTCTCGCTAGGAGAGCAATCCTTTAGGCGAGGGGAGAACACGCTTAAGGTTTGGGTTGTTGGCACAAATTCAGGCGCAGACGAGAATCACAGCAATGACACACTTCAACTCGATCTATATACACCATTTTCAGGAATCTATACCATTGGTGGTTTTTCTCCTGATTTTACAACAATTGGAGGGGCAGTTGAAGCATTAGAAGCATCAAGCATTGTTGCTCCGGTAACTTTCAATATTAGGGATGGAATATACAATGAGCAGATCATACTTGGCCGGATAGCTGGAGTCAGCAAAATCAATACCATTACCTTTAAATCAGAATCAGAGGATAGTTCTAGGGTTAGTATTGAATACCTATCAACCGTTGCTACGCCAGAGGAAGATATTCCTAACGATGATAATCCTCCTATGTTACGGGGGATGACACAGGGAATAACAGAGGGGAATTTTACAATACTTCTTAGCGGAACCAGCTATATTCATTTCGAACGACTTACTTTTAAAAGCAAAGGGGATCAATTCGGACGAATTGTAGATATTCGCGATAGTTCACACCATAATATATTCAATGCTTGTGTCTTTGAGGGTGTATTGGTTAACGAACCCTCACCTGAGCATGGGTTGGTCTATTCAGGTAATTATGCAGATAATCATAACAGTTTTACCAATAACCTATTCTATAAAGGGAGTTCAGGGCTCAATCTAACTGGAGCATGGCGAATGGCGAATGGTGAAGGTGGATTGTATAAAGACTGGGAAGCACCTGAAATAGGAACAGTTATTCTCAATAATTCCTTTAAGGATCAGTTCGCAAGTGCAATATATCTTGCCAATCAGGATTCGCTAGCAGTAGCACAAAACACTATAAATACAACCTCAGTATTTAACGATTTCTCAGCAATACGTGGGAATCTCTTAAAAAATTCTTCGGAAATTATCAAAAATAGAATTTCACTCATCAATGGAGGTTATGGTATTTGGTTATCAAATAATTATGACGGTGGAGGTGTAGCTGACTATTCATTAGCTGGTTTGAGGAGCTACTCTTTAAACAACGTTGTTGCTGTTGTAAATAACTTTATAATAATTTCGGGCAATAGTAAGGGTATAGGGGTATTTCTCGATCAGGTTGACAACCATAGTGTTTTATATAATAGTATTAACATTCGAAGTAGAAACAGGCTGAGCACGGGTCTATTGGTTGAGTCTAGTAGCTCGATTATTTATCAGAATAATATATTTAGCAATTCTGGTGGAGGTTTTGCTGTAAGCGTTGAATCCCCTTGGTCAATTGAGGAAGCAGACTATAATAATTATTTTAGCAATGGGAGAAGCATTGCTAAGTGGGGAGAAACAGTCTGCGATTCACTGAGTGCCCTTCGGAGTGCCAACTCACAGGATATAAACTCGCTATCCGTTAACCCCTTTTTCTATAAACCCTCGGATCTACACGTAAGTCAAATTATGCTTGATAGCAAAGCGTTTATTATTGCAGGCATTAATGATGACATAGATGGTGAAACAAGAGATCAGAGCAAACCTGATATAGGTGCCGATGAGTTTACTCCTGCAAATGTCGATGCAGCAATAGTTAAACTGAGCAGACCTTCCACTCCTTTTAATAGTGGTATTCAGGATGTTGAGGTTAAATTTAAAAACTTTGGGAAGGTAAGCATCCAGTCGCTCAAAGTGAATTGGATGTTTAATGGAATTGTGCAACAATCTTTAACTTGGAATGGAAGTATTGGTACTGGTGGAGAGGGTTCATTTATTGTTGGAACATCAAACTTTGAAAACTATCCGAGTGTTAGCAAGCTAAAAGTTTGGTTATCAGAACCAAATGGTTTATTTGATGGAAACCCTAACAATGATACGCTTGAGATCGCTATTTTCCCTTCACTATCGGGGGAATATACTATTGGAGGATCAAGCCCAGACTTTGTTAAAATAGGCGATGCTATTGATTTTGTTGCTAATTATGGGATAACAGGAAATGTTACCTTTAAGATAAGACCAGGAACATACAACGAACAACTTTTACTCCCTAATATTAAAGGAGCGAGTACCGATAAGTATATTACATTCATTCCCGAAAATCAAGAGAATAAAGATGTTGTTATTGCATTTGACCCTTCAAGTAACGAGCTAGAGAATTTCGTAGTTCAACTAGCCAATAATGCAAATACAGTTTTCAGAGGTATAACTTTCGAAAACAATAGTCAATTCAAAGGAAGAGTTGTAGAGCTTATTGGTAATAACCAAAACGTTAGCTTTATAAACTGCTCATTTAATGGCCTACTCGAAGCATCTAGTAGCTATGATGCATCATTAGTTTTCTCAGAGAATTCAGTGGCTAACAGTATTCAGTTTACAGGAAATACCTTCCTTAATGGTAATAAAGCAGTAGATTTTAATGGTAGGAGCGATAGCTATAGCAAGAATATAAGCATAAAAAGTAATGCTTTTATAAATCAATACAATTATGCTATAAGAATTAGTTACATTAATAATCTTTCCCTAGAAAAGAATCAAGTAAATAAGAATACAAACAACAGCTATTACAATGCATTTAATATAAATGATGCTAGAGAAGGGGTTAGTATAACTGCAAACACTATAAGGATTATAAACGGAGGAACAGGGTTGTCTCTGAATAGCCTTGAGGCTGATTTGGTACAAGGTGGTTTAATTGCAAATAACTTCATAAATATCGATGGTTCAAGTATAAATGGTATATCGACCAGCTACTCAAAAAACTTAAACATTCTATTTAATACTATAAGAATAAATGGCTCCGATAAGAATAGCACTAGAGCTATTAATATTGGTTATGGCTGTAAAAACATTGTAGTTAATAACAATATACTATACGCAGCTGATAAAGGGTATCCCTTATTTATATACAACAGCTCATATATTAATGAGTGTGATTACAACGACATCTTCTCTGGTAATAGTTTTATCGCTTATTTAGGATCGGAGTATAACACCATTGTTGATTGGCAAAAGGCTACAGGATTTGATACGCATTCTCTATCAGTACTTCCTAGGTTGGTATCCGATACTAGTTTTCATACAACAGAAGTATTGCTCAACGGAAGTGCTAAACCCTATGCTTCGGTTACCATGGATTTAGATGATCAGCCAAGGAATCCAGTTAAACCGGATATAGGTGCCGATGAGTTTGATGTAAGTCTTATCGATGCGGAGCTAATGAGAATGGTTTCACCCATATCGCCGGTTAAAGCAGGAAAGCACCCGTTACTGCTTGAGGTTAAGAACTCAGGGATTGACCCTTTGACCTCTTTAACCATAGAATGGTCGGTAAATCAGGTTCAAAAGCAACCAATCGGTTGGACAGGAACAATTGCGTCAGGTAAGTTTGAGGTTATTAAAACGGACTCTTTAGAATTCCTTCCAAACCAACAGTATAATATTAAACTTTGGATTAAAAATGATCCTAACCCAGCAAATGATACGCTTCATTTATCTTTAACAACTGCTCTTGAAGGGATATTTACAATAGGTGGAGTGGATCCTAATTTCAATACTATCTCAGATGCCGTTCAGAGGCTAATGGATGCTGGTATATCGGCAGATGTAAGGTTTGATGTAAGGAATGGTGTTTACAATGAGCAGATTGTAATCAATTCAATAATTGGAACTGAAAAAGGTTACAGAGTGGAATTTACATCAGAATCGAAGGATAGTACAAAGACAGAAATAGTATTTAATCCTGACATAAATAATTATGTTATCAACCTAAACAACGTAAAAAACATATCATTCTCAAACCTATCATTAAAGAATCTTAATCCAGACTATGGCAGAATAATCGCATTGTCGGGATTGTGTGATAGTATATATTTTAAGAATAATATTTTTGTTGGCTCGCAAACAGCTAATAGTTCTTCCAGTAACTCATTGATTTTTTCTGAGAATTCAACTATAAACGGCATTCACATTATAAATAACCTTTTTAATAATGGTGCGTATGGGGTATTATTAGGAGGGAATTCATCAGCAAAATCTGAAGATATTCTTATTGAATCCAATAGGTTTGAAAATCAGTATGGTACTGCGATTTCGATTCAAAACGGTGTTACTCCAAGAATACTAATGAATGAGATTAACTCCAATTCGGACAGCTATTCGTACAACGCGATTATCTTAACTGGTTGTGTAAGTGGAGCTGATATCATTTCAAACAAAATCTTAATCAATAGAGGTAGCTGTATAAACTTATCATTCAATAATACTAACTATTCTTATGGTAGGATTTTCAACAACTTTTTAAGGTCGAAGCAGGGTACAGGTATAAATGTATACTATTCAAGTTACTACAGAATTTACTCAAATAATATACTAACAGGTGTTGAGGGTAATGGAGGAACTCCGATAAGCATTTCATACTCAGTATATAACCTAAATCTAGGGAATAATATTCTTTACAATGCAGGCGGAGGTAATGTCATCTCCTCATACTACGCAACGTCCATCACCTCATCTAATTACAATGACCTATATACAACCGGAAGTTCACTGGTGTACTACGGTACCAGTTACCAGAATCTAGCCCAATGGCAAGCCAGTAGGTCGTTTGATAAAAACTCGATTTCATGTAACCCGCTGTTTTTATCTAGCGATAATCTGCATGTTCAGCAATTCTTCTTGAAGGGAGCAGGAACATCAATTTCAGAGATAACCACTGATATTGATGGAGAAATCAGGGGCAGTAAACCTGATATTGGTGCCGATGAGTTTGAGCTAACCCAAGTTGATGCCGGCATTTCATCAATATCTAATTTTTCAGCGGGTGCAAATCCGCTAAACGTATTCTTAAGAAATTATGGTAAGAACCCGCTAACGAGTGCTACAATAGGCTGGTCGATAAACGGAATCCTTCAAAGTAACATAAATTGGTCAGGAAATATTGAGAGTAGTGATTCTATCGATATAATTTTAGGGACACAGCTGTTTGAGTCGGGTGTTGCATATACATTAAAATCATGGTCATCGCTACCAAACGGTGTAAATGATCCCATAAATAGCAATGATACAGTAAGGGTGTCCAATCGATTCGCTTCTCTTTCAGGGAGTTATACCATTGGTGGTATTTCGCCTGATTATCCAACTTTTACTGCTGCAGTAAATGACTTGAAGACCTACGGTGTGTCCCAGCAGGTAATATTTAACGTTAGGGATGGTAGCTACAACGAACAAGTTGAAATACCTCAAATTTCAGGAGCAACAACAAGCGAGAGTATTATTTTCCAATCTGAGAGTAATGATAGCACTAAGGTGTCTTTAGAGTTTAGCGCAAATAGTAGCCTAAACTATACGCTTCGGTTGAATAAAGCCAAAGGTATTACCTTTAGAAAGATTGGGATTAAATCGTTGAATTCGAGCTATGGTAGGGTGGTCGATATTAGAGAAAGTTCAGATTTGGATTTCTCGAATTGTAGTATTGAAGGTATTAGTACTACTAGCTATTCAGAAAATTTATCGTTATTCTATAGCTATTATACTTTAGTTAATAGTATTAAAATTCAGAATTGTAACCTTTCTAATGGAAGCTATGGGATTTATTTTCCAAGCAACGATCTTAGCGTTGATTTTGAAATCAAAGAGAATCGCTTTGCAAATCAGTATTATTCATCAATTTATCTTTCATCATTATCAAAAGTATCTATTACAGGCAATAGTATTACAACAAATAGTGCATATAGCGGCTACAATGGAATTTATTTGAGTTCGTGCCTGTCGGGTATTCTGATAAGTAAAAATAAAATTGCCGATTCCAATATTGGAAATGGTATAAATATTCAAAATTGCAATACCAATAGCAGTAAGAATTTAGAGGTAAGTAATAATTTCATACAAGTTGGTGGATCAAGCAGTACCGCTGGAATATTTATTCAAAATTCGAACGGGGTTAGCTGCTATTATAACAATCTAAATATTACTGGCAACATAGCCAGTAGTAAAGCTCTTTATGCTTACTATTCAACCAATCTAATTATTCAGAATAACAATTTGGTTAACCTTGCTGGCGGATATTGTCTCTATAAATATGGTAATGATTTAATAATCACATCTGACTACAATAACTTCTTTACATCAGGTGTAAACCTTGGTTATTGGAACAGCAATATTTTCTCACTTTCATCATGGAAAAGCATAACATCAAACGATTCGCATTCAATCTCAATAAATCCAGGATATAAATCAGCTAGTGATTTACATGTAACTGAACTGAGCCTAATTAAAAAGGGATTGAATATTCCAGGAATACAAGATGATGTCGATAATGATCCCCGACCATTAAATGGTACTACAATAGGTGCCGATGAAATAGTGCCATCCGGTAACGATGCTGGTATCCTATCAGTACTTCCAGTTAAATCTGGTGATTCAATGTTTTCAGCAATTCTTATAAATTATGGAAAGGACACTTTGAAAAGTGCAACTATTGGCTGGATATTTAATAGTATTAACGAGGAACCAGTTAGCTGGGTTGGGAAGGTTGCAACTGGGGATACTGTAAAAGTAAACCTTGGGGTTAAGAATTTTATAAAAGGGCAGAAATACAGTGCTTTGATTTGGTCTGAATTACCCAATGGTGAAAATGATTTGAATATTAAAAATGATACGCTAAAAGTACCATCATACTACTCATCACTTTCTGGTGTATATACGATTGGGAAAACTGCTAGTGATTTTGCAAGTTTTCAAGAATCTGCTAATGCCCTTCTTAGTTATGGAGTATTTGATTCTGTGGAGTTTAGGATAAAAACAAATATTTACAACGAGCAATTATCGTTGAAGCAATTTCAAGGTCCATCAGGGTTGAATACTGTAAAGTACATATCTGAGACAGGAAACCCTCAAGATGTTAGCCTTGTATTTGCATCAACCAGCAGTAGCAATAACTATACCCTTCAGCTTGATAATGTAAAAGGCATAACATTCAATGGAGTAACAATAAAGGCCAATGGAGCATCCTATGGTAGAGCTATTGAGCTAAAAAACATTTGTGAGAATTTACTATTTACAAACAATACTATATCTGGAAGTTTAGTAACAACAACCTCTAGCAATCATGCACTTGTTTACTCTGAGAATGGAATACTATCGAATTCAAGTTTTATCTCGAATCAGTTCAGCAATGGTAGTTTTGGGATGAACCTTAACCCATTGAAGGGGTCTTCAAGTATTGCAGTAAGTAATAATAGCTTTACGAACCAGTATTACTGCGGGAGTACTTTCAGCAATATTTTACGCCTCAATTTTTCTGAGAACTTAGTCCAAACTGGAAATTCCTACAGCGGCTATAAAGGGGTTGATATTAACTACTGTCAAAAATCTTTAACAGTTAATCGGAATAAAATAATTATACCTTTAGGAGAGTACGGCGTTAGGATTTATAGCTGTAGTTTTGATAATGACAATAAATCGTTTCTTACTAATAACTTCATCAGCCTAAAAGGTGATTACTATACAACTGGTATAAGTCTGAGTAGTGTTATAAATTTGGCTGTAATTCACAATAGCGTTTACTCAAATGGTAATGGCAATGATTGCTCCTGTTTTACAACTATTTCATGTAGTAATTTACATAATAATAACAATAGCTTCTATAATTCTGGGAAAGGATATGCTGTAAGATATTACTCTATTGCTGATTTTGTTGATTCGGATTACAATAACATCTTCTCTGAGAATGGCATACCTATTTTTACCGATAAACTTTATACTTCACTGGAGGAGTTTAAGGCGACAAATACTATTGAATCCCATTCTGTTTCATCAAACCCAATTTATTATTCAGAAACCGATCTCCATACAAATGCGATAAACCTTAACAATAAGGGCAAGTACATTAGTCTGGTTCCGAATGATATTGATGGAGAGCTAAGGAGCACCTTACACCCCGATATTGGAGCTGATGAGTTTAACCCTATGCAACTTGATGGAGGTGTAATTAGCATCTCTACAGATTCATTAATCAATGTTGGCAATAACCAGATATACGGCGAAATTAAGAACTTTGGTAGCGACACCATCAAAACAATAAATATCAATTGGTCATTGGATGGGTTGGCTTACGAAACATTTAGTTGGAATGGAGTCTTGCTCCCCTCTGAGGTTAAAAAGGTAATTCTTGGAACGAAAAACTTTAGCTTTAAGAATGAGCACTCTCTTGTAGCGTGGACTTCGATGCCCAACGGGCAAAATGATCTATATCCGAAGAATGATACAGCAAGAGTGGACGGTCTGTTTACCGCATTAGATGGAACTTATACAATCGGGGGAACAAGCCCAGATTTCAGCAGTTTTAGTGATGCTGCAAATTATTTAGTTAGAGGAGGTATAAAGAATAAGGTGACTTTTAATGTACGTGAGGGGGTATATACTGAGCAGATAGTTCTACCATACATTAAAGGTTCATTAAATTCTCAAGGCATTGTGTTTAAGTCAGAAAGTGGCGATAGCACGAAGGTTACCCTCTCATACAGTGCAAATAGCAGCAATAATTTCACGATCCAACTTAAAAATGCTGTAAATACAACCATTAAAGGTATAACTATTAGAGCAAACAATACATCCTTTGGCCATGCAATCGAACTATCAAATACTCGAAACATAAGTATTCAGAATTGTATTCTTCTAGGAAATGTAACTACTACTACAAGTAATTCAATGAGTTTGATTTATAGTACAAACTCTTCAGATACGGCAACCGTAATTAGATATTGTAAATTCCTAAATGGAAGTTACGGAGTTTACCTCGAGGGGAATTACAGTAAAAATTCTTTCACCACGACGATTCAAAGTAATTTGTTTGAGAATCAATTTGAGGCAGCGATTTATATTCGCTATAATCAGGCTTCTCGGTTAGTGACGAATAGCATAAAATCATATGCAACCAATGTTAAGAATGGTATAAACCTAAACAGCTGTAGCAAAGTATATATTGCTGAAAACATTATAGATTTGGATAATAATGGGTATGGAATTTACATGGATAACTGTGATTCCGATGGACTTAACAAATCTTCAATAATAAATAACTTTATTTCGGTAAACGGTTTAACGGAAGTCTATGGTTTATACTTGAATAATAGCCGATTCGTTAATATTTTCTTTAACTCTGTTAGCCTTAACTCTGATAACGTTAATAGCTCATCCTTCTATTCCAACTCCGACAGTGATTTAAACCTCAAGAACAATATATTTGCTAATTTTGGTAAAGGGTATGCTCTTAATGTAAGGACAACAAGTGCAATCTCAAGTTCAGACTATAATAACATCTATTCAACAGGAATTCTAGGTTACTGGGGTCAAAATATTACTAGTTTAGACTCATGGAAAGCCATTACATCCCTAGAGGGACATTCATTATCGGTTAACCCCTATTTTATTTCTCCAATAGATTTGCATGTTAGGGAGATAACCCTGAACGAAGCGGGTATCAACATCCCAGATGTTACTACTGACATCGATGGAGACATTAGGTCCACACTTCACCCCGATATCGGCGCCGATGAGTTTAAACTTGAATTTAATGATGATGCAGGGATAGCAGCAATTATTGGACCAGTCGTACCCTTCAAGCCTGGGTTGAATAACGTGGAGGTTGTTCTACGCAATTTTGGGAAGAAAGACCTTACATCAGCCTCAATAAATTGGAAAATTAATAATGCCGCTCAACCAATATTCACGTGGGTCGGCTTGATTAAACCTGGCGAGAAAGATACGATCAGCATTGGATCATATAACTTCTTAGGTAAAGTAAAATATTCAATTGAATCATGGTCGTCTCAACCAAATGGTGAGGTTGATCCTTTTAATATTAATGATACTGTAAGAATTAGTAATTTATATTCAGCATACGGTGGTATATATACTATTGGTGGTGTAAATCCAGACTTTAATACTTTCCAGAGTGCGGTTGATGCATTAAAAATTGGAGGTATATATGAGACCGTTACTTTTAATGTAAGAAATGGTGGCTATAACGAAAGTGTTATTATTTCAGAAATCCCAGGTATTACAAATGATAAAGGGTTACTCTTCCAGAGCGAAAATGGGGATAGTGCTTTAGTTGTACTTAGCTATAACGCTACATCAATTAATAATTCTACTTTATTAGTAAAGGATATTCAAAATATTACTTATAAGAATATTACACTAAAATCGTTATCTTCAAACTATGGACGAATAGTAGTATTAACGAATACATCAAATATCACTTTTAAAGGTTGTATCCTAGAAGGTATTTATACAAATAGTACTTCTGATAATCAAAACCTTATATCCTCTACCGAATCAAAGAGTTTGTCATTTATTAATAATAATTTTAGGTATGGTAGTACTGCAATAAAGATTACTAATAATGATATAATAACCTCAAGTGGTAATAGTATTGCAAATAATTATTTTAAGGATCAAAGCGCTAATGCAATATACGGTTATAAGCAGAATGCTATAAAGATTATTGGCAATAGCATAGAGTCATCAAAGAATAGTGTTGTTGCATTATATTTAGCTGATTCGGAGAATGATGTCAATATCGAAAAGAATAGAATTGATCTAACCAATGGTATTATTGGAATCTCCTTGAGTAGTTTCAAAGGTAGAAGTGGTGCCCAAGGAAATATTACCAATAACTTTATTACAGTTAATGGCAATTCAGATGTAAAAGGAATAAGTGTTTCATATCCACGTTACCTCAATGTAATTTTTAACAATATTAATATCCTATCCAATAGTTCATTAAGCTATGCCTTTTCGTTGTATTATGGAGAAGAAGTAGATGTTCTAAACAATAATTTCGTAAATAATGGAAATGGTAATTCATTATATTTTGTAAACAGCAATAATTATATTGCTTCAAATTATAATAATTTATTTTCAAGAAGCGGATTGGCTGTAAATGATGGTAGTAAAGCAATAAGTTTTTCCGATTGGATTATCGGTAAATATGATAAACAATCAGTGTCAGTTAATCCATTCTACAGAACAAATTCCGATTTACATGTTCAGCAAATTTCTTTGGATGGAAAGGGTACCCCAGTTTCTGGATTGACAAAAGATATTGATGAGGAATTAAGGAGTTTAACAAACCCCGATATCGGAGCCGATGAGTTTACCCCTATTACTAAAGATGATGCAGGTATTATTGCATTTAGTGACCTAGAACTTCCATTGCTACCTGGCAATAAGAATATATCTGTTGTAGTTAAGAATTATGGAGTTGACACACTAAAGAGCGCAAGAATAGCTTGGCAAATCAATAATGAGCCAATTACATTATATAATTGGAGCGGAGTAATCTCACCAGGCAAAATTGATACGGTATCTATTGGTATATATAATTTTTTACACTCTACAAAATACTCACTTAAGAGCTGGACAGAACAGCCGAATAGCACTAACGATATCTGTGCTTTTAACGATACTACATCGGTTGATAATATCTATGCAGGATACGAAGGTGTATTTACTATTGGTGGGAATAATCCTGATTTCAAAACATTTAACGAGGCAATTAATACGCTCAAAATAGCCGGGATTAATAAAACGGTAATATTTAATGTGAGAAATGGATTGTATGATGAACAGATAGCAATTCCTAAGATAAAGGGGACATCAAATCAATCAAGAATTATTTTCACCTCTGAATCAGGTGATAGTTCCAAAGTAATCCTATCATATAATTCATCGAGTAGTAATAACTACATAGTAAGATTTGATAATAGTGAATATACTACGATTGAAGGGATAACGATAAAAGCAACTAGTTCATATTACTCAAGGTGTATTGAATTCATTAATGGTAATAGCAACATCCTTCTACAATCGAATGCATTTAGTGGTTCTACCTATACTTCTAGTTATGACTTATATCAAAGATATATTATATCATCAGGCACTTCTATTGATAACCTAGAGATTGTAAATAATAAGTTTGATAATGGTAGCTACGCATTCTTTTACTATGGAAACTCCTCCCAATGCGATTCTGTAATAATTGATAAGAATATTATAAATAATAGCTTTTATGGTGGAATATTTATAAATAATGGGAATAGAATAATAGTTTCTAATAACCTAATAACTTCAAATACTAATGGAGATTCATTTTTCGGCATTAGTTTAAATAGATGTAATGGTGATAATAGTATTTATTCAAATAAAATTGTTACTAACAAAGGGAATGGTATTTATTTAGGTTCAATAAACGGGGATAATGCTAACTATTGTTCTGTATATAATAACTTTATTAGCATTAATGGTACCTATGCCTCAAATGGCATTTACGTAGAGCAATCCAACTACCTAGGCTTGTACTATAACTCAATAAATATTCTAGGAACAAGTGTAAATTCAAACGCAATTAATCTAATAAGTGGTACAAATAATAGGATAATAAACAATATTCTTTGCAATAAGGGTAATGGTGTTGTCCTTAGGATAAATCCTGATGTTCAATTTGAATCGGATTATAACGATTTATACGCGGCAGGTAGCATTTTAGCTAAGTATAATCAGGATTATAGCAGCCTTAGCGAATGGAGAACTTCAACATCTAAAGATTTACATTCATTAGCTGTAGATCCTCAGTTCGTTACTTCTAACGATTTGCATTCGAAGGAACTATTATTGAACGGCAATGCGAAAGCAATAGTTGGAATAACCGTAGATATCGATGGAGATATACGGAACCTTTCGACTCCTGATATTGGGGCTGATGAGCTAATTGTACCATCAAAAGTTGATGCCGGAATCGTTGCAATTACAGAACCGGTAAAGCCTTTCGAAGAAGGAACAACCAGTATTTATGCTGTAATAAAAAACTTTGGTTCAGACACATTAAAAAGCGCATCCATTAATTGGTTTGTAAATGGAAATATTCAGAATAATTTTTCTTGGCATGGTAAATTACAAAGCGGAGGACAGGACACCGTTAAAATAGGAAACTATTATATTGAATCAGCTATTCCATATCATGTTAAGCTATGGTCAACGTTACCCAACTCTATTGCAGATACAGTTAACTCTAACGACACCCTTTCCATCTATAACATTTATGCTGCGCTAGATGGTGAATATACAATTGGTGGACTATATCCCGATTTTATAGACTTCAAAGGCGCAACTGATGCTCTTGAGTACGGTGGCGTAATTGATTCCGTCTCATTTATAATAAGGAATGGAACATACAATGAAAGTGTCAAAATTAAAGAGGTTGTAGGTGCATCTGCAAGGAACACTATAACATTCCAGTCAGAATCATTAACGAATAATAGTGTTATTTTAACTAATGCGGGTAACTCCACAAATAATTATACTTTATGCCTTGATGGGTCAGACTTCATAAGATTTAATTCAATTACCATTAAGAATACTTCAACAAATTATGGTCGCGTTGTCGAGCTGAAGAATGGTGCCACGAATAATAGGTTTTATCAAAATATCATTTCAACTGCAAAAGCAAGCAGCTATAGCTCTAATTGTATAAATATCTATTCGCAAAATGCAAATGATTATAGCAATAGCTTTGTTGACAATACTATAGAGAATGGTTATATTGGCATTAGCATGAATGGTGAGTCTAGTAATCTTCTTCAGGCTATTATTATTCAAGGGAATACATTTGAAAATCAATACCAAGGAGGAGTAAGCCTAAGGTATGTAAATGCACCTCAGATTATTAAAAACAATATATCAACATCCTCTAATTTAAATTCTTCATTTGGCATTAACCTAGTTTACTGTCAAAATAAGTTTATTCTTTCTAAGAATAGAATAAATATTCAAAATGGGGGATACGGTCTGAAGATTGAGAGCTGTGAAGGTACTGTGGCAAATAGAGGATTGACCTCTAACAACTTTATAACCATTGGTGGAAAAGATGTAGCCTATGGAATACATCTATCAAATTGTAATCTCCAAAACATCTATTATAATAGTGTTAACATTACTAGTACCGATGTTGTTGATGGAAGAGCCTTATACTGTACATCCGGCGCAAACAATCAGCTATACAATAATATATTATGCAATCATGGTGGAGGGTATGCTATTTACATCAATAATCCATCATCAATCGGAATATCAAACTATAACAATTTATTTACTACGGGTACTAATTTAGGTTATTGGAATAAGAATTGTAACGATCTTGCAGCATGGAGATTGGAAAGTGATAAAGATAACAGGTCATTTTCAATTGAGCCGCTATTTGAATCGGTAACCGATTTACATGTAAAAGAAATATTTTTAAAGAACTCCGGAACGCCTGTTAATGAAGTAACCGATGATATTGATAATGAGTTCAGAGATTCTGATAATCCAGATATAGGAGCCGATGAGTTTTATGTACCTGCTAAAAACGATGCTGGTATAATTGCAATTACTAACCCTGCCATTCCATTTAGAAAAGGTAATAGTAGTGTAACGGCAGTGCTAAGGAATTTTGGTTACACTACTTTAGCAAACGTAGATATTGAATGGAGGGTTAATGAGAATTCTCAGGTAAAATATCATTGGAATGGCAACTTACAACCCGGTAAATCCGACACCATTAATATAGGGCTATTCGATTTCACCGATGGGCAAGAGTATGAGATTATTGCATGGACAAAAGACCCCAATAATGTTACCGATATTATTAATGTTAACGATACTGCTCGTGTCACAAAATTATACACTGCGCTAGAGGGAATTTATACTATTGGTGGTGTTACACCTAATTATAAATCTATCAATAATGCTGTTTACTTTTTAAATCATGGTGGTGTAGTAGGTCCTGTAACATTCAACATACGAAATGGAATTTATAAAGAGAACGTTGTAATTCATCAAATCTATGGTGCTTCGGAGCTAAATAAAGTTCTATTTATTTCAGAGGCGAGGGATAGCTCAGCAGTGGTATTAAAGGATTCTACCTCAGGTTTTGTTGTTCAACTTGACGATGCGGATTACGTAACTTTAAGCCATATCACAATTAATAGGTTTAAAAATTCTGGGAATGTTATTGAACTTAAAAATGGGGCAACCAACAATAGTATCAATAATTGTTTACTCAAGAATGACTATTCAAGCTTTGGTAATAGGGTTATTAGCCTATCGAATCACTTAAATAGCAATAACCAATTTAGCAATAATTGCATTATTGGAGGAGAACATGGGATAAACATGACGGGTAGCCTGAAATATATTCAAATGGGTAATATTGTGGAGAATAACCTTTTCAATGACCAAAAGAATTATGCCCTATTTTTACAATACCAGAACTCACCCGTAATTAGCAAAAATAGTATATCATCAACTACTAAAGTTGCTCTATTTAAAGGGTGTTATTTAGAGAATTGCTATGGAAACTTAAAGGTTACCAAGAATAAGATTTTACTCGAAGGTGATGGTGTTGGGATTATTATCGAGGACTTTTCGGGATCAACATCCCAGCAAGGATTAGTAGCCAATAACTTTATTTCAATTGGGGGTACATCACAATCGCATGGTATTAGCATCACCAATAACTCATACCTGAATGTTGCTAATAATAGCATTAACGTATTCAATACATCGCCCAATGCAGGGGCATTGAGCTTTAATAGCGGTGATAATAACTACCTGATAAATAACCTACTTGTCAATACGGGTAGTGGTTATTCAATTAGCCTTAAAAATACAACTGGGATAAAAAATCTTGATTATAATAATTTTTACACAACTGGAAATGTTCTAGCTATTTTAGGGCAAACCAAATTCAGTGATCTAGAATCATTTAAGCTTCAAACCAATTTTGATGTGCATTCTATTTCAGTCGAGCCATTATTTAACTCCAATACAGATTTACATGTATCGCAGATTGCGCTCGATAGCGCAGGGGTTAAATTGCCTTATATAGCCGATGATATTGATGGCGAATTACGCAATATTAAGAAACCTGACATTGGGGCTGATGAGTTTAGGAATACCACCCACGACTTATCTATCACCAGTATTGCCCAGAACAGTGGATGCTTACTACATAATGATGAGCCAATCTCGATTATTATTAAAAACTTTGGTGCATATAATGAGAATGGCTTTAATGTTAGCTATCGTATCGATGATAAAGAACCTGTTATTGAAACAATAAATCAAAACATACCTGCTGGTAGAGCGATTAGCTATACATTCAATAAAAAGGCAGATTTATCAAGTATTCGGGGCTACCTAGTGAAAACTTCAGTTCAATTGGGCAACGACGATAGGCAGAAAAATGATTCTTCTTCTATTGTTATTTATAACATGCCAAGGCTGGATATTAAACTAACAAGGGATACCTCAATATGCCAAGGTTCTAGTATTACCTTAACCGCCTCTGGCGCTGATTCATACTTCTGGAATACTGGCGATAAAACTAGTTCAATTAAGGTTATTCCAACAGGAATAACTCAGTATATTGTAACCGCATCAACTATTTTTAATAATTGTATCGATATTGATACCGTTACTGTTAGGGTGCAAGAAATACCTCAAAAGCCAGTTATTACTGCATCAGGTCCAATAAATTTTTGTAATGGCAGCAGTGTAGTACTATCATCAAGTTATAGTAAGAACAATATATGGTCTAATGGCGAGAAAACACCTTCAATAACTGTTCGTCATACAGGATGGTTTAGGGTAACGTATAAAGATTCTGTAGGTTGTTCTTCCACTTCGAATCCAATTAGTCCGATTGAAGAGAAAGCGGCTACTATAACCCCTGCTAGTATTACAGTATGTACCAACGATAGCGTATTGATAAAGGTTGATAACGCTGCATCTTATCTATGGTCAACAGGGCAAACTAAACCATCAATTAAAGTTAGCCCAGCAACAACATCAGTTATTACCGTTACAGGTATAACACCTCTAGGTTGTCCATATTCTTTAAGTTCTAATGTAAATATACGACCCGCAAAAGTACCCGGTGCAGTAAGCAATATGATTCCAGCTGATGTATCAACTGGGCTATCATTCCCTGTTGAGCTATCGTGGTTACCTGCTGATGATGCGAGTTACTACGATTTATACATCTGGAATGAAAAACAGGCAAGACCGGTTAAACCGTATGTCTCAAATATTAATTCTATCAGATATACCTTCGATCCAAAAAATAAATCATGGTATGGAGCTACATATAAATGGCAAGTGGTTGCAAAGTACTATGAGTGTGAATCAACACCTAGTCCTATTCAGAGATTTTCGTTAAGATACCTACCTGATTTACTAATTAATGCTATTGAATCTCCAATATCAGCATTTACTGGGCAAAAAATTGAGGTTACCTGGGAGGTTAAAAATCAAGGTTTAGGAAGTACAATAGACCAGGAATGGACTGATGAAATATCCTACAGTTTGGATACAATTTGGGATGGTTTCCATATACTAGGTCGATTACCAAATATGACCTATCTGGAACCAAATCAAAGCTATTTAAAAAGATCCTCATTTACACTTCCAAAGTATAAGGATGGTTTGTTTAATGTTTCATCATTAACAAACTATGACACCACATTGCTCGAATCGAATAGTAAAAATAATTTTGGATGGAATAAAACCCCTATGTGGGTTAAACTAGCACCTCCACCCGATCTCTACGTTAACGAAGTTATAACTCCTTTGGATTTCTTCTCTGAAGACACAATAAATATCAGCTGGACAGTAACTAATAAAGGGAAATGGTTTACTGATGTTAAAGAGTGGACTGATAGGGTTTACATATCACAAGACTTTGACAAGGCAAGAAAATATCCAATTGGTGATTTTAAGCATAAGTCGGACACCCTTAAACCAGGACAATCCTATACCCAGAGCGGTGATGTGATAATACCCGAGGGTATATTCGGCAAGTATTACATATATGTTGAAACAGATGTAAATAATAGAGTTTATGAACATGCCTACGATGGGAATAACGTATCCCAGAGCGATTCAATAAATGTTATTCTCAGACCGCCAGCCGATCTTAGGGTGGATAAGGTTGAAATACCCGACAGCATTACGAACGTTGAATCTGCTATAATCAAATGGAAAGTCTCAAATATTGGGAATAGCAGTCCTAGGGATCGGAAATGGACAGATGCTGTATATTTAAGCAAGGAACCCAAGTTCAATCCTGAAAAATCACTCCGGTTCTTATTTGAGAAAGAAGTAAATCCTTTCATCCCTGTTGGCTATTCATACTCCAAGATAGGTAGCGTTGATATACCTCACTTTATTGAGCCTGGTAACTATTACGTTTATGTCAAAACGGATTTCTATAATCAGGTATTCGAGTATGAGTTTGAGGAGAACAATGTGCTGCGCAGCGATACTACCATGAAGGTGAGTATAGCCCCATGGCCCGATCTACGTGTTAATGTCTTTGAACATCCCGATAGCATTGGAGCAGGAGAGACTATGCAAGTTATGTATACAGTTAAAAATTTGGGTGATGTGCCTGCCAAAGGTGAATGGACCGATAAGATATTTATTGCCCGTAACCGACCCTATGAGGGACAAGGATATTTGCTTAAGACCGTTCAGCGCTTAAAATCGTTGAACAAGGATTCGACCTACTCTGTAATTACGGATGTCACCATCCCCTGTTGTTTTGCCAACGGAAGCAATAGCTACCTGATAAAGGTTTACACTGATGCCAGTATTACGGTTTACGAGCATTCCGATGAGGGTAATAATATACACATCGACACCATTTTTATCAAACCGTCCGATTTAGCCGTAACTACCCATAGCTTTCCCGATGTATTCTACTCAGGTAGCTATCTGGATGTTAACTTTGTCATTAAAAATATGGGTACAGCGAGTACTCCTGATGATGAATGGATTGATAAAGTTGAAGTACTCGACAGTAACTATGTTTCGTTAACTACAAAGCCTTCTGAGAATGAAATACTCAGAGGCGGTCTGATAAAACCAGGTACAACCTATAATTATCAGAAGTCGATACTAATACCTGATGGAATCTTTGGTAAACATTATCTACGCTTAAGAACCGATAAAAGAAATGATAATAACGAGAGAGTTACCTCTAATAATGTTAAAATAGTTCCTGTTAACATCATTTTAAGAGAACCAACAGATTTAGTAGTTAATACATATACAATTCCACAAACAGGAATAGCAGGGCAACCGGTTACAATTCAATGGAATGTAAAAAATGTAGGGCCCGGCCCAACATTAGCTCGCAGATGGGTGGATAGAATTTACTTATCAGAAGATGATTACATAGAACATAATGATATCCTTTTAGGATCATTTAGCAGAAGTGGTGGATTAGTTTCCGGTGAATCGTATAATCGAATCGAAAAGGTTTTTCTGCCCATTACATCAATTGGGAACTATAAGGTAATTATTATGACCGATTTCCCCGAAGATGTTAGAGAAAAACCATTAGGGGAGGAGTATGAGTACAAGGCCGAGGATAATAACACGGTAAACTCATTAATTACAATTAGCCTGCCAGCTCCTTCGGATCTTATTGTTACTCATGTCTCAACCCCTGTTAAAGCAACTGCTGGCGAACTTGTTACCATTGGTTGGACAATTAAGAATATTGGACCCAATAAAGCAAAAGGGTTTTTAACGGATATGGTTTACTTCTCAAGGGACACTGTGTGGGATATTGACGATGTATTTTTTGGTGAGCTACAGAGTAATATTGATTTAACGCCTGGAAACGAAAGAACCTTCAGTTTAACCACAGAGCTAACCGGAACATCGGTTGGCGGCTACTACGTACTAGTAAGAACAGACAATAAGAATAACATCTATGAGGTTAATGATCAGAACAATACTCTTCCCTCTACCGATACGTTAGATGTTGAAGTCCCATTATTGCCTTTATATACTCATGTAAGTAGGAATTTAGTGAATGATTTAGGGATTTACTATAAACTCGAAATCCCCGACTCGTTGGTTGATGAAACACTAATGATTACCATAAAAGGCGATTCGATATTTGGCGATAATTACCTCTACCTAAGCTACGATAAGGTACCCGATAGATCTGATTTTGAATTTGCATCAAGGAAACCATTCAGTGGCAACCAGGAATTAATAGTTCCTAGCTTAAAGAAGGGAACATACTATTTGCTGGTATATGGTAGTAAAACCAATGGCACTGTACAAAATATTTCACTCTATGCAGGAATAATCAATTTCCAAATTCGCTCTATACAGGCCAATGAAGGGGGGAATAGTGGTCAAATAACCGTTGACCTATATGGTGCTAAGTTTACTAATGATATGGTAGTTAAACTTCAAAGTGCTAGCACCTCAATTATTGCTGATACACTTATTTATGTCGATCCAACTAAAGTATTTGTAACTTTTAACTTACAGAATGTACCATTAGGCCTATACGATGTAATGGCTACAAATACAAAGGGCGAAACCGCAACGCTTAAAGATGGTTTCACGGTGGTTGAAACCTCACCGTTTGGGTTAGTAACCTCTGTAAAAGCCCCTAGAGCAATGCTTTTAGGAACAATAGAAACTATTGCTGTTCAGTACGCAAATGATGGGAATGTCGATTTACCTATCCCTAAATTTAAATTTATAAGTGAGGATGGTGCACCAATTTCATTCCTTAGAAAAGATTTAGGTCAAAGAAAAACGGAGTTAGAACTTGAATTCCACGAGATCAATGGACCACAGCACATTTTACGCCCAGGTGCGGTAAATACTATTTATATTTGGGTACTTGCACATCAGACAGGGGTTATACATTTTAGATTGAAATAGTAAAAACAATAATATATGAAATGGTCAATAGTTTTTTATTGCATAATTATAATTAACTTCCTTAATAGCAAAGAATTACCTGCTCAGGAGATTGATATGGGGAAAGATAAGTATATATGTAAAAATTCTAATGGGATTGTAATTGAACCCAAAGAAGGTGAAGCGGACGAATGCTGTTATACCTGGAGTCCCGATGATGGTAGTTTATCCAATATAAAAATTCGTAACCCTATTGCTAAACCTAAAAAAACAACAAAGTATACTTTAACGGTTGTAGGTAAGGATTTTAAATATACAAAGAAAGGGAAAATAACGGTTTTTGTAGTTGATGAATGCTGTGGAGAGAATAATTCGGTAGTTGAACCCACAGATAAAATAAAAGTTAAATATCTACCAGCGCAGGGGAAGACCAGTGGCTTGACTCCAAAGCCATCGGATATAGAGTGTACAGCATGTTTAGATGAAGAACGCCAGCGCTGGTTTTTAAGAGTAGCTGAGTATATTGCTTATGGTGATATTGTTATATTTGAAATTCCTAATAGGCCATATTCACGAGCAACACCTAATACACCCGCCACAACAAATATTGATAATAACAATAGACCGAGCAATGTTAACTATTGGGGTTTTGTTGTTAATGAATTGGACATGTATGATAGGCCAAACTACCCAGTTGGTTATAATCCGAATTGGTTTTCAACCAGAATTTCTGAAACACATGAGTTACAGCATAGAAAAGAATGGATTGAAATAAGTAAAGATGTATGGCAAATTTTAGGTACAGAGGCACTAGTTGAAAACATTTCTATTGATGCAGCAGAAGCCATAAAAGCCAAGAAAGCTAAAGAAAATATGATAAACACAAGTGAATTTAAAAATACTAGAAGAGATTATTATTTAAGGGTTGCAAAAGAAATGGAAATTAGAGTAACCGTTCATGACAAGCATGGCTTGGGTGGAGAGGCTTATAGGCTGGGAAGGCAGGTTGTTGATGAATATATTAATATGATTAGACAATATGCTATACAGAAAGGATGGCTTACTCCTTAAAGAAGAATTGGGTAATTTGATAGTATAAAGTTAAGAGGTTTTTAACTTTTTAAATAGCGTATTACTGATTGTTAATTTTTTAATAGGATTATGAGACATGCATATCTTTTCTATTTTATGGTAATAGTTTTTACAAATATTGCTTTCCCGGGAATTTCGTTATCGCAGGCTGACGCCGGACCAGATAAGACAATTGGCAAGGGATGTACCGAAGGGATTAGGATTGGAGGTACAGGCGACCCTAGCTGGTGCTACACCTGGTCGCCATCAACTGGTATTATTGATGGGGATATCCACAACCCAAATCCTATTGTTAAGCCCGATGCAACTCAAGTATATACTTTAAAAGTTGTTGAAAGTAATTTTAAAACCACTACTGATGAAGTTAAGGTCACTGTGGTTGAGGTTGCTGCCATCGAAGGGCTTACCCCTTATGTTTGCCTAGGCAAGGAGATTGAGCTAACGGCCAGGCTAAAAGATGATGCCGATATCCCTGAGGGTTGCGAGATAGTGTGGAATGGGAACGGTGTTGAGTTTATCAATAGTAGTAAACTATCTGTAAAAGCTAAGTTTTTTTTCTGTGAGGCAGATATTGAGGTAACTGCAAGATTTCAGGAGCAGGATAAACCTGCTAAAGGTAAAACTACTGTTGTAGGTTTTGCCGTTAAGCTTATAGATAAAAGTGCTAATGATGGGCAACCTGCAAGAGTAATATTGGAGCCCTATCCCCCAGGAGTTCCTGTTAGTGAGTTGAAATGCTTTGATAATGTAAAGTTTACATCAAAACTTGCAAGTTCATCATTTGGAAACATCAGAGGGGTAACAGATCTTGAATTCGACCCTTTTAATGCATCATTCGAAAGCAGGATAGCTAACGCTATTTGGTACTCCACTGGGATCGATAATTGTAATAGAGAAAGTGAATATGTTATCGGAGCAACAGCAAATGTAGATGGTCTTGAGGTAAATGCGCAAACAGAGGAATACTTCAGGGTTTTCACCATCAATGATGCTAGTTGCAATGTTAGTGATCATCTGTTCGAAGGCACTCCTGAAATAATAGTAGAGAACTCAACGCCAGGGAAATATATTGCTCGGTTAGGTTTAGGTAGCTTCAAGAGGGATGTTAAGGCTACCACGCCAAGTACTAATTGCCCTCCAACCTCGCAGTTCTACGAGATGATAAACTTGGAGGAGAATGAGCATCAGACGCAAATCGAGGATCCAAATGGAATATTCAGAGATCTTTGGAATACTGATGACGTATTTTTTGAAGCAAATAAAAGGGGTCCGTTTATTGCTTCAGCAGCAGTTGAGGCAGAGAAACTGGCCAATGATGCCTTTAATCAGGCCAGAAAGTATATAGAGCGGAGGGATAATATTAAATCCAGAGAAAGAAAATGCCTTTTTGAGAAGGAAGCAAAGGCAAGTGTAGGGTGGGTATACCGCTACACATATAAATGTACCTATGTTCAAACAGATGGTTGTCCTTTGTAATATGACTTTTTATTATGAACCGTGCATGTTTTAACCAAAACACAAACTTGCATGAACAAAATAAGAATGCGAGCTGCATCCGGGTTTTTAAAAATAATTTTGTATAGATGAATAGGTATATTAGAAGAGAATGCATACATTAAATAGTATAACAATGAATATAAACATTAGAAGTATAAAATTATTACTCATAATAATTTTAATGTTTCATACAATTTTAAAGGGTTATTCACAAATTGAGGTTACTGCTAAACCCGCAACCTGCGGTAAAGCTAATGGTTCTGCTAAAGTAAGTGTTAAAGGAGGTACAGAACCTTACACGTATTTGTGGACAAATGGTTCTACAGCACCTTCGGTCGAAGATTTAGCACCTAATACTGAAATTGGGGTAACAGTTACTGATGCAAATGGTTGTAGCGGAAAGGATTCTGATTATGTTGATAATATAGACAAAGATTGTAAAAAGGATTCTTGTACAGATTGCGATGCTTCAACCGTGGTTTTTGCAGGAGCTGATCCAAATGATATTACTGGTCCAACTGGTTATAGTTTACAAAGGTGGGTTTCTGTGAATGATGAGTTACTCTATACTATAAGATTCGAAAATGACCCCAAAATAGCAACAGCCTCTGTTACAAAGGTCATAGTAACTCACCCAATTGATAGAAATGCTGATATGTTAACATTTCATTTAGGAGATATTAGCTTTCGTAACTTTAATGTTCCTGTTCCTCCGAATACCTATTATTTTTCAAAACGCTTAAATCTGGTTGATTCTATTGGTGTTATTATTGATATTACAGCGGGTTTGAATGTAACCAAAAAAGAGGTTATTTGGATTTTTCAAGCGTTTGATCCTAACACAGGGTTACCCAATACTAATCCATTCCTTGGTTTTTTGGCAATTAATGATTCTTTAACTCATCAGGGAGAGGGTAAGGTTTGTTTTTCGATTAAACCCAAAAAAGCAGCAAATACTGGTGATACCATTAAAGCATTTTCCAGTATAGTGTTTGATGTAAATGAACCTATACTAACAAATACTGAATACAATACCATTGATGCACACCCCCCTATAAGTGAAATTACATCTATAGCTGATAGGGATATAAATAGTATAGAAATATACTGGAAGGGTAATGATGATCTTCATGGAAGTGGTATTTCGGATTATAAATTATATATATATGAAAATAATCAGTTGAATAATATTAAACAATTAGGAGTTTCCGATACATCCGCTATAGTTAACGTAAATCCTGGTAATAGATACAAATTTATGACAATTGCTACTGATAATGTATTGAATAAAGAAAACCTAAAAGAGAATGGTGATAGCATTATAAAAGTAATTCCAAAGAAATTCTTTATAACACCTAACCATTTAAATAAGTTCTGTGTTGGAAGTCAAATAAAAGTCAAATGGGATTCAATTAATATTGATAATTATAATCTAGAAATTTCAGCTGATAGTGGTAAAACTTTTTCAAGTATTGAAAAATATATTTTTATTACTGATAGCGCATTCTATTGGGAGATACCAAAAAACATTGTTGGGAATAAATACTATATAATGAGAGCAATTAATTCATATAATAATTTACCTATCGATACAAGTGAATATTTTCTAATTAAGAATAATATAGTTGTTAATGCTGGTTTAGATAAAGATATTTGTGAAGGAGACAGTATTGTTTTAGGTGGTTTCCCTGTAGTTATTAATGGAGAGGAACCTTATACCTATTTGTGGGAAACAGATGAACAGTTAAGCGACATGTCATCAAGTAATCCATATACATATATAGATGGTGAGTATATTATAACTGTAAAGGATATGTTAGGCTGCATTGATAGTGATACAGTTATCGTAAGATCGCATAGCATACCCTATGTAAGAATAAATAATTTTAGTATTAATTATTGCTATGAATCTATTAATGATACATTATCAGGCTTTCCTATGGGTGGAACTTTCATAGGAGCAGGTATTGATGATAATATTTTTAATCCATTTAAAGCGGGAATTGGTTCACACTTATTAGAATATAAATATACTGATAACAATGGTTGTAGTAATAGTTTTATTGATACAGTTATTGTAAATTCATTACCACAAATAAATTTTATGGGTTTAAATAATACCTATTGTAAAGATTATAGTATAATTGAACTAGAGGCAATACCTACTGGTGGTAGTTTTAGTGGTAACGGTGTTGATGTCAATGAATTTATTCCATTTATAGCTGGTATAGGAAATCATTCAATAACATATTCAGTGGTAAATGAAAATGGGTGTATTAATTCTCAATCTCAAACTGTAACAGTAATAGATTTACCTTCTATTTCAATAGTAGGATTAGATACAAAATACTGCATAAATTCTGATACCACTACCCTAATCGCTACCCCAACTGGAGGAATACTTACTGGCAATGGTATTGAAGGCAATAAGTTTATCCCCGCTAAAGCAGGTGTGGGCATCCATCAAATAACTTACTCCTATACCGATCCAAATGGCGGCTGTTCAAATTCTAAAACTCAACAGGTTGAGGTTATTGGTTTACCAAACCTTACCATATCAGGCCTGGATACAATCTACTGCTTGAGCGCTAGCCCAGTTACGTTAACTGGAACACCCGCAAATGGAGTGTTCTCAGGGAATGGCATTACTGGAAATAGCTTCAACCCATCATTAGCGGGTATTGGTTCGCATAGTATAACCTATACATACACTGATCTGAATGGTTGTTCTAATTCAATGATTAGCAACGTAAAAGTATATGGTACACCAAACGTATCCTTTGCAGGGTTAAGCACATCGTACTGCCTTAATTCAGGATCAGCATTGCTGGTTGGTTCACCTAGTGGTGGTACTTTCATCGGTAATGGAATATCGGGCAACAGCTTTAGCCCACTGGCTGCTGGTGCAGGAGCTCATCAGGTTACCTATATGTACACGGATATGAATGCTTGTTCGAGTACACAGATTCAATCGGTCGTGGTAAACAGCCTGCCTTCGGTTAGCTTTAGCGGACTAGATACATCGTACTGTGTGAATAGCGGGCTGATCAGCTTAACAGGTAAACCTACAGGAGGTATCTTTAGCGGGAATGGTATAACCGGCAGCAAATTTAATACATCCATTGCAGGTATCGGAAAACATACCATAACCTATAGCTACACGGATGGCAATGGTTGCTCCAAGGATAGCTTTATGTTTGTGCGAGTAAACTCACTTCCTACAATATCCCTAGGTAATGATATTAGTATTACAACCGTTGAGTCAACCATCCTTAATGCTGGTAATGGCTTTAAGAGCTACCTCTGGAGTGATGGTTCAGCTGGGCAAACGCTAACCCTCGATGGAGCTATTCTCGGTAAAGGCACCCATAAGGTTTGGGTTGAGGTGTCGGATAATAACAGCTGCGCTGCTGCCGATACCATACTTATAAAAGTGTCCGATAATGTGGGGATTGATATATTTAACTCTTTGGTGAAATTGCAGGTCTATCCAAATCCTAGCAATGGCCTATTCAACCTTGAAATTGAGAATAGCAGTTCAGAGAATATACATGTAGAGATAAGGAGCGCTTCGGGGCAGCTGGTTTACTCAAAGAAGTTTAAAGGTAGATACGAGGATATAAAAACGGAAATCAACCTAATCGACAAAGCCAAAGGCGTTTACTTCTTGAATGTGAAGGTTAAACGAGAGCAGATAACCAGGAAGATTGTAATTATATAATCCACAATCTGTTAATAAAAGAGGAGATAAAGTAGTAATTCATTTACTTTATCTCTCTCTTACTTTATAATAGCTAAATTCATTATGAATCACTAGTAACCATTTAAAAATTTATATAATTCATGAAATACTTGAAATTACTACATTCAACCTATAGGTCACCCCTGCCTACCCAGCCTACTGGAAGACAGGCGGCAGGCTGGCCTAACTGGGTTTGATTTTAGTTTTAATGAAAATTACTACAAATAGGTCATCGCACTGCGACTTTAAAGAGCAGCATCGCTGCGAACTATTTGTAGGATAGATGATTATATTTCAGTTAGAAGCAGCATCGCTGCGACCCATTGAATTTAGATTTTTTTTCTCGGCTAATAATGAATATGAATTATGGTTCAAAAGTAAGAATGGGTTAACCATTGAATTAAATTGTACTCAATCCCAGCTGAATTGCTAATGATTCAAGTTCCTTTTTTGCAGACTCAAATGAGTTGGTTTTCATCAATGGCATAATCTGCTTGCTATGCGCATCGAATAGAATCACCCTAAAACCCTTATCCGAGGTATCAATCGAGCGGCTACCTCCACTGTACGCTCGCCATGCTCTATTCGATTGTTTAATGCCAATTTTCATGTTAGACTCGATATTAATCCATTTCCCTGTTCGTAGAATACCAAATAGGTTATTCGAGAATCGAACCCGTTTGTTATCAGAATCAATTATTGTACTTGTTGAGGTAAACCCCACAAAAGCACCGATTAGTATGAGAAATAGCCCGGAGAATGAAAAAGGGGTTAAAATTACACCCACGACAAATAGCGTAATGCCAGCGATGGTTCCAATTGGACCAAACGATTGGTCGAGTTTGTTGTTTTGTATCACTTTTTGATTATTAGATGAACGATTTATAATACAATGTCGTTTACTTAGGGTCTGCTGATTAAGTGTTAAAACACAGAAATATAAAATATTACAACAATTTTTTGTTGTGTAAGCGCAAGCACTTTTTATGTAAAAGCCTAAAATAACGTCAGTTCGATGTAAGAAACAATTTAAGTGCTATGTTATCAGTATTTTACTTTATTGGGAAAAATGGAATGATGGAAAAATGGAATATTGCCTGCCTGCATCGCTTTCGCATAGCTTCAGCGGAGCAAAGTCGGCAGACAGGGAAGAAAAAAGTTAGAAAAACCCCCATTATTCCACTATTCCATTATTCCAATACCAAATGATAAACTTGTAACAAATTACAATTTAGAGTATTACTACCATTTCTTAATCGAACTCACGTTAAAATATGTGCACTTGTTATTCTAATTTTAATCCCGTAGGGATGATATTATGGTAGAAAATATAGCTGGGAACAGTTGAAATGCCGTAGGCATGACATTATTCTCTGTCCATCTGCTTTGTAATGTCGTCCCTACGGAGCTAAAATACTATATTGATATATTTTCTATCATATTTTCACTCCTCTGAGGTTTGTTTTTAGTGGCTTCATAAAACTATTTGTGACTTAATCAGCAGACCCTACTTAAAGATTTTGCAATTGACGCTTTCAGGTCTTCCTCCGATTCTGAAAGGTCAATCAAGCTGGTTAACCTGACAACGTTTTATCAACCTTAGTAAACGAAATTGATTTATAATATTAAAAAAGCCCTAATCTTATAAAGTTAGGGCTTTTTCTCCTGTTTTCCTCGTTGGGACACCCAACTAAGCATAAAAAACGTTAAGGAGTTCTATTTGCTCTTGATTTGGTAGGTATAGCCT
>Ga0105099_10000047_pt1 | contig 78712 bp, 90 predicted proteins | sample PPLLak3cmMay2015_2_FD_79138 | JGI IMG/M metagenome (GOLD analysis project Ga0105099, IMG submission 79138) | Freshwater sediment microbial communities from Prairie Pothole Lake near Jamestown, North Dakota, USA - PPLs Lake P8 Core (1) Depth... | ecosystem: Environmental > Aquatic > Freshwater >... | reverse complement strand
TTGATATATCATATTTAAAGTTTTCTGTGATTTTTAATTAAAAACACAACACCAGTTTACAAGCCAGCACGCACACAAACGCAAAATTTTAAAAACGTACAAAAAATACTTACCAACAAGAATTTCAGATCACAACCCGCATTGTATAACAACCCCTTCCAAATATCATTTTTAAATGTTGCCGTTTAAAACAAGAAATTTCACTTAATCCTTTTAAGAATGAGCTCTTTGAAGTGCTCTGGGTCTGTCAAGCCAACATAAACTATCTCTGCCTTAAGGTTGCCTGTGCTGGCTGTCTGAACGTGCAGTTTCCACAAACCCAAAGGCCTTTCCAGCAAATTCTGAGTCAATTCAATATTTGTAATCTTATTATAAGGAACATTCTTGGTTGTTCTCTCAATCAAGCCCCCTCTAAAAATCACATTCTCACTATTCACTTCATAATCATACGTTCTCAACAACAAAAACCAGTAGAAAGCATACAAGATGAATATGATTACAATCAGAATGCCGATAAAATACAAAGGAGGCTCAGTTCTGGTTGCCTTTATCATACCAAACAGCAAAACACCAGCAATCAATATTGATGAAAAAAATATGCCAAATAACTTAACCCAAATATACGACAATGAAGGCCTGCTCAAACACAATATTGCCATAAGATTATTTTATCAGTTTCGTTATTAAAAGCTTTGGTTTTTCAGGGTCCTTTAACCCAAAAAACGCCAAAGCAGGTACCATTTCCTCATTACCCGCAGTATTAAAAAGCACGCTCCAGACATTAAATAACCTTTCAGTAAAATACTGATTCTGGGCAACACTAGTCACCTGCTTCAAAGGCACAACCTTCTTAAATTTCCAGATCAGCCCGCCTTCTGAAAATACAAGCTCATCAGAAACAGTAAAAACATAAGTTTGAAGCGAAAAAAACTCAAAAACAGAACACAAAATCCAGCCAATCAGAAAAACAAAAGAATAAAATTTTATCAAAGAAATAAAATCAGGCAGAGTTGTCTTCAACAAAACGCTGACATAAAATAAAAGACCATAAATCAACAACAACCCCAATGTCAAGAACAACATAATACCAAAACCATAAACAACAGACATTCTCAAACAAGGCTTACCCTGATACAATATTTTTGCCATAAAATGCAATAAGAAAAGCAGGCTTTTAAAAGATTTGGGTTATAGAAATTTCCAAATGCTGCAATTTTTGGAATAACATTTATATACCCTGCAAGATTGAAATATGATATGGCAAAATATACTGTTCTCATTGAAAGGGACGAAGAAGGCTGGTTAGTTTCTGAAGTGGTTGAACTACCAGGCTGCCATACTCAAGCCAAAACAATGGATGAACTTTTGAAAAGAACTAAAGAAGCCATCAAGGCATATTTGGAAACTGAAGAGCCAGTTGAAATTTCTGAAGAATTTGTTGGAGTACAGCAAATAGAGGTATAATTCTTGGCAAAACTGCCAAAACTTACAGGAAAAGAACTTGCAAAAATAATCGAAAAATTCGGATTTATTTATTCTCATACAACTGGAAGTCACATGGTCCACAAGCATCCAGATGGAAGAAGAACAACCATCCCGCATCACACAGGCGAAGAAATAGGACCAGGACTGCTTAACAAGATCATCAAGAAAGATCTCAGTATAACGCGCGAAGAATTTCTTAAGCAAATAAAGTGAAAAATTCTCAAATGCAATTTTTTTGGGAGACTACGTCAGCCCAATCCTGTCCGCAATACCCTGCATAGCTTTAATAGAAACTTCCAGGAACTTATCCAACGGAATGCCGGCTTTCTCAATATCAAAAATCTTATCACGGTTGCAATTCGCAGCAAAACGCTTGTCCTTCAAACGTTTCTTCAAACCAGCAACATCCATCCCAGCAATACTCTTTCGCATCAAAGCATAAGCGAAAATCAAGCCGGAAATATTATCAGCAGCAGCCAAAGCAAAATCAAACTTATTTTCTCTTTTCACACCAGTGCCAATTTCATTATGAGACGCAACAGCGTGAATGATGTCTTCTGAAAACCCTTCTTTCTTCAAAACTTCAACAGTCTTTTTGCCGTGATTCTCCAAATCCTTTACTTCCTCATAATCCAAATCGTGAAGCAAACCAGCAACAGACCAACCATCATTACCACCAAACTCTTTAGCCAGTTCTGCCATCACAGCTTCAACCTCAATGCAATGCAACCTAATAGTATCTGTCTTTATGTTCTGCTCAAACAAAGTTTTAGCGTCCATATGAAACACCAGTTCATAAATAATATAAAAAGCTTGTGCAGACTATAAAAACTTAAATACCCGTTTTTGACAGCCAACATAAAAACAATGGAGGGTAAAAATATGGACAAACAACAAACAATAATAATCCTGTTAAGCCTGATGGTAATATTACAGCTGGTAACGGCTTACGGAATATTCAAGCTGGGAAAAACAGGAATACAAGCAGAAGCACCTGCACCAGAGGCAGCACCAACGCCTACCGGAGCAGTAGCAGCAGCACCTGCACCAGTAAAAGTAAGCATGGACGATGATGAAGTAAAAGGCGAAGCAAAAGCGCCAGTAGAAATAATAGTATTCAGCGATTACCAATGCCCATACTGTTCAAGAGTAGAAGAATCACTCAAAAAAGTAGAAGAAAACTACATCAAAACAGGAAAAGCAAAAATGGTATTCAGAGACTTCCCACTAGGATTCCACCCATTCGCGCAAAAAGCAGCAGAAGCATCAGAATGCGCACACGACCAAGGCAAATTCTGGGAATACCACGACAAATTGTTCCAAAACCAAGGAGCACTCGCAATAGAAAACCTGAAACAGTACGCAAAAGACTTAGAGCTTGACACTGCCAAATTCGACAAATGCCTGGACTCAGGAGAAAAAGAAGCAGAAGTAAAAAAAGACGCTGCAGACGCACAAGCAGCAGGAGTAACAGGAACACCAATGACATTCGTAAACGGAGAAGCAGTCAGAGGAGCACAACCATACGAAGCATTCCAGGCAGCAATAGACAAAGCACTAGCAAAGTAAACTATTGCTCAAACAAGGCTTTCGTAACAATCGTGGCGTAAGAACCCTTCGGAAGGAAGAACTTCACCACGGCTTTTTTCTTATTTTCATTCATTTCATCAACAGCAAAAGAAACATCAAAATTCCCAGGCATCAAGACAACACTGCGCTCGCGGGCAACAAAAATATGCTCTTCTGAAGAAAAATCGCTTAACTGCATGCCCTCCATTTTCAAAACTTCATCAATCACCTTATTCTCAGGCATAACAGGAGCGACAGAGGGAAAACTGCCAAGATTCACCCCAGGATTCCAGGCACGAGGAAACACCAATCGGCCAGCCTCATAATCAACACTAAACACTTCCTTGCTGTTCTGGCGCACAATACGCTTAACACACTCATTCCAGATAAAAGACTGATACGCAGAAAAGAAAATCTCACGAATACCCTTAAACAAGCGCTGAAAAGCACCCTTGAAATCAGAAGGATGCTTAGACAAATGAAAAACAACAGACCCCTCAACAGTACGCTCAAGACCTTTCACCTGCTCAAGACAAGCAGGCCAGTCACCCCAATTAGCAAGAATAAACTTTCTCATCGCACGAATCCTGCCCTTCTGATGACGGGAAACAGCAGTAACAACCTTCTTCACAGCAGACTCATAATCACCCTTCAAAACATCCTTTCCAATAAAACCACTAACACCCTTCAAGCACCCAAAACGCTGGCTGTCAAAATAATTAGGAATGCCATTTTTCACCTGCCCAGAATTCTTTTCAGCAAGAACAACATCCTTCTCAGACAAATCACGCACTGCAATAATGAAAGAATTACCCTTCAAATCACCAGTCCTCAACTGCTCATCAAGAAAACCAACAAGCTCAGAAGAAACATGAGGCTCCTTGAAATTCCCGCAATCAGTCCTGCCAGTCTCAACAGAAAAATATTGGACAGTACGAGCGTGAGCATCCTTCAAGCCGGCAAAACCAATCTTCTTGAAAGGAACATCACAATGAGAAGCAAGAACCTTCTCAGCAGCAAAAGTAGTCATGCCTACCTTTGAGACTTTAAACACTGCAAACCTGCCTGAGCTTTTCCACTCCTTAGAAGGCAGTTCCTCAACAATAAAATCATCAGGTCTCTGGCGAAGCTTCATAACAAGAAAAACAAGGAGGGCATTTAAAAAGCTTAGTGCTTGTGCTTAAGATGGGCAGACAACAAGCGCTCAATCTTATTAGGCTCCTCAAAACCATTCAACACATAATCCCCGCCAGTACTCCGGATTTCAACATCACCAAAACGCAAAAGGCGCTGAAGCAAAGACTGGCTCACAGAAACATTAGAAATTGATTTGCAGGAAACCTTCGTGGACTCCTTTGAAAAAATGCCGGAACGAAACTCAATATGCTCACCATCAATAAAAACACGCTCACTCCTTATTAAAAATTCTAGAATCAGGAACAAAACAAGAGCAACACCACCAGAAATCCAGGAAGCCCTGTCAAAAGCCTTGTCAGAAAACCAGATAGCAAGCAGTACAAGAATCAAAACTAACAAGTAACCATACCAGTAACGCCAGCGCGAAATATGAAATTTCATTTTATCCTCATTTTAACTGCTATTCGCTACGGGCCTGCAGGCAAAGCCGAACACTATTCGGCGAGTCTGCAGTCCTACGGGCCTGCAGGGATTCGAACCCTGATTACAAGGTATCACCACAACAGTTTGCTCAGATTCCTTCACAGCGACTGCTGACCGAAGCCTTGCGTCCTATCCATTAGACTACAGGCCCATTCTATAATTGCCAATTATTGCCTGGAGTCTTCCGGAAACCGCAGTTTCCGATAGACTACAGGCCCATAGCTTTGACGTTATTAATCGGATTTAAAAGCTTTGGGTTAAAAAGAATTATAAATAACATAATAAAAAAAACTTAGATGTCACACCTGATACAATTCTTCAAACATCCAATAAGAATAGCATCCATACTGCCAAGCAGCAAAAGCGTAGCAAAAACAATAGCAGAATCAATAGACTTCACAATAGCAGAACACATAGTCGAACTCGGCGCAGGAGACGGACCAATAACAAAAATACTCCTGCCATACCTAAAACCAGATTCAAAAATCACAGTAATAGAAATCGACAAGAAACTATGCAACGATCTCAACAAAAAATTCCAGAACGAGATAAAAATAGGAAAACTAGAAATAATAACAGGAAACGCACTAGAACTAAGAAAATACATCACAACAGCCGATTACGTCATAAACGAACTGCCAACCACACTGTTGACAAAACAAAAACGAGAACAATTCTTCACAGACATAAAAGCAGTCACGAAATACGCATGCATACAGCTAAACCATTCACCAAACGCAGGAAAACAATTAAGAGAACACTTTTCAGACGTAAAAGCAAAACTAGTCATCCTCAACTTCCCGCCAGCATACGTGTACATAGTCCGTTCTAATGCCACCTATAATAGCGGGGCACGAACTTAACATAATAATCAACAAGCAAAATCAACAAAATAATACCAAAAACAATCATAGGAATAACAGGAAGAGAACTGCAAAGAAGGAAATTAGCAATAAACCCTGACAAGGCAAGAGCTGACAAGGCATAAACATAAACGACCAACCGCCTTCTAGTCAAAACATAAGCGCACAACAACAATATGTCAAGCAAAAGCAAAATATTCACAGCCCACGAAGAAATACCACACACGTCCACAGCATATTCCTTCCTCGGAGGAGAACAATCCCTCTCACAAATATTGAGGTTCTCCGTAGTCTGGCAGACACCATCACCACAAGTAGTACCCTCACAACCAATAGGAGGAGGAAGCTCACGAGGATTAATAGGCTTGCCATACAAAATAATCTCGCCAGGCTGACAATCAGAAATCCTCAAAGCAGCATACATCTGCGAAGGAGCCCGCTCGCCAAACTCAGAACTCAACTGCCTAAGGAAATACAACAAAGTATAACGCTCATCAGCAGCCCTGTTCAAATAGAAATGATTCTCCTCATGCATCAGCACGTCAACACAAACCTCACTAAACGAGCCGCCACGAGTAGCACTTTTCTCTTCAACCATAGCATCATTAGGCTCTTCCAAACCAAAAGCAGAACCCATACCCAAAAAGTCACTAGTACCAACAAGAGAAAACACCTTGATGCCAGACGGGAAAGCCTCAGGAACACCAGACTCAAGAAGGTTGAGAGTTTCAGGACGAACACCAAGAATAGGAGCATAATCCACATTATCAAGCAAAACAGAAAACAAATCAAAAACATTCTTTCCAGTAGAAGCCAAAGGAGTGCCAGAATAAGGAGTGCCTGCAGTAATAACAGCATCAACCTTTGGCAACAAAGAAGAATCTTCAAGCAACAACTTCTGCACAATAAGACCGCCAAGACTGTGCGCAATGAAAACAACCTTAGAATAATCCTTCTCAACAGACTGCAAACGCTCACCCAAAACCTTCACAGCATCATCAGGAGCCATGCTTTGATAACCAAACACTGCAACATCAACATTAACACCCTCATCACGGAACTGCTTCAAAAAAGCACTCCAGGCAAGATCAGGAGCAGAAAGGAAACCATGAACGAGAACAACCAGAACAGGACTGTTAACATCACGAACAAAAGACAAGTAAGCCTGCTCGCAATTAGCACACTTGCCACCAGCAATCATGAAAACAAGAGGCTGATACTGGGAAACATCATCTAATTCAACAACAAACATATCATTCTCAACAGAACCGCCAAGATACTTCCACTCATCATCCTGCAAAACATAAAAGCCAAGAGAACTCACATCAACCCTTGCCTTCAAAACAAGAGGAGCAGAAATACGGACATTAATGCCAGGACGGGAATCAAAAGACAACTCCATCGGAGCGCCAACAACAGCAAGCGCCTTATTCTTGAATTTAACATCAGCATTTTTAAGATTGGCCTGAACACCATCAATGTCACCTGAAAACTCAATATTCACGTCCAAAGCAGACAAGACATTGGAGTCGGAAGACAATACAGCACCCTCAGAAATCTCCTGCAAAGAAATCTCAGGAATAGAAGACTGGTCAGACAAAGACTGGAAATCAATACCAGCACAATCAAGAGAAGTCTTCAAGCCAACAGGCAATTTCTGCTCCTTACCAGCACGCTTGAAAACAGCAACAGCAGACTCCACAGGCTTGATGTTCATCGCAATATCAACATCACCACCATCACAATTATCAATCTTGTAAGAACCAATAGGAACATAACCAGGAGGAATAACAGAAGAAGTCTTCTCAAACACAACACTCCCATCAGTCTCCTTGTCAAACACTATACAGCACGAAAAATCATTAACACCGCAAGGAACACCAAAACCATCAACAGTCTGAACAACAAACTCGTCCTGAGCAACCTCTGCAGCACGAATAACAGGACTCTTCTTAGGAGGCTCAACACAATCAAAAAGACTCCAATAATAATGACCCTTCCTATTCTCACAAGTCTGAACAGGCTCCAACTGGTCAACAAAACAAGGCTGAGTAGCACGACTTCCAGGACACTCACACAACAAAATATCATCAATCTTTCCATTACAATCATCATCCTCGCCATTGCAGAATTCAGGCCTATGATCAACACCAGGCTCTACAACAACCCAAACACCACCAATGCATTCCTCAACCCTCTCCTTGCAAATACCAACATTCTCACCAGTCTTCTTAACGTCACCAATCTTGCAATCCTGAACAGGAGGGCAGACTTTAACAGCCTCTTTGAACGCACTACTGGAAAAAGACTGCTCAACAGGATTAAAGACAACAGAACATTCCACACCCAAAGGCTTCCAATCAAACTGGTTGTAAAGACCCCCAGACATGTCAAGAACAAAACCAGGAGAATTAATATCACACGAATTCTGACCAACCAAGCAAACATTCTTTTTAGGACCATCAAGAACAGCACTCACAGAATAACACTGACCAACACTCTTCGCAAGAGCCTTACCCTGAAGAAAATAACTCTTTGAGTCGCAACAAGCAAGAGGAACATTTGAAGAAGGATCACAACACGGATTAGAATATTCCTTGCCACCAACATTAACAAACAAAGGACAAGAAACACAATCAGCAGGAGTCAAAACGACCTCTTTAACATCCTTTTTCTGCATAGTGTCAGTCGCCACAGACTTCAAAGCAAGACTCCAATCAGGAACATACTTGAACTTCTTTTTAACAACCTCCGCACAATCCTTATCATCAATCCTGCACTTATCAGAACGACCATCAACAACACCGCCAGCAATCTCCTCAACACTCAAATCAGGACGAGAACCAGGAGAAACAAGAAGAGAAACATCAACATTCTCACCAGATATAACATAACCAGTGCTCAAAAATTCCATCCTATCAATGTCCTGAGTCCAATAATGACTCCAACCACGCGTCCAAAAAACAGAAATTTCATCATTGGAAACCTGGCATTTCGCCTCTGAAACCGCAACAATATGAACACCAGAAGGCTTGCACAAATCAGCAGACTCATCAGAAATACCAAAATGAGCCCCTCTATCACCCAAATTATTCTTGAAAACAACCTGCTGCTCATTAAACTTGACAGCATCACCAGCAGGATAACTCTCAGGCAGTTCAGTCCAGCGACGCACACCATCATCACCAACAATAGTGAAAGCATCAACATACTGGCCGGGAGAACCAAACATGTTCAAACCAACATTATGCTGCCAGCAAGCCTCAAACGAAGGATATTTGGTATCAGAAGCACTCGGCATGACATTCCCATTAGGAGCAACCATAGCAACACCCCAAGAACGGAAATCAACAGGAGCAGTCTGACCATTATTCAACGCATCAATCCTCTCACAAATGTCAGGCAAAGGATAACACTGAGTGCTGATATAACTGGCAGTGCCATCACCACCACCAGGAGGAAGAGGAGTAGGAGGAAGAGCACACAAGCAAGTCGGACCACAAGTGCCAGACAAACAAATAGGAGAAGGACCAGGAGGATCACACTCCTCGCCAGGCTGAACAATTCCATCACCACAAACAGAACACCACTTATAACCCGTAAAAAAGTCAGAAAACATAGTACTGCCAATAGGACAATCGTTAATTGGGGGAACACAAATGCCTGGAAGATAAGGCGGAGAGCAGGCAGTACCACCATAAATAGGAGGAGCAGGGAAAGGAACACTAGTACATATTACTCCAGGAAGACCCACGTGAAGAGAATCACAAACCGGCTGAAGGAAAAAACTAGGAGGATTAAAAACCGTACAAACAGTCGTGCCTAAAGGACACGTCTCAAAAGAAAGAACACCCCCTGAACCAAGAGGCTCACATAACAAATCACTGCCGCAACCAGTTCCAGGAACAAGACAAGGAATAACAACAGGACCGCCACCAACAGGAGGACAACAACCACCAGGAGGAATAACAATAATCCCACACAAAAAAGGATAAGTCTGAAGATTAAAAGCAGGCAAAATAAAACCATCGTCAAACTCAACAGAAGGACTGAAAGATTCAGCAAAATTCAAACTCAAATTCAAAACAGGCTCACGCAGACTAATATTCCTGCAAGGAGGCTCAAAAGAAAGCAAAAAAGAATCATTAGAAACAACAACACCCTCCAAAACAAGAGGCATCTCATCAGACTCATCATCAAACAAAATCAAACTGCCACTGCCAATTGAAACTTGAGCAGGATTAACAAAATCAGCAACAGAAATATTAACCGAAATCCTAACAGTACGGTTTTCTGTTGAAGAAACATCATAAACAACACTATTAGGATCAAGAGGACCTTCCACAACATCAAACTGCACAGACTGATTGCCCACACTGATATTGTAAGTTCCAACAGGAGCGAAAACAGAAACACGAAGCCAGACAAGCAAGCCCTCAGCAATCAAAGTCTGATTCAAAACATCAATCTCAGAAGAAACAGAAACAGACTCGTTAACGTAATTGCCATAAAGAGTCACAGGAGCAACAGCACCCTGAGGAAGACCTGAAGGAGAAATAACCAAGCCGACATCAAAAGTCTGAGCGCCAGTAGGAGTGCCGGCAAAGAAAAACCTTAACCAGCCAAACATTTTAGAGAAAAAACCACCATCAGCAAGCACAGGCACAGCTAACAAAATAACAAGTAGTAAAAATACAACTAACACTGCCTTTTTTCTCACTATAGTCCCCTCTTTACCCTAAAGACAAAAATGAACAACAAGCATATAAAAATCTTTCTTAAAGCTTCTTCAGAGCAATCTCAATAGTAGACACCCTGACCTGCCTGCCCTCGCGGTTGGTAAATTCCTCAGAATTGACATTAATATCCTTAACCACAATATTATTCACCAAGAAACGCTTAGCAGCAACCTCAGCAACATCAACAGCACGAGAAATAAACTTGCCACGCGCCTTAATAATAACCTCAGAAGCCTGGTTTGTCGTAAACTGCATAACAACACCAGTCACATAGTTCATAAAAGGCTTGTTGCCAATAAAGATACTGTTATCCTCTGACATTCGACACCCTCCCTGAATTATTCTACGCGGACTTTCATCAACCTGGTAACATAACCTGCAACAGAGTTGCGAATCTTCTTGCTGGCATCAGCACCCAAATACTCACTGACAACCTTCTTATTCTCATCAAACAAGATTGTAAAACGGTCTTTATGCTGTTTAATCAACTCAAAAGTGAGCCTTTTAATCATCTTAGTCTTAATACGTCCCATAAGAAAGACTAGATAGGAACGGTTTAAAAATGTTGCGGTGATTTAACCAGCTCAGATAACAGCTTGGCAGCCAGAACAGAAGGGGCGCCAATAACATTCGCAGAAGAATAGTTCTTCAACATACGAAGCCTCTGAACAAAATACAACAGTTCACGCACAGACAAACCACCAGGAAGCTCAAGAATGGACAAAGAAATGCAAACGTGCAAAGAAGGCCAGCCACGAGCAGACTCCATCAAAGCATCACAAACATTAGCAATACCCTCCTGAACAACAGACTGCAAAGAGAAAAACTGCACGTTGCGCGCTTTCAAGAACTCACGTTCACTGCCTGATAAATAATGACCGCCAAGCAACACAACATTATCCGGCTGACGAAGAAGCCCACCATCTGCAGAAAACAAAACAACATTTTTTCCAGACAAATCAACACTGCCAAGCACAAGCTCTGCATCAGAATCAACACGCTCGATAAAAGGAGCAACACCAGACTCAGACAAAGGAAGCACAATGTCAGGACCAAAATACCTCATAATCACATCTCACTAGGAGCCTTAATGCCAAGCAAACGCAAACCATTCTCAAGAAGCTGTCTTGAAGACTCAACCAAAGTCAAACGGGCAACCTGCAAATTCTCATTCTTCTCCTGACAACACTGGCATTTATGATAAAACTCATTAAAAGCACGCCCAAACTCAATCAAGTACTGAGCAAGAATATGAGGCCTGCACTGATTAAGCGCATCCTGAATCTTTTCAGGAAACTTAGTCATAAGCTTAATCACGCGCTGTTCAACAGGATCAGAAAGCAAAGAAACATCACAATCCTTTGAAGGCTTAATCTTCACTTTTTTCAAAATGCTCGCAGCACGAGCATGAGTATACATAAGATAAGGACCAGTATCACCCTCAAAAGAAAGAATACGCTGCAAATCAAACACCACATCCTTGGAACGGTCATTAAACAAGTCACCAAAGAAAATCGCGCCAACAGCAACAGTCCTGGCGACATCCTCCTTGTTCTTCAAATCAGGATTCTTAGCCTCAATAGTTTTTTTCGCCAAAGCAATAGTCTCATCAAGAACGTCCTCCATGAACACAGCCTTGCCCTTCCTCGTAGCCATCTTGCCACCTTCAGGAGAAAGATACAAACCATGAGCAACATGAACAAACTTCTTGTCAAAACCAAGAAGCTTCATCAACTTAAACAACTGCTCAAAATGCAAAGACTGCTCGTGACCAACAACATACAAAATTTCATCAAAATGAAACTCATCCATACGGTCAAGCAAAGTAGCAACATCCCGACTGGCATAAGTGGTTGATTCATCAGACTTGCGAAGCATCATAGGCATCTCGTAACCAGGAATGCGCACAATCAAAGCACCCTGATCAAGAACAGCAAGATTCTTCTTCTGGATTAAATCAATAGCAGCATCTGCTTTTTTAGCATAATAAGCCTCACCATTATAACAATCAAAAACCACGCCAAGCAAATCATAGATTTTCCTGAACTCATCAATACTATAATGCTTGAACTTAGACCACAAACTGGTAGCTTCTGCATCATTTTTTTCCAGCTTGTTAAACCACTCACGCGCGTAAGCCTGAAGCTTCTCATCCTTTTCCAAGTGCTCGTTAAACTTCACGTACAAATCATACAAATGCTTGATAGGACAAGCATGCAATTTCTCAGAATTACCCCAGTTCAAGTAAGCATAAATTAATTTACCAAACTGAGTACCCCAATCACCAAGATAATTCAAACGAATAACTTTGCAACCGGAAAACTCGTGCAACAATGAAAGAGAATGACCAATAACAGTACTGCGCAAGTGACCAAAATGCATAGGCTTGCCAATATTAGGACTGGAAAACTCAACACAAACAATCCTGCCATCTCCAAGATTAGAACTGCCGAACTCATGCTTTTTCACCAATATTTCAGCAAACAAAGCTTTAGCAACCTTCGCAGGATCAAGGAAAAAGTTAACATAAGGACCAGTAGCGGTGATTTTTGACACAATATCAGGCATAGGAATAGTCTTGGCAAGCTCCTCAGCAATCTGAACAGGAGACTTTTTCATTTCTTTGGCTAACGTAAAACAAGGAAAAGCAAAATCGCCCAACGAAGCATCAGGAGGAACAGCTAAAGAAATCTCACCCTTCACCTTAGCTTTCAAAGCATCAACAATCTCTTTTTCAAACATAAATGTAAGTGTAGATATGCTGTTTATAAAATTTTAGATTAAAAAGATTCATTTCCCGCCTTCAAGACCTTTTATTTCCTTAATAATCATTTCCCTCCGAGATTCAGGAGCATATTTTAATGCCTCCTGAAGGATTTTTTTATCTTTCGTCGCACACCCCCAATTATAAAGCGGAATCCACGAACCAGGTTTCAGCCGCAGCGCTTCCTTATAATCCTGAACTGCCTCTTTTATCATCTTCTTGCCCTTATACCCATTCCCCCGGTTAGTATAACAAACAGAATCAGCAGGGTTCTGCCTTATTGCATAATCATAATCACTTATCGCTTCATCAAATCTACTGACTTCAAGATAAGCCCGGCCCCTGGCGCACCTGGCTTCATAATAATCAGGATAAATTTCTAATGCTCGCGAAAAAAATTCAGCTGCCTCAGCCCACTTTTTTTCCTCATTACCGATGTGCCCAAGATAACACCACCCAACCTCATTACGTGAATCAAGCTCCACTGATCGGGCAAGATTCTGTCTGGACAAGTTTATTTTGCCTTGTTTCCAATAAATAATCCCCAAATTATTGTATGCGCTTGCATATTTTTCATCCAACTCAATTGTTTTTTTGTTATCCACTATGGAATTTTCCAGATCATCTAATTCGAAGTATGAATGTCCCCTGTTATAGTAGTACCTCGCTTTTTTCGGTTCTAATTCAATCGCTCTTGAGAAATCAGTTATTGCAGCCCTATAATCTTTCTTTCGAAAATATGCAAGCCCCCGCCCATTATACAAATATGCATCTTTTCTGGCATTAATAATTGTAGAATATACCTTTATTGCCTCATCATACGACCTCACAGCCATATGAATTTGCGCAAGAAAATTCATCACCCATGGGCTATCTTCATATTCACCTATGATATGTTCCAATGATTTTTTTGCTTCTGGCAAATTCTCATATTTCTTAAGCATCGCATTATTTGAATATGCATCAAATGCAGTAATCCCAAAAATCCAAGCCCTGACAAGATAGGTAGCTGACACGCCTTTTGCAACATCATCATCAATCAGTTCGTTGGATATTCTTATTGCTTCAGGAACATAAGTATCCACTTTATCCAAATCCCTATTTGCATTCATCACAAGTTCCATCGCTTTTGCAAGCTTGCCAAAAGTTGTATTAGGTCCAGCAACATATGCATTCGAGAAATATTCAAGAGCGTTATTATTTTCTCCCTGACCGCCCAGGAAATCCATCTGAATTCCATAACGAATTCCCCCCTCAAACCAGATTTCAGGAGAATAAACTCCAAACTGTGCCTTGTAAACTTCGTTCGCTTTTTGGAAAAACTCATCCGCCTCGTTTTGTTTGTCAAAACTGGCATGATGTTTAGCCAGAATTAAATACGGCCTCCAGTAGCCCTTTGATGAGTCGATCGCCCGGTTTATCAATGCGATAGCCGCACCATAATACCCTTCATCTTTTCTCAAGAATCTCAAACTTTCGAGTATTGCCTGTGATTTTTGCTGCCCTTCAACTTCCTGTTTAGCAACATCTCTTTCTTGTTCTGCCAACTTTTTCTCAAGCCCAGCCTTTTCTTTTTCCTGTTCAGCCAATTTTTTAGCGATTTCTGCAGTCTCCTTTTCTTTTTCAGCAAGACGCTTGTCAAGCGTTGCCCTTTCTTTTTCCTGCTCAGCATTTCTTTTAGCGATTACCGCAGTTTCTTTCTCTTTTTCTGCAAGTTTTCTAGCTAATTCTGACTGCTCTGCCCTGATTTTTTCCGCTTCGGCAATTGATTTAGCTGCCTGTGAACTATTATACGCTGCAATACCTGTAATTCCTGCGATTACGAGTCCGGAAGCTATACCCCCTGCAGCTATCACCCCCATTGTTTTTTGCGCATTGTTCTGGACCCATTTGACCATCAGCTCAAGCCTGCCGTATTCGCAAACACTGACTTTTTTGTTGTTCAAATAATTCAGAAGATCCTGCTTTAATTCTTCAACATTTTGATATCTTTCTTCTTGTTCAAAAGCCATTGCTTTAGCGCAGATTGCAGCAAGCTCTTTATCTTCTGGAGGAATTATTTTCGTTTTTGGATTAAGTTTTTTGGCAAGTAATGGGTACAATCCTTGAGCTTCTATCGGCAGTCGTCCTGTCGCTATTCGGTAAATTATGCACCCCATAGTGTAAATATCAGTTCTTTCATCTATCCTGGAAACGAGCGCATCAGCCTGCTCCGGCGCCATGTATGCCGGCGTTCCTGCAAATTCACCATCTTCTTTTTTTCTCTTTGCAATAATTTTTTTTAGTGCCACCGGCTGGTTTTCTGCTTTGTTTATTTGCGCAATGCCCCAGTCCATCAGGTATGGCTCTCCAAATGCCCCTATCATTATGTTTTCCGGCTTTAAGTCCCGATGTATGATGCCAAGCAAATGCGCATAAGATAACGAATCAAAGATTGGAAGGATTTTTCTTATTATTTCCCTTAACTCATACGGCTCTTCAAGTATTTTTTCAAGGTTTTCGCCCTTTATTTCTTTCATTGACCATCTGCAATTTTTTTCGTCCAAACTGTGGGTCGGAGGTATGTTTGGGTTGACTTCAAGAAGTCCTGTGATTATCGCTTCTTCCAGAAATTTTGTTCTATGTTCTTCTTTTTGCGCGAGTTCTGGCCTGAGCTCCTTCACCACTATGTTTCTTCCGAGCGTTCTTTGCTCGACGCTATAGATTACGCCCATTCCCCCTCTTCCGAGTTCTGTCTTGCGCCTTAATGTTGATTTTTCTTCAAGAATTCTGCCTTGTATTTCTCCCTTGTCTGTTCGTTTTCCTTCTATAGTACTGCCGGCCAGGTCTTCGGATGCTTGTTCAAGGGTTTTGAGGTTGCTGAAGGTGAAATCTGCCATTCCTCCTATCACTTATTTTCAGAACTTTATAAAACTTTCATTTCTAAATAGTGGTAAAATAACAAAATTTTTATATGCTGCTGACCCTTCAATGGCCATGTTGCTAGATTTGATGAAAAAGGGCGCAGTTTATACACTCCTCGGATTAGGAATATTAGTTGCGCCCGCAACATTATCAAACTCCACCACTTCAGTTTACGCACAGGAACAGAAAGAAGAACCGAAAAAAGAGCAAACACTTGAAGACAAAATCTCAGATGCAATACAGAGACTTGAAACGCTGGAAAAAAAGACACCAAAAGATTATGTGCGGCTGGTTGATCTATACTATAACTTCAGTTTTGACAAGGAAAAAATAATAACAACAATCAACGAAGCAGTTTGCAGTCTGGAAAAAGAACAGTCAGAATACAAATACCTGGAAACAATAAGATTATTCTTGAGTGAAAAAAAAGAAGATGCATTTAAGCTGGCTGAAACATTTTTGAAAGATCTGACCGCCCCTCCGCGCTTGAAAGCTAATTTGTCAATGACGCTATACCCTGGCTCTCCTGAAAAGGCATTAGATTTAGATTCCTCACACATGCCTGCGATTATCGGGTTATTTAAAGATACATACAAAAAAGAAATCGCAAAATTTGAGGGTGTTGGTTATGCAGCACAATATTCTGAGTTTCCTGAAGAGTGGACTAAACAATTGCAGGAAACGTTGGCAAAAAAATATAAACCAAAATATAACGCGGCAGTTTCAAGCAATGTTGAACAACCTGAAAAATTATTTTATTTGTCTGAACTTCATAGAAGTTATGCTGAATTCCTAAAACAGGCACATCAACGTATAAAAGATAGGCATTATAAGCCAAAATGGAAAAGTATAGACCTCAGTCGCTTTGCTCAATCCGTTGTAGGAAATTTAATGAAAGAAATAAAAGAATGCTATTTGAAAGCAATCACAGCAAATACTTCTTATTATGAAACGTACATCGATTTAGGAGACCATATTACAAATATGTTTTATAAAGATAGTGATAAAAAAAATCTGGAAAGTTACGAATATTATCAAAAAGCTTATGCCCTCATAAAAAACGCATATGACCACCCAAAAACAAAAGATATAGAAAAAAATAAACTAAAATTGAAACTAGGAAAAGTTTGCTATAATAAAGGCAAATGTTTAGAATTATTAATGTGGGGCTTTACTGACGTCTCCCGCAATGTTTCAAGAGAGTATTTCCATGAAGACCAAGCTGAAGAAGCCCTAAAAGAATATACTGAGGCTCTCAGACATTACGAGTCGATAGAAGAAAAAGACAGAACCTCTGAAGAAATGACCAGCATATCCTTAATACGAGGTGGCATAAGTTCTGTCAAATACAGGCAAAGTGAATGGGCAAAGAAACACCCGAAGAAAAAATAAAATACAATAAGATAAATTTTTAAGCAAGCCAGTTCTTCACAGTATATGCTCCCAGCAATACTCGCACTCGTTGCAGTAATCATATTCGTAATCATAATGTCAGTATTATTCCTGAAACCACTAGTGACAGTGCTGGCAAACACAATCATACTCTACTTACTGTTCCTGCGCGTATACACTGAAATAAAAAAATACAAAAGAGCAAAAATATACATTACCTGCGCAGCGCTATCGCTTCTGACAGTATACCTCGCAGGCAACTTCACACCATTATGGTGGATAACAACCGCAGGCATACTGATGTTCGTGCTCGCACACATTTATGTAATGTACAAAGAACGAAAGAAAAAGAAATAACTATTTCTTAGTCGCATCCAAATTAAGGAAAAACACCACAAAAACAACCGTGAAATAAGTGATAAGAAAATCAACGAAAGTACCAAACACAACATCAAACAAGTCCATAAAAATGCCTGCTGGAAGGAAAAAAGAAAAACCACCAAATACGAGACCTAAAAGGAACGAAACAACAAGCGCCAAAAGACCGAACACGAAAGCGTAACCAAGAGTTCTCCACCACCTGCCCTTCACAACACTCTTGCTATAACTCATAGCATCAAAAAACGACTTGTCTTTCAAAATAATGACGTAAAGAATAAACAACCAGTAAACAGAATAAATAACACCAGGCACTATAAGAAGCAGGAAGAGGAAAATCAATGAAATACCCGCAACAATACTTGTGAAAATTGCAGCAGGCCACTTGAACATTGCCTCCTTAAGAGCAGTCCAAGAACTTATTTTCTTATTATCAAGCCTCTTTTTAACAAGATAAGCAACAGCCATTGTCGCAATTGTGCCAATCAAAAACTCAAGAAGCTGGATAACTCGCATATACATCCTGATACCGCGAAGACCCTGATCAATCATCGCATCAGCATTACTAAAAGTCAAAATAGCATTAACAGGAATGTAAACGACAAAACTAATAATGAAAAACAACCAAAGATTACCCCTAAACAAACGCCAAGACTCTGAAAGAATCCCACCAATTCCAAGCTCTTTTTTGTAAACAACAGATTTCATATCTTTCCCTGCACATCCTTCAATGCCGAATCAAGCGCAAAATACAAATTATCATGAGAACTCTCAGCAGAATGAACCTCACCCTTTGAAACAGCCTCAATCTTGATATCATTGCCTGCAAAAGAGACAGCCAAGCGTTCAAGACCCTTATCAGAAAATTTACGGGCGTACATGCCGATAATTTTCTTTAGAACAACCATGGTCGCCCCGTCAAAGTTTTCGATGCCATACAACTCGATGTTTCCACCGAGGCGCACTGCTCCGTCCATACAAGGATTAAGTATACCTCTGCTTTTAAAACTTCTTAAAAAAGACAGCACCAATAGTTATTACTTAATAGTAACTTCATTAGCGAAAACTTTAAAAAGGGAGACAGGTTTGGCACTCACAGGGAGGGGTACTAATGATAAAATGCCAAAGGTGCGGCTGCACAGTCAAATCCTATAGTCCAATGCGAAAATGGTGTGTAGACTGCAGGCGAACAGTATCCCTAGAGCAGGCAAAAGAAAGAAAAATCACAAGAAAGTAAATTCTTAAAAACTCTTCAACAGAACTCCCCTACATGAGAGTCCACGTAAAATCTTATGGCTGCAGCGCGAACATAGCAGAAGGGGAAATAATCAAAGGACAGTTTGAGACCGCAGATGAAACAAACTCTGACTGGATAATATACAACATCTGCACAGTAAAAGGAGACGCGAAAATACTAAGAGAAATAAGAAAGTTCAAAAAACTGCAACCAAACAAGAAATTAGCAATTACAGGATGCATAACACCAAGCATTGTAGAACCTCTAAAGAAAATAGACAAAGATATTCTTTTAATCAACACGCACCACATAGACAAGATAAAAGAATTAATCGAACAAAAACAAAACGCCCTAACATTCGCAAAACCAGTCAAGCTGCTTCTGCCAAGAAAAAGAACAAATCCAGCCATAGGAATAGTGCCGATTTCATCAGGATGCCTGGATGCGTGCGCGTACTGCAGCACAAGACTGGTAAAAGGAACACTATTCAGCTATCCAGAAGAAAAAATACTGGAAGAAACCAAAAAGTGCATCCAAGACGGGTGCAAAGAAATCTGGATAACAGCACAAGACACATTCTGCTACGGATTTGACACAGGAAAAAACCTTGCAGAACTACTGCAAAAAATTGCTGAAGTCCCCGGAGACTTCATGATTAGAGTCGGCATGGGAAATCCAAGACATGCAGCAAAATACCTGCCAGAATTCATTAAAGCAATGAAGCATCCAAAAATATTCAAGTTCCTGCACATACCAGTGCAATCAGGAAACAACGAAGTATTAAAAGCCATGAAAAGAGGACACACAGTGGAAACATTTGAAGAAATAGTCAAAACGTTCAAAAAAGAAATACCCGAGATAACAATCAGCACAGACATCATAGTCGGACATCCAACAGAAACAGAAAAACAATTTGAAGACACTTTGAAATTAATGCAGAAAATAAAACCAGACATAATCAACATATCAAGATTCGCACCAAGACCCGGAACAACAGCAGCAGAAATGCCGCAAGTCCATGGAAACATACGAAAAGCAAGAAGCAGACAGCTAACTGAACTGCAAAGAAAAATATCACTGGAACAAAACAAGAAATGGCTTGGCTGGAAAGGAAAAATAATCATAGACGAAAAAGTAAAAGACGGAATGTCAGGAAGAAATCACGCCTACAAGCCAATAGTAATCAGAAAAGAAATGCCCGCAGGAACAAAAACAACAGTGGAAATAACAGAAGCACACACAACCTACTTGATAGGCAAATGCTGAAGCCACATAGCAGCCGCTTCCTCAACCTCTTCCTCATGATGACAAAAACAATGATCAGCACCCTCTATAAGCGCTTCCTTGCAATAAGGATGCGTGAACTTTTTTGACAAAATCTTCAACATCCTGCGAGGAGAAATAACAGCATACTCCTCCCTTTCACCAAACATTGAAAGAACAGGAATCTTAATCTTTGACAAAGTCTTCAAAGGACCACTATAATTGTAAATATTACCCTCAATGCTTCCAGGACGGTACAATTCATAATAACGCTTCGCGCTAAAATAATTAGGCTCATGCTCAGGAGGCATAAGCTCCTTACCCCTTCCTGAACGGACAAGCCTGCGCGAAATCTCAAGACTTTCATTATACTTTCTTTTACCAAGCATCTTAATCTGATAATTCAAATCATCAGCAGCGCCAAGAAGAATAAGCGCTTTTATCGACTTCTTATTCCTGCGGGACTGATAATAAGTAATCTTCTGACAGCCAGTACTATGACCAACAAGAATAAAATTCCTGTAACCACGGTCACGAAGCATCTTCAAAGCAGCATCAATATCAAATAGGCACTCCTTAAAATTCTCAAAAGAAGTGCCAATAGTCCTGTAAATCATATGCTCCTTCAATTTCCTAAAAACAGTAATAGTGCCATAACCCCTGTTATCAAAAGTAAAATAAGACATATCATTTTTGAAAGCAGCACGCATCATCGCATCAACAATACCCAAACCATCATAAGAATCAGTCATGCCGTGAACCTGAACAACACAAGTCTTAGTATCAACAGGAGCGCAAAGCATGCCATCAAGCTCGAGCTTGTCAGTAGCCTCAAACCTGATAAGCTCACCATGCATCCTGGTGTAAGTAACCATTAGGACAAATAACCCCAAGTATGCATCTTGTCAGAATCAGTGAACCAGCGCACACCAATATCAGTACGATAGAAAAGATTAGGAAGCATAATGTTTCTGACACGCTCATACGCCTGAGCACGTGCTTTCTCCATCGTAATGCCGGAACCAGTAACAATCAATGCATAACCAGAATAACCAGCAAGACGCCAATCACCCTCAACAAGCTTCACATCACCAAGATGCAAACCATCAGTGGAAGGCTTCTTGAACAAGATTGTGGCGTCCTCAGAATACTTCTTGAATTCCGCAATATCAAAGAACGGAAAAGGCGGACAAGCAACAACAACACCAATCTGAAAACCTTTCTTGTATTTCAAATCATAAGGCTTCTTATTGGCAATAGCGTGAAAGAACTCACCCCACGGAGAAGTAATAGCTTCCATCTGAATACTAATAGTAGGATAACCAAAACGGCTCGTAAACTCAAGAGGAAAAATACCACGAGCATTAACAATACAATTCAAATCAATATAGCCAACATAACCAGACTGCGCCAAAGCAAACTTCATCTTCTCAAGAGTCTCCTTGAAAATAACAGTAGGAGGAGACCAGTACATAGCAGTGCCCATCTCCCCAGTTGAAGGACCAACCTCTCCAGGAAACAATTTCTTGTGCTCAAAATTAACATTAATAGGAGTAATAAAATCAACACCGTTAAAAAAAGCGCCAACAGCAACTTCAACACCCGAAGCATATTTCTGCAACTGGAAATACTTAATCTGCTTAGCCCAAGCCTTCTTGTAATGCTCAAGCAGCTGGACTACATCCTTGCCGTCCTCCTCCTGACCGACAAACAACAACTCTTTTTCACCGCCTTTGGAAGTCGGCTTCAAAACATACCTTCCAGGGTTTTTCTGCACGAACTTAATAGCCTCATCAAAATCAGTAAAATCCCAATGAGGCAAAACATTAACGCCAACCTTTTTCAGTTCAGTCTGACCAAACTCCCTATCTTCTTCAAGCTTGTCAGTATAAACAGAACCACCAATGACTGCCTTGCCTTCCTTCCTCAACTTGTCAGCAATCTCCCCATAATAAACATCATCAAAAATAATGACATCCGCCCAATCCTTAAAAGCTTTCCAATCATCACACTTTTCAACAAAACCATCACAAATATCCTTGCTGGCCTTTTCATTGATGAAATACTTGACATCATGACCTTCCTTCTTAACCTGCCAGGCAAGATCGCCAATCAAAGCTTCCTCAGACACAAATAAAAACTTCTTTTTTTCCATGAACAGGAAATAATAAAGTTTCATATTTAAATTTATGTAAAAATTATTTCAAAAATTTCAAAATCTTTTTCACTTCCTCAACAAACTTGTCAACTTCTTCCAAAGTATTGTAGAAATAAACAGAAGCTCTGACACTGCCTTTCAGATTGTGAGCATTAAACCAGCTGTGAACACAATGATTGCCAGCTCTTACTGCAATGTTGGCAGAATTATCAAGAATGCCAGCAATCTCGTGCATATCCATACCCTCAATGTTAAAAGAAAAAATACCGCTGCGCAAAGCAGGATCTTTAGGACCAATCAATTTCACTTCATTTGCAAGAGCATCAGTCATTCTTTTGTTAAGCTCCAATTCATGCTGTTCAATATTCTTCATACCAACATTTTTCAAGTATCTGCAAGCCTCACCAAGACCGATAATGCCAGCATAATCCTGCAAGCCAGCCTCAAAACGATGAGGAACATCCTCCCACTCCTGCTTATCATACCAGCTGTTCTTCACAGTACCGCCACCAACAATAAACGGCTTCATATTTTCCAGCAAATTCAATTTGCCATACAAAACACCAGTGCCAGTAGGACCGCACATCTTATGACCCGAAAACGCAAGAAAATCAACATCAAGCTTTCTAACATCAATTTCCTTATGAGGAACAGACTGAGCGCCATCCAACAAGACAAGAACGCCATGCTTGTGAGCAATATCAACGATTTCTTTCGCAGGAATGGAAACACCATCAAGATTAGAAGTATGACTCATAGCAACAAGCTTGACACCCTTCACTTTCTTCTCAAAAGCCTCAAGGTCAAAAGTGTTGTCAGACTTTGATTTAACAAACTGATGATTAAATTTTCTCCAAGGCAACAAATTACTGTTATGCTCCTTATCAGTCGTCAGAACAATATCATCCTTCTTCAAATCAAGACTGTTAGCAACAAGATTAATCGCCTCAGTAGTATTCTTTGTAAAAATAATCTCTTCAGGAACAGCATTAATGAACTTGGCAACAGAACGACGGGCTTCATCAACCTTTTCAGTAACAATCTTACCAAGCTGGTGCTCACTTCTCTCACCGCACGCAGGAAAATCAAGATAATAAGAAGTCAAAGCGTGAATAACCTGTTTCGGCTTAAGAGACATACAGGCATTATCAAAATAAATTACCTTCTGCAAAACAGGAAAATCCTCGCGAATCTTATTAACGTTCATATCGCCTTCAAAACCTCAGCTTCTTTCGGACCAACAATAGCCTTCTCACCAACAAAGAAAGTAGGGGTACCATAAATGCCAGAATCCCTGCCAATCTGAAGATTGGATTCAATACGGTCTGAATAAGTCTTGTTCTTCACGCAATCGCTAATGTTCAAATCAGCATAAGCAAAAAGATTTTCCTCTGTCAAATCACCCTCGTGCTTAAGCAATTTAATGACGAAATCCCAATATTTCACCTTATCAAGAGCGTAAACACACTCTGCAGCAAGATTAGCCTCATAAGCCATATCATGCTGTTCAAGCGGGAAAGCAACAAAAACAAACTCGACATTTTCATCTTTGATTAATTTCTCAGTAAGACCGGCAACCTGCTTGGTGTAAGGACAAGTGAAACAGCCAAACTCGATAACTTTCACTCCTTCACCAATCGTTGGAAGACCAGACAAATTAGCAGGAACAATCAATTCACCAGAAGAATCCTGAACGCCACACAAAGAAACAGTCTGCTTAGCCTCATGAAACGGATCAAAAACACAAAAAGCAGAAGACTCAGGACCATTACAGTTGCCATACAAAGCATAATTGTAAACACCATAAGCACTACCAGCAAGACTTGCAAAGAAAATAATCACAAAAAACCAGGACAACACAGCGAAATTACGATAAATAAGACCTGCAAACCTAGGCGTGTGCCTCATAAGCTTACCAACAATTGCAGACTTAACCTTCTGGTCAAAACCACTCCTGCACGGACGGAAAGTAACGTTCCTGAAAACACAATCAAAAGCCTCCCAGGCAAGACGGCGATAGCTAACGCTAAATATACCCAAAATAACCAGTAAAGGCAGTGCTAAAAGGCATACAACCATAGACGAACAAGCTAAATAAAGGGTTTAAAAATGTTGTGAAAGACACAACGTTTTTATACATCAAAAAACTGAAAACATCAAAAGGGTGATATTATGGCAAAAATCAAAACAGACGTAGGAGATTACAAAAAAATAACTCATAAAGATTTTGAAAAATTACAATTAAGAGTAGGAACAATAGCAAAAATAACAGTGCATCCAAAAAATAAAAAAATGTACATCCTATTGATAGACACCGCAGCAGCAGACGAAGACATACAAGTAGTAGCATCACTAGCAGATTCATACAGGCCAGAACAACTGTTAGGAAAACAAGTTGTCGTATTATGCAACATAAAACCAGAACTTGTAGGAGGAGAGGAAAGCCAAGGAATGCTCCTGGTATCACACATCGGCAAAAAACAAGTATTGCTCACAACAGACAAAAAATGCGCTGAAGGAACAGAAGTCTCAGGCATAATGAACGGAGAACTCCACCATTTCGAGGACTAAAAATGGCAGGAGCATTCAAACCATACGACATCAGAGGAGTTTATCCAACTGAAGTAAACGAAGAACTAGTCTACAAAGCAGGAAGAGCAGCAGTCATATACCTAAAATCAAAAAAAATACTGGTAGGCAGGGACTGCAGAACAAGCTCGCTATCACTAAAAAAATCGCTCATATACGGCGTAACAGACCAAGGGTGCGATGTTGTAGACACAGGATACTGCAGCACGCCAATGAGCTACTATCTCGCACAAAAAATGGACTCATTCATGATAACAGCATCACACCTGCCAAAAGACCAAAACGGGATAAAAATAACCAAAAAAGGAGTCGAACCAGTAGGAGAAAAAACAGGACTGAAAAAAATAGAAAAACTTGCGACAGGATGCCATTTACCAGACCCTGAAAAAAGAGGAAAAGTCACAGCCAAAGACTTCCTCAAAGAATACGTGAAAGAAGCAAGAAAAGTAGCAGGCGGAAAGTACAAAGCAATCAAAGTTTTAATAGACGGCGGAAACGGAATGGCAGGACACGTAGTGCCTGAACTGCTAAAAGGACTCCCAATAAAATACAAAATGTTATACGGAGAAATGGACGGCACATTCCCAAACCACGTGCCAAACCCATCAATACCAGAAAACACAGCAGAACTGCAGCAAAAAGTAGTCGAAGGAAAATATGACTTAGGCATATCATACGACGCAGACTGCGACAGGGTAATGTTCATAGACGAAAAAGGAAACCGGGTAAGAGCAGAATTTGTGTTAATACTATTCGCAAAACACATAGCCAAAAAAGGGCAAAGCGCAGTCTTTACTGTAAACATGAGCAGAATAGCACAAGAAAAAATACAGGAATTAGGAATCAAAGCACTCCCAAGCATGATAGGACACACAGAAATCCCAATAGTCATGAAAAAAAACAAATCAGTACTCGGAGGAGAAATATCAGGACACTTCTTCTTCAAAAAATTCAAGTACGCAGACTCAGGAGACATAGCAGCTCTCACAATGATGTCAATACTGTCACAAACAGACAAAAAACTAAGCGAACTAACAAAACCATTCGACAAATACGCAACATCAGAAGAAATAAACTATAAAGTACCAGACAAAAACGCAGTAATGAAAAAAATAGAAGAAGCATACAGCAAACAAGTAACAAGCAAACTTGATGGAATAACAGTAGATGCAGGAGACTACTGGTTCAATTTAAGACTAAGCAAGACAGAAAACCTTGTGAGACTCAACTGCGAAGCAAACAACAGAAAAAAACTCAACATGGCAATAGAATGGATAAGCAAGCTGATACAGGGATAACTGATAAGCAACATTTATAAATCATGTATATTCTCGACGAACATATGCCTAGAAAGAAGACAAAGAAAGAAGAACCTTCAGAAGAAAAAGCAACAAACGTACAGCCGGAAATAAATATAGGCATGGTAGGACACGTAGACCACGGCAAAACAACACTCGTGCAAACACTATCCGGCAAATGGACAGACACGCACTCAGAAGAAATCAAAAGAGGAATCACAATAAGACTAGGGTATGCAGACGTATCATTCTACCAATGCCCGAAATGCGAAGGAACAGACGCTTTCGGAGCGCAACCAAAATGCGCAAAATGCGGAAGCGAAACAAAATTACTAAGAAAAGTATCACTAGTTGACGCTCCAGGACACGAAAGCCTCATGGCAACAATGCTCTGCGGAGCAAACATCATAGACGGAGCATTATTACTGGTATCAGCAACAGAAAGCTGCCCCCAACCACAAACAAGAGAGCATTTGAAAGCATTAGAAATAGTAGGCATAGACAACATCATAGTCATACAAAACAAGATTGATTTAATACCAGAAGAACAAGCAAAGAAAAACTACAAAGAAATCAAAGAATTCCTAAAAGGAACAAAATTCGAAAACGCGCCAATAATACCGATGAGCGCACTACACTCAATAAATCTTGATGTTCTCATACAAACAATACAAGAAAACTTCCCAACACCAAAAAGAGACCTGTCAGCAGACCCAATAATGTTCATAGCAAGAAGCTTCGACATAAACAAGCCAGGAACAGAACCAGAAAAACTAGTAGGAGGAGTCCTTGGAGGAGCACTAAAACAAGGCAAACTCATACAAGGAGCAGACATAGAAATAGTGCCAGGATACGAAGTACAAGAAAAAAACCAGAAAATCTGGAAGCCATTGAAAACAACAATCATATCAATCATGTCAGGCGGAGAAAAAGTCAAAGAAGCAATACCAGGAGGAAGCATAGCAATAATGACCTCCTTAGACCCAAGCGTAGTCAAAAGCGACAAACTAGTAGGAAGCCTGGCAGTACTTGAAGGAAACGCGCCAAAAATATGGTACGAATTCACACTAGAAACTCATTTACTTGAAAGAGTAGTAGGCGCAAAAGACAAACTTGTAGTAGAACCGATTAAATTAGGAGAACTGCTAATGCTCAACGTCAACGCAGCAGCAACAGTAGGCGCAGTAAAAGAACTAGGCAAAAACACAGTCAAATGCACACTACGAAAACCAGTATGCGCAGAAACAAAAGCAAGAGTCACCATCGGCAGAAACCTAGGACAAAGATGGAGACTAATAGGATACGGAAATATCAAGGCCTAGAACTTAAGAATTTCTCAGCACTCGCAAAATCTGATTTAAAATGACCACGCACCACATCAATCAGATTGTTGAAATCGCCAAGAACACGAAGAACTCCCTCTGAATCTGTATGATAATATTTTATAAGCGCATTGAAAAATTTCTCTCCATCCCCTTTAATATTAACGCTTGGCTTTGATCCATCAAAATGATAAACGTTGCAGTAAAAATCATGAGCAGTCCGGATGCCTTTTTCAACCCTTTCAACTTTCTTAAATCCCAAAAACCAAGGTTTTACAACTTTATCGTAAACAGTCACTTTCTTAACTGAAAAACCAAGATAAGCATAATTATCATAATCATCGTCATCATCGTTAAACGTTTTAAGTTTCTTAAATCTCCTGTCAATTACAACACAATCGCCATCAATATAAAATCCCACGCTTGACTTTTCCGATAGCCGAATACTTCCTGCGCTAGGCCGAAGTTTCCTCAATTCCTCATACAACGCCATCAATCTTCTATGAAGTCCATTGGGACCAAGACAATAATCCGTTAGTTTTTCATTAATATTATCCTGCTCAATAGCCAACGAAGGCTTGTCTTCTTTGCCAAGAAGCTCGGAAAGCCCTTTCAGCTCACTTGCAAGAGCTTCAGCAGACTGATACCTTTCTTCAGGCTTTGCAGCAATCAAGCGCTGATAGATTTTATCAACACGCTTTGGCAAACTCTTGTTTATGTCAGAAGGATTCAACTGGAAATTATTGTCAATAGGCAAACCATTAGTAAGAATCTGATACCAAATAACACCAAGAGCGTAAACATCATCAGCAGGACAAAGCGGCTCCCCTCTCTGACGCTGAGGAGACATGTAACGAACACTGCCGGTAACCTCACGGCTCGAGGTTGAGAAAGAATTCCTCAAATCAGACTTTACACTACTCAAACCAAAATCAGTAATCTTAACCTTATTATCAGGCGTTACAAGAACATTCGCAGGCTTCAAATCACCATGAACAACTCCTTTCTGATGAGCATAGCCAACAGCCCCTGCAAGCTGGGACATAATATTGATAGAAGAACTCAAAGGCATAAACTGCTCTTCAGAACCAAACTGAATCTGCTTAAAACCACCAAGAATCTGCTCCAAATTCTTGCCATCAACCAATTCCAAAGCAATAAAAGGATTGCCCTGGCAGACTCCTGCTTCTTTGATGCTGACAATATTAGGATGCTGAATCTTCAATGCTTTAAGAGCAGCAACTTCCTTGTCAACACCATTGCTTAAAGGAGCAGCAATCTTAAGAGCAACACTTTCATTATCTTTCCTTGCCTTAAAAACAACACCTTGACCACCGCTGCCCAGTTTTTCTTCTATAATGTAGTCGCCAAAAGTTTCAGATTCATCTGCCTCATCATCTTCAGAATCCCTCGACAAAAATACTTCCCCCATCGAGAAAGCTCGACGATGAAGGTTATAAAAACCTTTCTACAAATTCAGCTTATTCTTATCACGATGCAACTTCAAAATAACAGACGCTTCGTGCAGGAAATCAAACTCGCCTTCCAGAACACGCTGATACAATTCATCAACTGAGAAATATTTAATCTCCTCAACAACATCACCATCAGGATTAAGCTTCTTCTTTTCCTTCAAATCATACGCCAAGAAATACGTGATAGGAATAATGAACGTGTGCTTTGGATCATGAAAATGATACTTCACAAGCCTGCCAGCAATAAAACCAGCCTCTTCCATCAACTCCTCCTGAGCAATCTCCTCAACAGACAAGCCAGGCTTGTCCACAAAACCAGAAACAAACTTCCAACGCGAAACACCCTCTTCACGCCTATGCTCCCTAATCATCAAAATTTTATCACCAACAATCGGAATGACCTGAACAGAAGGCAACAAAAAAGCACGCTCGTAAACAAATTTGCCAATAGGCTCCTCAGTAACAGTAATAAATTTTCCAGCGTAAACAGTCTTCATAAATAAAAAACAAAAAGAACAGGTTAAAAAGCTTACGCTCCAAACAGCTTCGCAAGCCACATAAAGAACTTCGCGAAAACATTCGGCTCCTGAGTAATATTCACAGCAGGCGCCTGAACAGGAGGGGCAGGGAAGCAAATACAGTTAGAGCACACATAATCAATCGGACAGTCAGCATCAGCCTCACACTGCTCGGTCTTCTCCAACAACTTATTACCGCAAACAGGAGGAGGCAAAGCCACACACTTGCAAGAAATACACTCAGAATTCACAGGACAATCACCCGCAGACTCGCATTGCTCATTCTTCTCCAACAACTTATTACCGCAAACAGTAGGCGGAGTGAACTCGCAAGACAAACAATCAGCAGAACACTTTCCAGAACGTCTGAACTGGTCAGCACAAGGGCTTCCAGGAGGGTCACAATACTCAGGCTTTGTAATAATAGCATCACCACATTTAGCAGGAGCAGCAGGAACCTGAGGCTGCTTCATCAATTTGGAACGCTCAAGAGTAATATAAACCTCAGCACCAGCACCGCCCTTAACAGCCCTTGCCTGAGAGCCAGGAACAATCAACCTCAAATCACTACTGGTAGAATCCTCCTTATCATAAGTAAACAAAATACCATACTTAGTCATGCCCTTATAGATTCCACCACCCTCACCCTGCAGCACGAAAGAATAACTCGGCAAAGTCGCCTGAGGAGAAGGAACAACCAAATTAATAAAACTACCAAACACGATGTTAAACTTGGTAATCTCATCACCCTCAGGATTGCTGAACAACCTTGAAGGAGTAATCACCCTGACAGTAAAACCAGGACCAAAATCAACACGAGTACCGCCAGGCAAAACAAAATTCGCCTCCCCGCCATTAATCTGACCATCATTGTTCTGATCCATGGCGAGCTGGTTAGCAGTCACAACAAAACGATAAGTGCCCTCTCCAACCATCAACTGACCCTCGCCAGTCCCAATATCAACACTAGCCTTACGAGAGCCAGTAGCCAAATCATCAAAATAAGCAATATTATCAACAACACCCTTAAACATCAAAACATTTGAAACACCCTGAATGTCATTCCTGCTGTTAACAAGCAAATAATCATTCACATTGATGTTAGGAGCGGCAGCATTAGCAGCCTCAACAAAAACAAATTTACGGCCTTTATTGCCATAACTTCCAGGCAGCTGCGCCAAAGGAATATTATACAAATTACCAATAAGATTTCTCGCAACCATAACATACTCATCATCACCCGCAGCCCTAACACGAACCTCATTGCCAGAAATACCAACAGGATCAGTCACAACAGCAGCAGCTGAAAGACCTTTGTAACAAATATCAAAATTAGGAGAAAGCATGCCAGTAGGATACTGCAAATACTCCCTCACACAATGCAAAGGATTAACCTGCACATTACCACCAACAAGAGCGTCAGCATCCAAAAGATACTGAATACTGTAAATGCTCAACTTATCACCAACACTGGAAGCCTTAATCTTCACACGCGCGCGAACAGCCTGACCATTCACAATAGCACCACCATCAGTATACAAGTCATCACCATAATTATTATCCTTAAGATCAATACTGCCATAACCGCCAAACATCCGCAACTCAACATTCTTCTTGCCAGTATCAACGTAAGTTCTCACAATAGTAAAATCATCACCCATAATGTCTATTTCTTCATCCTCAATATCAGGAAGGCTGGAACCATCAATCCTACTCTCCAAACCAGGAGAGAAATCAACAGTATACTTGAAAACAGAATCATCACACTCCAAGAAATCAGTGACCCTGTTCTGCTCATCACGACCAAACTTCACAAAACAACCATCAAACAAGCCAGGCTCGCTGAAACGAATGCTCTGAACATAACTCGCACTAAAATCCCTCCCACTAATAGAACCGCCCCTCAAACCAGAAAGCTGAGACTCACCCACAGCATCAATCTCGCCGCTGATGTACTCACCAATATCAAGATTAACAATAACAGTATTACCCACACCCGAAGTAATTCTGGCATAAGGAGTTATAGAAACAGCCAAAGGAGTAAACACAGGAACATAAGACACAGACAACAACAAAGTAGCAATGGCAACAACAGCAACAACACCAAGAATACCAATATGGAAATGACGCATAGCATTCACCTTTTTTTAATTACGAATAAGAATAATAGTATTTAAAACCATCGAAACAAAAATTAAAAAAATTATCCTTCGTAATCAGACCAGTCTTCGTCTTCGAATTCTTCTTCTTTGTCCTCGGACATTTTTCAACCTCCGACTTTACGAATCCAATCACGAGCTATCTGCTTAGCAAGCTCCTTATCCTTAATATGCGTCATATTAAGAATATTGCTTCTGATAGTATCAACCATTTTCACTCTCTTTAACGGTGCATACATAGCACAATCACCCCCAACTGAAGTATTAATGTCAATAAAGTATATAAAGATTATGAAAGTAAAGCACGATATGGAGCCTCACGAAAAAATATACAATGAATGCGTGGAATTAATGGAGATCGCAACATTGGCCAACGATGTTTTTATCGATAATGCAATCAAAGGAAGCGTTAAAGGGATGGCAGATGAGTTATACGAGGTTTACAGCAAAGCAAAAGGCCTGCGCATAAAAGGCTCAGAAGAAAAATTCAGAGCCGATACTATACAGTACAACAATGAGCTCATCACCGCGAAAAAAATCGTCGAGGCAAGAGCACCATACTACTCAGAGTTCATATATACAAAAGACGATGACCATTGGGTACACGTCGCTTTCGATAAAAACAATTACAAGCCCGCATCATTCCGTCTTTATCTGAATATCAAAATATTCAAGTTTGCCTATTTTATTAGAAATTTTTGGGTCAAGATAACAAATTACATATCCTGCCCTTGCGGAGGAAAAGCAAAATACGAGTCTTATGAAAAGAAGGTTATTTGCAAAACCTGCAAAAAGGACGATTTTTACTTCGCATTCAAATTCCACGTGCCATTACCTAAAACGGAAACATACAGGGGAGCAATGTCAGAGTTACTACGCCACGACAAGATAGTCATGTATTTCCCAGACGAAGAATCAGCCAAAGCAATGGCGCGAACTCTTAAGGAGTATCAAAACCTGTTTGAACCGAAAACAATGCCCTTAACAGGAGAGATTTTCCCTGGCCTGGGATTCGCAATAGAGCCAACAGCAGAAGAAAAAGAAGAATACATTGCCGCCACAGGCGATGAGCAGGTCTCATTCGGAGCGTACATATCCAGACTAATGGGAGAATTAATAATAAAAGCCGTTCAAAACAAACGAGTACAAGTAGAGCTGACCTATAAAAACTGGAAAGCCAAATATCCTGAAAGAATGGGAAAAACCGACGCTGAACGCTACAAAGAGAGAACAATCCTATACAACCATATATATCCACTAATAGCAGATAACCTTCGCGCACTAATAGCAGGAGAAGTTAGGTTCAAACGATACTTCGACGAACTGGCAGAACTAGAACGATTAGCTGCTTAAAAACAAAAAAAAAGAAAAAGCTTACTTAGCCTTTCCGAGAATTCTGAAAACTTTCGTTCCGCAAGCGCAAAGACCCTTCATGGCCTTCATGCCATTCTTCATAACAACTTCTTTTGCGTCTTTAATAGTCACTTGCTTCTTGCACTTCATACATCGTCCTTCTACCATAACAATCACCCCTGAGTGTTTATAGAGAGAAAAAGCAGTATTCCTTTTATAAAGTTTTGGGTTTTTTAAGCATCAACGAAAATCCTATGCTTCTCATCACCTGAAAGTTCCATGATGATACGCTTCAATATAGCTTTCTCAGGGTCTGGCATAAGCTTAACCCGCTCTTTCAAGTCCTTGAAGCTTTCAAAAGGCTTTTCATCACGCTTCTCCAGTATTTCCCACATATGCTTCTTACCCAAGCCCGGAATAAGCTCTAATTGGTGCATACGAGTAGTTAAAGGCTGGGATTTATTAAAAAACTCAATAAAACGCTTTTCAGTCTGCTTAACGAGATCCTTAATAACAAAGTCCAATTCATTCTTCGCAGTAGCAGTAAGCCTGTCCATAGGCAAACGACCCAAAATGTGATGAATCTGGTCACGCTTGCCCTCTCCTATATAGACTTCCTGCAAAGGCTGAAGGAAAATGTCCTTCTTAGGAACAAGCTCTAACAATGCAAAATGCTGTTTGCCAATAGCCTGCACTATAGCAGTTTTCTTATGAGAAGGCCTGTTATCAAAAGGGTAACCGTGCGGCAAGAAGTCTAACACAACTGCTGATTCCTCCCGAACACGCTGCTCGGGCGACTGTTCCTGAGATGTCTCTTCCATATCCGTTTACTCTATCAGCTAACATGATTTACAGTAAGAGAATGATAAGGGTGTATATATAGGTTTCTGATTACTTCAAAAAAGAATAAACATCCACAGGATACTGCTTCTGCAATTCTGCAAGCTTTTTCAAGTCACAACGACCAGAACGCTTCACATACTTCCAGGGCTCCTTAGGGACAACTGGCTCAGCCTTAACAAGAATACGGTCAGAATTGTCCGAGTCAGAAACAGAATTAACAACCTGCTCCTCCTTAAAAAGCTTCAAACCATAAAGCTCCAAAGCATTGAAAAAACCAGCATCAGCAAGAACAGACTCGGAAATACCTTGTCCTCTAAGATATTTCACAACACGAGGCCAGGCAAGACCAGAAGCAATACCAGAAGCAGGCACCTGCTGACTCTTGGCCGCAACAGAATGAGGCGCGTGATCGCTTATGAGCATAGGAATTTTGCCGGCAAGCAAACGCTTAAGCAGACCACTGCGAGTTTTCTCAGCACGCAAAGGAGGATTACACTTATACTGCGCACCATAAGGACCAGAAAGCATCTCATCATTGAAAACAAGAGTGTGCAAAGCAACATCACAGCTTAGCTGAAGGCGATGCTCATCATCTTTAGGCTCGTACGCTGCAATCTCATCAACAACCTCGAGAGAGCTGACGTGAGCAACGTGCAATTTTCCTTTAAACTTAGCCTTCTCAGCAGCCCTATTAATTTTTCTAAAAGAACTTATTTCAACAATCTCAGGCCTGCACAAAGTACTCCAAGTAATCGGATTCTTAGAATCGTACAAACCAACATCAATCTCTTCTTCATCCTCATAATGACCAACAAGAACGCCCTCAAAACCTTCCCTAGCAAGAGTTTCCAAAACCCGAAATTGCTCTTCCTCTTTGCCAATAAGCAAATTTCCAGTAGAACTACCCCAATAAGCCTTTAAACCAATAATTCTAGGCTCCAAACGAGCCGCTTCAACCGCACGCTTAACCTGCTCAACATCAGGAGTCAAACCAATATGAACAAAAAACCTGACAGGACCTTTATAGCTGTCAGCAAGAGAAAGATATTGAAGGCAACGCTCAAGAGAAGTCAAAGGCTTAAAAGTATTAGGCATGGCGGCAATAGCATCAATACCTGCAGCCTCTGCAACAAGAAGAGAACGAAGAACAGTCTCCTTATCACTCTCATCCCAATCCCTCGCATGCCAATGTGAATCAAAGAACATGAACTTCGCTGAACTAATAACGTTTAAAAGAATTTAGATAAAAGATTATACGTATTCAGCAACAACATCAGCAATCTTCTTGCAATTCTCCTGAGAAACAGTCAAATTGTACTGCTGCAAAGCAACCTTAACATCCTTAGCATTTGCAGGCACAATATCAACAATCTTATGGAAATGAACATCACGCAAACGAGGAATTTCAAGCTTCAAAAGCTTCTCCATCAATTCCCGAGATTTCTTAACATCAAGAACATTCAAGCTATCCAAATAATCAATAGTCTTCTGAGCACGAAAGCCAAGCTCCTTATCACGCTCCTTAATACGCTTCATCTCAGCATGCAATTCAGAAGCATTAATCGGAATTTGAGATAAAATCTTTTGAACCATTTTTTCACACCTTCTTCAAATGAACAGGATGAACAATAACCATCTTCTCCTTACCACCATCTTTAATCTTAATCTCATAACAGTCACCGCGCTTGCCAGTAACAGTTCCAGCCTTACCATGAAAACGCTGATGATACAAGTTCCACTGAATAGCCGGCTCAGCAGACAACACAGCCCTGTCACCTATCTTGTAAGGCATAAAGAACTTTGTAAGAGAAATCTTGCCCTTCTGGCGCGGATTCTTGCAGAACAGCCTGCGAGTACCCGCCCTTGCACCGCCCATACGCTTAGACATATCCTCGAAGAGATAATGAAGCCTTTAAAAAGGTTTCTAATTGGAAATCTTAGTAAGCTTATCCTCGCTGAATTTATAAGACATTACTTCCTTAGTGCCGTTACTATAACGCTGCTCGAAAAAGACAGCATCATCGCTTGACAAGTCCGGGAAAATGTTAAACCAACGATCTCCATCAGGATTATCAGTAACCTGCTTCAAAACACCATCACTAGTCCTGTAAACAAACAAATTGTCTTTAGGACCATAAGAGTTCAAAAACAAGTATTTGCCGTCAAACGAAATCTCTCTCAACCACAAATCAACACCCTGCTGTTTAATCACTTTATTAGTATGAGCAACAAGGTCCTCCAGAACAATAACATTATCACCAGTGGCATTTTCGCGAGCGGCAATTGCCAAAACCTCCCTGTTAGGAAAAAGCATCGCATATTCATACAAATAGGTGGAAGTGGGGTCAGCAATAATCGTGTTGTTTTTTGTCACAGGATCATGGGAAACAATCACATAATCTTCTGTAGACTGTCCTGAAAAGTCACCCTCAAAAATAACCTTATTGTCAAAAGTAAACCCAACAAATTCATCATACTCAAAAAGATCCACAGGCGAATAAAGCTGCTGCGTAGAGGAATTATACAGCAGATATTGCTCATATTCATCATCATAACACCTGAATACTGCCAAAGACCCATCAGCAGACATGCGCTCAGGAAACATATCTATCGGGGTCGGGTTAACAAGCTTCCAAGTGCCTGTCGGAATATCAAGATGATAATAATTATCAGCGCCATTATCCCAAAGCCTAACTATCGCGGCAAGACCATTCTGAGATATCCCATCAACATAACTCATGACTGAATTAAAAGGCAAAACTACATTCTGAAGCATTCCAGTATCTGAATCAAAAATTTTCATATCATCAAGACCATAATTGTAAAGAATCGCTTTCTTACCGTTATCAGAAACGCGCTCAACATAATAATCGCCATTTATTACCAGACTCAAAACGCCGGATTTATACATATGAATTGAAGAAGTTATGTCATCATCAGATAAAATAAAAACAACACTGCAATCATTAGAATAACCACGAACATCACTTTGTTCAGCAGAAGAAACAAGTTTTTCCAAAGACATACTGTTAACATCAAACACATAAACATTCTCATCATCCTTCTCTGTCTCTATCAAAAACTTGGAACTGGAATGCGGAAAATAATTGAAAAAATAATCAAATTCCTCAGATTCAAATTTAAGAGCTCCAGAGGAATCATAAACTTTCATCTTTTGAAAAGCATCATCAGGAGGAGTGCACCTTGTTATCAGATGACCACCAGCAAAACCAACAGGAAAATCACTGTTAACAGAATCGTTTGAAAAATTTGACAAAACTCCATTTTCAGAATCATAAACAAACGCCTCAACATCAGTGCCCTGATTGAAAGAAAGACCAACAAAATGGCTATCTTCAGACATTGCACGAACGTTCATAATGGGACTCTGCCATTTGTCAACATAAACAGTCTCTTTCTCAACTTTCGAGCAAGAAGGCAGCAACAAAGAAGCAGCCAATACAAGTTCAGCTAATGTTCTTTTAATATTCATAATCCCACCCCACTAATAAGTGATTAAAAGTGAAGGATTTAAAAATCTATCGACTGGAATATGTATTTTGGCGCATATTTTACAATGAAGGTTGACTACTCTTGAGTAAAAATTTAAATATGACCTGCATAGAACTGCCAAAATGGGATGGCCTTTTAAAAACAAGAAAAAGAATTCTGAAACTAAACCAGATGAACCTCCAACACCCCCGCCAGAACAAGAAATAACTCCAGAACCAGAAACCCAGTCACCAGAGCCGGAAGTTCCCCTGCAAAAACAAGAAGATTTGCCCAAAACAGAAACGTCTCTGCCGAAAAGAGAAGAAACAGAGAAACCTAAAGAAACCCTTGAAGAAAAAACAGAAGATGCGCTCGGACTCATAAAAAGATTAAGATTAAACAGAAAATTCAGGGACAGAAGATACGCAGTGAAATCAATATGGGAATATTTCTCAAAAAACGGAAAAATAACAGCACTGGGAGACAAACATGCAACATACGTACGCGACAAAATAACCGGAATTCCAGAATTTGAGGAAATAGACGGAAAAAGATATCCAATCTCTGCAACTTTTACCGCCAGAATAGACGAATCAGAATACATGGTTATTATGGATACATCCAGCAATGAATTGTCAACATCAATAGAATGCGATGTATCAAACGTGAAAACAATGGAAAAAATGCTGTCTGAAGCAGACAACAACATAATAACCATTGACAAAAAATTCAAAAATTATGGACAGCTCGCAGCATTTTACCTGAAAATTCTTGAGAAAGCAGAAAAAGCAACACATGAATCGCTCAGATTCAACGAACCAGCAAGAATGTACCTGGATAATGAAGGCAGACTGAGACCTATAGAAGCAAAAGTAAGAGCAGTCATAGAAGGGCAGGAATTCATTTTTGAAATAGATGCATCAGTATATGACAAAGTAAAAATTGAATGCCCGATAAACAAAAAAGACATCATAGCAAAACTAATTGAAGAAGTAAAACAGCCTGAAGAAGAAAATAATGAAGTAAAAAGCGTGGAATTTGCAGTTCCAATAGCGAATTACACATGGGACATGGTCGGAGGGCTTGGGAAAGTCAGAGATTTAATTCAACGAGACATACAATGGCCTCTTGAAAACCCAGAACTATTCAAATCAATGGACACAAAACTACCAAAAGGAATACTAATGGAAGGACCGCCAGGAACAGGAAAAACAACAATAGCCAAAATAATAGCAAACGAATCAAAATCAACATTCTACACCATATCCCCAAAAGACATAACATCAATGTGGCTTGGAGAAACAGAAAAAAACTGGGGAAGACTTTTTGACCAGGCAAGACAAGATGCGAAAAAAGGACAAAGGGCAATCATATTCATAGACGAAATAGACGGGTTCTTCACAAACAGAGAAGAAATGGACAAATACACAAGAATATCATTCGGACAATTCTGCCAGGAAATGGACGGAATATCAGACCTTGAAAATGTTGTAATAATCGCAGCAACCAATAATCCCGACATTCTTGACCCGGCACTGATAAGACCCGGAAGATTCACCAAAAGAGTATACATAGGCAATCCAGACGAACAAGGAAGAAGGGAAATATTCAAAATATACTCGAGCAAAAAGCCAATGGGAACATTCGACATGGAACCATACATCAAAGAAACAGAAAACATGTCAGGAGCGCAAATAAAAGAAATCTTTGACGCAGCAGCCTTCAACGCAATAGAAAGATTCTCAAAAACAAGAGAAATAAGCATAAAAGACCTAAAAGGAGACTTAATCAAAGAAATCAGGATTGAACAAAAAGACATCGAGAAATCAATATACTCAATACGCAATGTCGCCTACAAGCCAAAAGAAGAAGGCGATGCCAATTAAGCCGACAAAACATTTAAATACAAGCAAATTCTTATCCATTCCAGAGTAAAAACAAAAACGAGTTGATGAGGTGTTGTGATATGGACTTTTTTTCAAGATTAAAAGAAAAATTGACAGGACCGAAATACGAGGAGATGGAACAGGAATCAGGATACGTCGAACTGGAAAATGACGGCGAAGTATCAAAATCAAAAGTTCTTGTAAGACCATTCATGCTGGAAGACTTCGATGACGTCAAACCAGTGCTGGATTCTTTGAGAGAAGGATACACTATTGCACTAGTAAATATCAGGCCATTGAAAGACAAAGACCTAGTAGAGCTGAAAAGAGCAATAAACAAGCTCAAAAAAACAGCAGATGCAATAGAAGGCGAAATAGCAGGGTTCGGAGACGACTTCCTCGTAGTCACCCCGTCATTTGCAAGCATATACAGAAGCAAGCACATGACTAATGTGCAGCCCGCAGAAGAACAACAAGAATAAAATTTATTTTTTTTCCTTCAAACTCTTATCCGCAAACCTGCGAGCCATATGTAAAGGCTCAGGCGATTTATGAGGCGGAACAACACAATGCTTCACAATCACCGCAGCAGTTTCTATTGAAATCATGTTCCCAGGAGAAACATACAAAGGATTAGCGTGTTCTTTCGTTTTAACTAACTTGCCCACAACCTCACCTTCAAGAACAATATCTTCATCCTTGGCTTCGCCAACAAGCAAGCCTTTCGCAACGCCAATACACGGCTTGCCAAGCTCGACACCAACAAAAACAGCCAAACCAGATTTCATCGGGTGGGCAATACCATGCCCGTCAACCAAAATAACATCAGGCTCAGATTCAAGATCATAATACGCCTGGCAAATAGGAGGACCCTCTCGGAAAGCAAGAAAACCAGGAACGTAATTCATAGGAACCTTGGTAATTGTGACCTTTTTCTCAACAACCTGCAAAGTCTTGTAATCAAGAACAACAGCCGCACAAACGCATTTGTCACCCTGATAAGCAACATCAAAACCAGCAATGAATTTTACGTCTTCAGGCTTTATGCCATCATCTAGAACAACCTGTGTGGCAACCTGAGCCTGCATATCCTTCAGCTTCCCAAAACTAAACTTTGCAGTCATAAGAGTACACACCCCATTTACTCTGAAAGATAGGTTAAATTATCCATATTTAAAGCTTTCGTTTTGTAGTCATTTAATGGTGATTACAATTTGATTTTTAAGGGAAAAAACATTTAAACCGCCACTTAAAACCCAGCGATTGATGGAGCTGGAAACGATATACCGGACTGTTTTCAAAACAAAAAAAAACGAAGACTTTGAAAGACTCGAATTTCTGGAAAGAGTAATCAGCGGAAAGTATCCCTACGGAGACCAGCTCGTAGACTTAGAAGACGCAATAGAAATGGAAGGAATGGAATACACAATATGCAAAGGATTTGATTATAAAACAGAACGCCACATAAACGAAATGGAAGCCATAAGAACAACAAGAGAATGGTACAAACGATTTAGCAGCACCATACAAGAAGGAAAAGAGGAAATCGGAAAAGCGCTCATCGAAGCAGAAATTAGCCCAGTATCAGACACCCTCGAAGACTGCCTGAAAGTCCTGAAACATTACAGAGAAAAGATAGAATGCATCAGAATATTACGTGCAGCATCACAAACACCAAAAAAGCACAGAACAAGCGCAGTATATGCAACAGCAGAAACGTTGTTAGATACAATCAGAAATCCAGACTCAAGAAGAACAATATTCGAGTTTATGGAAAAATATGAAAAAAAACTCATCAAAAACTTCAACAGAGCAGTAAAAAAAGGAAAAATAATACAGATAGCAGACGCGTACATGGAATTATCATTAACGCACGAACCAGAAGTAATGGAATATGCGACAAATTCACTGAGACAATAACGTCTTAATTTTCCCCTCAATAGGAGCTTCTCTCAGCTTTATCTGCTCATCAAGATGATTCAGGACAATGTTCGCGTCCATAGTCTTCAAATCAAACATCTTATCAGCAATCTTCAATTCAGGTTTTAATCTCTCATTCATAGCTTCTCCCTCTTTGCTTTTTCAGAAACAATAGCAGAATTGCCAGACGGGTCCTCAATAATGATTTTCAGCTTTTCAGAACCCCACAACACATTCTGCAGTTTTTTAAGCATGTTTTTCGCCTTCTTCCTATCCTCATCATCCTCAGCAGAATCCCTTAAAATCTCAATCTGCTTCTTAAACTTCTCAATAACACCCTCAATATTAGTTATAAAACCTTCTGCATGAGGACCAGGCTCCATACTGCCAACATGAGGAATCTTAATGATACCCTCGCTGGAACGAATAACACGCACAGAAAGATCAGGTTTTCCATCAATCTCAAAAGTAAACCGGCACGGCTCCTTCTTATCAGCAGCCTCAACATCAGCCTTATGATAATGACAACTATCACAATGCATGCTAAACAGGAAAATCTTACCGAAATAAGGAACCTCTGATTCAGACTCTGTCAAAGACAAAGTCTTCTTCCCGCACATCATACACTGCTGTCCTTTCAAAACTTCAACTTTATCAGGCATAAGAGGATATAAGACAGATAGTTTTTTAAAACTTGCGAGAGGAAATATTATTTTTCAGATTCAACAAATTTCACCATTTAACAATAGTAACAAATACAAAGGTTTAAATATCCTGAGAGAAACTCCTAAATAGAGGATAAAAAATGACAAATTACAACACAACCAATGAACTTTCTTTTGGACTTACTCTAATGAAACATTTAGGCGAAGGAAACATTTCTGTATCGCCAGCAAGCATAAGAACCGCATTATCAATGCTGTCAGAAGGAGCAACAGGCGAGACTGCCAAAGAAATAGCCAACGTTGCCGCACTTCCCTACGACAATAGGGCAAGACAAGCAATATTCAGAGCGTTGACCGACGCTTTAAATACAAAAGATGCACCTTACACTCTCAGATGCGCAAACGGCATATGGACTGCCTCAAAGCATCCTATTAATGATGATTTTAGAACTGCTTTAAGAGAAAATTACAATGCCGAAGCCAGCGAAGCAGATTTTCAAGGCAATCCAGCAGCAGAGAGAGCAAAAATAAACCAATGGGTCAGCAAAAAAACAGAGGAAAAAATCCAAGAATTATTCCCTGCAGATTCAATCAACCCGCTTACAATTCTAGTCTTAGCCAATGCATTATATCTCAAAGCCCCATGGGAAAATAAATTTGATACAAAGCACACACAAAAACAACCTTTCTACCTATCAAACGGAAAAACCGCGCAAGTAGACATGATGAGAAAAGGAATTCATACAGAAGGTCAAAAACAAGAATACATGCACTTCTCGTACGACGGAATCAATGCGATAATGCTGCCGTACGAAGGAAAAAGATTAGCAAGCATTATCATGCTCCCTCCAAAAAACAGCGATGTAAATGGTTTGGAAAATTACTTAGCAGACCGCCAGGTGAGCTATCAGGATTTAGCCAGGGCGTTCAGGAGCACAAAAATTGCACGCCTGGAAATACCAAAACACGAACTAAAAAGCAGTTTTGATTTGGAAGCACCGCTAAAAGCAATAGGGATAAACAGAATATTCTCCGCCAAAACAGCAGAACTGGACGGAATTGCAGAAGGACCATTATTTGTAAACAAAGCAGTTCACAAAACCTACTTTAAAACAAATGAAGAAGGCTCAGAAGGAGCAGCAGCCACCGGATTTGCAGTGTCCAGAGGCATAGACATGAGCAAACCTATCGAATTCGTAGCAGACAGACCATTCCTGGAAACAATCGTGGACACCCGGACAGGAGCAGTCTTATTCATAAACAGAATCGAAGACCCAAGATAATTTTTTCTTTCTACTTTTACAGAACATAAAAACTTATAATTCAATAAAACAGCAATTTTCTTAATGCAACTGACAGCCCTAACGCTCAAAAACATAAGAAGCTACACGAACGCCAAAATAGAATTTCCGACAGGCATAGTAATGCTTTCCGGCGATATTGGAAGCGGAAAAAGCACAATACTACTGGCAATAGAGTTTGCACTGTTCGGAGTATTAAGAGGAGAACTGTCAGGCAATGCACTCCTTAGAAACGGATGCCAGGAAGGAAGCGCAGAACTAATGTTCAAGCTAAACGATAACATTTACACAATCAAAAGAAACCTTGTCAGAACAAAAAAATCAGTAGAACAAGACACAGGATATTTGCTGGTGAACGGAATCAAGAAAGAAGCAACAGCAACAGAACTCAAAAGCAACATTCTCGAATTATTAGGATATCCTGCAGAACTACTGACAAAAGGCAAGAATTTGGTCTACAGATATACAGTCTACACACCACAAGAAGAAATGAAAAAAATACTGCAGGAAGAAAAAGAACAAAGAGTCGCAATCCTAAGAAAAGTATTCGGAATAGACAAATACGAAAGAATAACAACAAACGCAGGCACTTACACAAAATCATTACGTGAAAGACAAAGAGCATACGACGCAGTACTGGCAGATGTAGAAGACAAGAAAAAACAATTAGAAGAAACAAAAAAAGAACAGGAAGAAGCAAGCCAGCAAATAAAAACCATAACACCACAACTAACTGATGCAAGAAACACACTATTACAAACAAAACAAGAACTGGCAAAAATAGAACAACAAAAACAACAGGCAGAGCTAATAACAAGAGACTTGCACGTCGCAAAAAGCCAATTGCTAACAAGACAACAGCAGCAAAAAACAACACAAACAGAATTTCTGACAGCGACACAACAGTTGATAGAGGCACAAAAAGATTTGCCAAAGAAAACAGAAATAACAAAAAATGATTACACAACACAACTTCTTGAAAAAGAAAAACAGTATAAATTAATCTGCATGAAAATAGCAGAACTAAACGCGAACAAAAGACAATCAACAGACACATCACACAAAATAAGCATATTATCAGAATGTCCCACCTGCTTGCAGCAAGTAACACAAGACCACAAACACAAAATACTCTCAACTGAAAAAGAAAAATTAACAGAAATAGACGAACAATTGCAACAGCACAGCACGATATCACAACAAACAGAACTCGAAATACTCAAAATAAAACAAGACATAGAAAAAACAAGACAGCAGGAAAAAGAACAGGCAGTAGCACAAATGAAAATAATACGGGCAGAAGACCTTGCAAGAAGAAAAACCGCACTTGAACAGCAAAATAACACTTTATTACAGGAAATTCAAATCACGACAACAAAAGCATTGCAGCTAGAACAACAACTAAAACCAATGCAGGACATCACTGCACTTTACGATTTAACAAGAAAAAAAGCAGAACAAACGAGCTCACAAGAAAGACAACTAAGCATAGAACACTCAGCACTAATGCAGAAAGAACAAAACCACACAAAAACAATACAATTACTGGAACAGGAACTCGAAAGAAAACAAAAAACAAGAAAACAACTCGAAAAAACACAACAACTAAACCAGTGGCTGACAGACTATTTCGTACCATTAATGGACGTTGTAGAAAGGCACGTAATGGCAAAAATACATCACGAATTCGACGCACTATTCCAGCAATGGTTCTCAATGCTAGTAGAAGACATAATGACGGCAAGACTGGACGAAACATTCACGCCAGTAATACAACAAAACGGCTATGATGTAGATGTAGAATACCTCAGCGGAGGAGAAAGAACAGCCTGTGCGCTGGCATACAGACTGGCACTGAACAAGACAATAAATTCACTCATCAACAATATTAAAACGAAAGATCTTTTGATATTAGACGAGCCGACTGATGGCTTTTCCACAGAACAATTAGACAAGATGAGAGATGTTTTAGAACAACTGCAGTTAAACCAGATAATCATAGTCAGCCACGAACAAAAAATAGAAAGCTTCGCAGACAACGTAGTAAGAATACAGAAAGAAGGGCATGTGAGCAGAATAGCCTAAACCTTCACATTAAAAGTATAATCCTCAATGCGCTTTCTCCACTCAAACATAGCAGAACGAGGATCCTCCCTTGGAAACACACGATGAATGCATTTGACCAAAGTGTTAGCAAAACACTTGAAACCCTTTGCGCGCGCATCAACATAAAAAGCAATATCCTCACCGCCCTTCGGAGAATTAGGCATTGCGCGCAAATCAACAGCCTCCAAAACTTTCCTCTTAATTCTCGTACAGCCAAAACCAGCAGCGCCAACAGCAAGAATCTGCGGAATAGCAACACCCTCGTAAGTGAACTGCTGACAAGCACCATCGCCCAAATCCTTATACAATTCAGGAGCAATAACAGACTCACCATCAATATTAAAAGAATTCAAACAAGCGCCTGCAACAACATCACCATTAGTAGCAAGAAGCCATTCAACACCGCGCTCAGGAAGCATAACATCACTGTCAACAAAAATCAATTCATCATAACCATTCTTCAAAGCGTGCTCGCGAATAAACTTCCTGCCATTAACAAGCTTTTCAGGAACACTCGAAGCAGGCTTTGGATCTTCGACAGCATTCTGGTTCTTTGAACGCAATAAAGCCGCATAAGCAGACTCGCCATGATTAACAACAAACAAAACATCACACTTAACAGTCTGCCTGCTCAAACATTCAAGAAACTCATCCAGGCAAAAACGATGCTTGCCATACGTCACCACACCAATCAAAACTTTTGGCATAAAACAAGCTTTTCTTTCCAGTTTTTAATGTTTTCCTGACATTTTTTGTTACTTGATGATAAAGAATTAGGAATTATTTTAAATATGTAAATTAATTGCTTTTCGTCAAAAACTTTAAATATTAACTCCAGAATACAAAACAAAGGGGAAAAAAGAGGGATGTGGAATGGGGCGCATACAAAAAGTAAGGAAACGGGACGGAAGCATAGAACAATTCCAGCCGAAAAAGATAGAAACAGCCATAGGCAAAGCAGTACTTTCAGTAAACAGAAAAGACGGAAAGCTGCCAAAAAAACTATCAGACCAGGCAGTAAAAGAATTAGAAAAACATTTCACACAAAAAATAATACCTTCTGTTGAAGACGTACAAGACATCGTAGAAGAAGTATTAATCAAAAACAGGCTGGCAGACGTAGCAAAATCATTTATAATCTACAGACAACAACACAAAGAAATCAGGGAATTCAAAACATTTTTAGGAGTAAGAGATGAACTTAAACTCACACCAAACGCAATCAGAGTACTCGCGTCAAGATATCTTTTGAGAGATGAAAAAGGAAACATAACAGAAACGCCCGCAAGATTATTCAGAAGAGTGGCAAAAACAGCAGCACAAGCAGACTTAATTTACAAAAAAGGAGCGCTGCACAAAACAGAAGAAGAATTCTACCAAATATTATCACAACTCGACTTCCTGCCAAACACGCCAACACTAATGAACGCAGGAGCACCACTAGGACAATTATCAGCATGCTTCGTATTACCAGTACCAGACTCGCTGCCAGAAATATTTGACTCGGTAAAAAACACAGCACTAATACACCAATCAGGCGGAGGAACAGGCTTCTCATTCTCACAAATAAGACCAAGAGGAGACATAGTAAAAAGCACCAAAGGAGCAGCATCAGGACCAATAAGCTTCATGAAAATATTTGACATGACAACAGAAATACTAAAGCAAGGCGGAAAAAGAAGAGGAGCAAACATGGGAATAATGAAGTATGACCATCCCGACATCATAGAATTCATCACCGCAAAAAGCAGGGAAGACGTACTCCAAAACTTCAACATCTCAGTAGCAGTTGACGACTTCTTCATGAACAAAGTAATAAAAGAAGAAGAATACGATTTAATCAACCCACACAACAACCAAAAAGTCAAAAAAATAAACGCAAAAGAAGTATTTGAACTAATAGTAGCAAACGCGTGGAGAACAGGAGACCCAGGAATAGTGTTTATCGACGAGATAAACAGGAAAAATACAACAGCATTCTTAGGACCAATAGAAAGCACAAACCCCTGCGGAGAACAACCACTACACCCCTACGAAAGCTGCAACCTCGGAAGCATCAACCTGACAAACATGCTCAAAAACGGAAAGATGGACTGGGACAAATTCAAAAAAACAATACACACCACAGTACACTTCTTGGACAACATTATTGACGTAAACAAATATCCATTGCCGCAAACAGAACAAATAACAAAAGCAAACAGAAGAATAGGACTAGGCATAATGGGCTGGGCAGAACTACTGATAAACCTAGGAATACCTTATGACTCGGACAAAGCAATAGAATTCGCAGAAAAACTCATGAAATTCCTAAACGAAGAAGCAAGAAAAGCAAGCAACAAACTAGCAGAAGAAAGAGGAAGCTTCCCCAACTTTGAAAGAAGCAGTTTGAAAACAAAACTCATCAAAACAACCAGAAACGCAACAGTCACAACAATAGCGCCAACAGGAACAATATCAATAATCGCAGGAGCAACATCAGGAATAGAACCATTATTCGCAGTAACATTCGTAAGAGACGTAATGGAAGGAACACATTTATTGGAAGTCAACCCTGTATTTGAAAGAATCGCGCGCAAAAGAGGATTCTACACCAAAGCACTAATGATGAAAATAGCAAAAACAGGAAAAATAACAGGCATTAAAGAAGTGCCAAAAGACGTGCAAAGAATATTCAGAACAGCACTTGAAATAAAGCCAGAAATGCACGTAAAAATGCAGGCAGCATTCCAAAAATACTGCGACAATGCAGTAAGCAAAACAATCAATCTACCAACAACAGCAACACCACAAGACATCAGCAAAGCATTCCTATTAGCTTACAAATTAAAGTGCAAAGGAATTACAGTTTACAGATATGGAAGCAAGAAAGAACAAGTCCTCTACATAGGCAAAGCACCAGACGAAATAGTCTCAGCCAAACCAGAATACGCAGGCGGACACGTATGCATAGAGTGCATGTACTGATTTTTTATTACTTACCTTTGACAATATATGCTTAAATAATCTGCAAAGTTTCCAATCATCGGGTAGAAACAGTGGACGAACAGAAACTAGAGGAACTTGAAACAGCATTATACAAAGCAGGCTCCTGCGCAGTAATTGAAGTCACAAACGGCATCTGCAACAGAAGAATAAAACAAAAAATTGAAGAAGCAAAAGAAGATAAAAAATTCATAGAAGCAGTAACTTTCGAAGGATACCCTGTGAGAACCGGCTTGTTTTTCTTCAGACAGGGAGCAATGAGCGATTCAAACTACAAAAACATAGATTATGTCTGCCAGATACCACAATACGACCCAGAAATGGCAAAAGAAGCACTAGCGCGCGCAGCCATAAAAACACAAAACTCAGACCATAAAAGAGTAGCATACCATTTAATCTGGCACCTTGAAGGCGGAGACAGGCTTGAAGATTTGTTCTATTCAGAAAAAAGACACGTATCACAATTAATAGGCAGGGAGAAAAAATACGCAGACAACCTTTCAGCAATAAAAGGCACTTTTCTGGAAGAATACGCAGGGCTTCTTGCAAGAAAAGCAGTAAGACAGGCAAAAATACACGTCGCATTCAAATATGGAAAACTAAGAAAAAAACTCGGACTGCCTCCAAGAAGACAAATAAAACACGCAAGCAGCGGAGACATAGACCTCATAATTTTAGCACCCGAAGAATTCATAATACAAGGACTTACAAATCCCAAATATTTCAACTGCAAAAAATCAGAATAAACTACTCCTCTTCCTTCTCTTCCTCAGAATCCTCAGAAAGCGCTTCCTCCTCATAATCACGATGCTTCACATCATGATGCTCCCGAACACTATTTTTATCGCGCTTCTCAATCTCTTCCCACAAATCCTGCACATCCTTATGATGCTTCTTCTTGTGCTCCCCAGGAGACTCTTCCATACGACAAAAAAGCCAAACAGGGTATTTAAAGATTGCTAAAAGGTTAAAATAATGGACGATAAACAGCACAGATATGAATGAACCAAGAATACTTACACTGGAAGAAAAAGTACCGCCATTAGAAGACCTGATATACGGCATTCATACAACAGAAGAACTTCTGAAAGAAATATCAGAAAGAGGAAGAAAACTGTCAGCAACAGAATGCTGCGAATACTTCTGCACACCGCCAGGCAAAAAAACAATACTTGAAGGAGCCCTGGAAGGAACAGAAAAAACCATAGGACACTACAGTCATGATTCAAAAGAGACAATAAAATACCTGAGAACACAAGGAAGAATCAAAATACCTTCAACTGAAAGCTCGCTCATAGAAGTAATAACCAGCGCGCCCAAAAACAGAATCATAATAATCAGAAGAAACCTCATAACACAACGACCAGGATTCAAATTCCTGAAAAAAGAAAGCACGAAAAACGTGGCACAAAAAGAAGACGAACCCGTAGAAACAGCCTTTGAAAGAGAATTACGAAAAGTAAAAATCACAGACAATTATTGCGGCTACCACATACAAGGACACAGCTGGACAAACAAAACATACAAGCTCATAGCACTCATAGACCTCGTAAGAGGATTCATTTACGACTCAGCAATCCACACCGCAGTAAGAGTAGACTGCTACGCAGGCAAAAACCCCCTAAAAACAGGAGGAATAGCCGCAGCAACACAAATACCAAGCTTCCACGACAAAAAGAAAGAATACCTAGCAGGATTTGAAGGCATACCACTCTACAAAAAAAGAATATCAGAAGCATTCAACCAGGGATTTGAGATAAGCGCCTCCACCAGTTCACCAAGAGAATTATGGGACATGATGAAATTCGGAAGAGAAATCAAAGGAAAAATAGAATTAAGAAAAGGAAAAGAAAAAAGATGGGACCACCACTTCATATTCGCATACCAAAGAATCGCAAAAGAATTCAAAAAACAAGGATACAACACACTAAAACCATACCTCGAAACAGGAGCACCAGTAATACGATTCTACTGGAGACTATTACACAACTGCCTGGCAGAAAGATGGGATGAAACAACACAAAAAATGGTTTTAGAACCATTAAAAATAGGACAAGCAGAACATCTGCTCTGGAAAAGAGAAGGATACGAAAACGAACACGCACCCAAAACACTCACCTAGAAGAATCAGCCAATAATCCGCACCCAATCGCTTTCTCAACCCAGCACGAACTTTCTGATAAAATGTCATCAATAACAACAAAACCGCGCCTCACTGCCAAACGCAACGCAGGATTACTCACAAACATCTTGGCACGAATCTTCCTTAAACCACTATTTTGAGCTTCACACTCAATACGCTCAAGAAAAACAAGACTCAAATTAGGCGAACCGCGAATCAACTGCAAATTACGCAAATACAAAAAATCCTTTTGAGCTTCCACATCATAAAAACCAATAACGCGACCACCCATTTCGCAGACAGTAATCCTCTCTGGCTTGAAACCTTTGTCAAACTTCTCCCGCGACCAGCCCTCCAATGTAAAACTGTTAAAATAATCAGACATGTTCTTCTCCATAATCGAATAAATCGCTCCTTTATCAGAATATGAAGCTGGACGAAAAGAATAATCAACACTCATTTGCGTTTAAGAAATTCATCAATAACTTTCTTTGCATCACCTAAATCCTTATACTCTGCAACCGCAATATCAGGACAGCCTCCAATCATCGCAGACAATTTCTTTCCATCAGGTCTGAACAGGCAAAGAATCTTTTTCTTATTCTCAACAGCCCTGCCAAGCTCATAACCCACACCAAGGCTGGGAGTTGAAACTTCAGCAACAACAACATCAGAATCAAGAACCCACTTCAAATCCCTATCATGAATAAAACTCTCCTTCAAAGATTCGCCAGAAGCAGTAATCTTGCTATCAGCAAGATGCTCAGTAAGAACTTCACCATAACTCTTCAAATGCTCAACAAGCTTAAAATGCAAGTCTGCATCATCCCTGCCACCCCGAACCGAACAAGCAAAATAGATTTTCATTTACCTAGAAGAATCAGCCTGTCTTTCAATCTCAGACTTCTTGGAAATAGCCAATGATTTAGCATCAAGCTTGAAAGCATTCAAAATCTCATCAGCAAGAGCATCAGCAACAGGAGTCTTCTTGTTAAAGCACTTGTCATAAGCGCCCTGAATGAAATAACGCAAAGCAACATCAACCCTTCTCTGAGGAGCGCAATCAGTAGCCTTAGGATAACGCGCGCCACCATACTCAATCGTGACAATCTCCTCACGAGGAGCAGCATTCTCCAAAGCCTTCACAAAAACAGCAACAGGATTCTGCTTGGTCTTCTGCTCAACAATCTTGAAAGCATCCAAAACTATGCCATAAGCAAGAGCGCCCTTGCCAGTGTTATGACCAGAACTCTTAAAATGCTTCTTAGCCTTGTGGCCTGGAATCATAACTTTGTTAATCAAACGCTCAACAATAAAAACCTTTGACTTGTGAAACTTTTTGCCAGCATAACGAGCGCCAGTCTTAGGAACAAAACGCGAATCAAGAGTGATGTATCTCTGCAAACCAAGATCATTAACCTTGATCCCATCAACATCCCACTTATTAAAAACAAGAACGCTCACTTTCTCGCCTTCTCAATCCTGCCCTTCAACAAGGCATCCAAAGACTGATCATTAACCTTGATAACCTGATAACGAATACCAGACAAATCGCCAAGAGAACGACCCTTTCTTCCGCCAATAGACTCGATAATAACTTCATCGTGCTCATCAATCAACTTTTGCGCTCCATCCTTCGGCATGAAAGCACCAACCTGACGGCCGTTCTTAACAAGCTGAACACGACAACACTTTCGCATTGCAGAGTTAGGCTGTTTTGCCTCAAGCTGGAACTTCTCAACAACAATACCCTTGCCCTGAGAAGAACCCTCAAGAGGGTCTGACTTCTTTTTCACTTCAAGAATCCTGCGAACATATTTTCTACTCAACCATTTACCATGATGGCGCCTCTTTCTCAACGCCTTTGCCGTATTCAAACCATTTGATTTTCTGCTCATACAACTCTGATCTCCTTAATCGGAAAATAACGCTTAACAATAGCCTCAAACAAACGAAGATTTGAAGCCCCTCGTCCTATCAGCAAACCACGGGTTTTTAAATCTTTCGCAGCAATGAATAACCCAGCATCCTTCAACTCAACATTCTCCAACTCAAGAGGAGCAACAACATTCCTGACGAACTGCAAAACATCCGAATGAAATTCAACAATTTTAACCCGCTTTTTAAGCTTGTTCTCGAGATTACGCACGTGCTGTCCACCCTTTCCGACAGCCTTGCCAACCTCGCCCTCATAAACGATAAAAATAACCTGCTCATCACCCGAAACACAATCCTTCACATGAGCACCAGTCAACTGTTCAAACAAGGCAATCATCTGCATCGTCTGAGTGTCAAGAGTAATTGTCATGCCAAAACGCCAATAATTGAAATAGCAAAAGGCTTCCTGCACAAAACACCAATCTCTTCACCAGCCTGTGCAATCATAACAAATTCCACATTGCCCATTTTGCAATAACGCTCAATATCACCCTTTACTGCAGGATCGCAATTAGACGCGAGAAAAACCTTCTGCAATTTTCCTCTCCGCAACATCTTCAAAGTCTCAGCAGTACCTAAAACCAGCTTATCTGCCGCCAAAAGTTTCTTCAAATCCTCAACAATTTCCATTGCCATGTTATTTCTTCCCCTTCACTATTTTAGTTATAAGACCAGGCAAACCCGTACCAACAGGAACTGCCTGATTAAGCATAACGTTCTCAACAACACTATTCAACTGGTCAACCTCTCCCTTCATAGCCGCATTAATAATGTGCTTAATAGGAGTTTCAAATGATGCACGAGCGAGAACCGAAGCCTTCTCAGAAACAACTCCATAACGAGTTATGCCCTTTATTTCACCACTCACAGTCATAGTATCAGCAACAAGCATTATGTGGCGGATGTCAACGTTCAAACCCTGAGTCTCAATAACCTTGAAAACCTCATCCATAACCGCCTGCCTCGCAGCCTCAATGCCAAGAACCTCAGAAATCTCAAAAATGTCATTAGTAGTCGTTCTCTGAGTATCAACAAAATCAAGCTCGAAAACTTTTTTCAAATTGCTGCCCGCAGTAATGATAATGAACTCGTCTTTTCTCTTGACCGGCAATATTTGAGTCACACCTTTAATACCCTTAATAAAAACATCCTTGGACTTTTCCTTCAAGCGGTACAAAGCATTCAAACCCTTTTCCTCTTCCTTACCCTTAAGCTTCAAAACCAAAACGCCATCATCATACTTCACGTTAGCCTCATTAGCCAAACCCTTCTCAACAGCCTTGACCAGGAAAGCAGAAGTAACATCCAACTCCTTCATCTTATCAACATTCAATTTCAAATCTATCTTCAAATCAACAATGTTCATGCCATATTCTGTAACAAGCTCACCAAGCTTGGTCTCCTTCACCTGCAAAGCAATCTCACGAATGTCCTTGCCCTTGTTGAAAGGAGCGTTCAAGAAAATCTCCATTTGAGGAGTAGTAATAGTTTTCCTTCCATCAAGAATCTCAATAATACGCGGAAGACCCATAGTGACGTTCATCTCAGCAACACCAGCGTAGTGGAAAGTGTTCAAAGTCATCTGAGTGCCCGGCTCGCCAATACTTTCAGCTCCAACCAAACCAACAGCCTCACCAGCATCAATCTGGGCAGCCAAAAATTCCTCATAAACCTTCTGAGCAACCTTCTTCAATTTAGAAGAAGGACATTTCTCTTCAATCTCCTGCAACAATTTAGGAGGAAGCTTGTCTTCATATTCCTTTAATTCTGAGTTTACCATCATTTCACCTAGTTCTCATTGATAATGCGCTGAACATCAATCTTACCTGATTCAGAACGCGCAACATCAATGCCGTCCTCACCATAAGCAAACTGGATAATCCTGCCGTTAGCATCACGAACAGTACCATCATACTCAATCCTCAAATCCTGCATAGCGTTCGCAAGACGCCTGTACAAATAACCAGACTTTGGAGTACGCAAAGCAGTATCCATCAAAGCATCCCTTCCAGTAATCGAATGGAAGAAAAACTCCTTAGGATTAATTCCATGCTTGAAACCATGAATGATAAACCCATGAGCCTCAGGCGACAAATCACCAGCCTTGAAACAGCTCAAAGTCCTGTCACGATAACCCTTCTCAATACGCTTTCCACGCATAGCCTGCTGACCAACACAAGCAGACATCTGAATAAGAGAAGTAGTGCTTCCTCGCGCACCAGACATAATCATAACCGCAGCATGATTCTTATCATGAACGAAACCCTTGATAATCTGTCCAGTCGCATTACGAGCCTTGTTCAAACGCTCCAAAATCTTCAATTCAAGAGTTTCTCGCATAGTCCTGCCAGGGAAAATTTCCAGTTTGCCCTCCTTGTAACTCTGAATCATCAAGGCAACATCCTCTTCTGCCTGGTGCAACAACTGGTCAATCTGGTCACGAGCTTCCTGAGGCAAGTCCTCATCAGCAATACCCGTACTAAAACCATGCTGCACAAGATACTCAATACCCAAACGGAAAATCTGATGCAAAATCCTTATAGTCCTTGAAGGACCATACTTCTGATGCAAGCTCCTTAACAAAAGACCTTCACCCTCACCACCAATCGACTGAGTATCAATAATTCCTTCCATCAATGTGCCATTCTTGATAACAACCTTTTCGCCAGAACGCGAAGCACCCTCATAATTGAAATCATCAGGCAGCAAAGCGCTGAATATTTCACGACCAGTATTCATCTTCCTTGAAGGAAGCCTGCTAAAATCAATCAGACCAACACTAGCAAGCAATTGAAGAGCATGCTCACGAGACATCTCACCAAGCTTAGTCAACAAGTAATTGCCGCTAATAGCATCCTGAATGCAACCAATAACAGACAAACCATACCTGGGAGAAATCAACTGAGTCTGAACCTGCATCAAAATCTCAGCCTCTGCACGAGACTCCTCAGTCTGAGGAATATGCAAGTTCATCTCGTCACCGTCAAAGTCCGCATTATACGGATTACAAACCGCAGGATTCAACCTCAAAGTCCTTCCAGGCAAAACCCTCACATGGTGACACATCATCGACATCCTGTGCAATGAAGGCTGACGATTAAAAATGGCAATATCACCATCCATCAAATGACGCTCAACAATGTAACCAGGCTGAAGCTCCTCAATAGAAGCCTCCTTAGTCTCATCAGTAATCTTCTTCCTTTTACCATCAGGACGAACAATATAATTAGCACCAGGATATGTGGCAGGACCATTGCTGATAAACTTCTTCAAATAAACCATATTCCACTCATTAACAGTCTCAGGAACAGTTAATTTAAGAGCAACAAGCTTTGGAACTCCAACCTCGCCCAGACCAAGCATGGGGTCAGGAGAAATAACAGTTCTAGCACAAAAGTTAGTACGCTTACCCGCCAGGTTGTGACGGATACGACCCTCCTTTGATTTAATACGCTCAGTAATAGTCTTCAAAGGCTGACCAGACCTGTGCCTTGCAGGCGGAAGCTGAGCAATCGCATTATCAAAAAAAGTAGTAACGTGATACTGCAACAAATCCCACAAGTCCTCAATGATAATCTCAGGAGCACCAGCATTAATGTTCTCAAACAATCTTTGGTTGATTCTGACAATATCACCCAACTTGTGCGTGAGATCATCCTCAGAACGTTCACCACTCTCCAAAGTAATAGAAGGACGAACAGTAACAGGAGGAATCGGCAAAACAGTCAAAATCATCCACTCAGGCCTTGCAGTCTTAGGATTCAAGCCAAACAATTCAATATCCTCATCAGGAATCTTCTCAAAACGTGCACGAATCTCAATAGGAGAAATTCGCTTCTCAGCCTCAAGATAAGTAGTAGGCTTCTCAATAGCAATCTTGTACTGCTTAGCCTTGCAATGAGGACACTTGCCCCCACTCTTTGAACCCTCAATCAAAGCCTTGACGGCAAGCCTACGAGACTCAGGACCTTCCTCAATCTCAATCCTATCAAGATGCGCTTTAGCCTTGGCCCACTTCTCAGAAGAAATCATCAACCTACCGCACTCCCTGCAGGAAGTCTTCAACAACAACTGAATAATACGGGCAAACTTGACATGAATAACAGGACGAGCAAGTTCAATGTAACCAAAATGACCAATACACTCCTTCAATTTTGAACCACAAGTCTTGCAACGCAAACCAGGATCAATAACTCCCAAACGAACATCCATCAATCCACCATCAACAGGATAGCCCTCCTTATCGTAAAGTTCAGGAGTGACAATCTTGGCAGAAGCCATCTTCTTAACCATCTTAGGAGAAAGAACACCAAACACAACACTTGAAACCTGCTTGTAAATGAAATGCGAAACAGACTCCATCCTCTCACGAGAATACTGCTGCTTCTCGATCTCAGTCGGCTCAACCTTTTCTTCAACCTTCTCCACTTTCCCCTCAACCTTCTCCACTACCTTCTCCACACTCTCCTCGACTACGGCAGGCGTTTCAACTTCAAGTTTCTTTTTTCTAGGCATTTTAGTACTTACTCCTCAACACAAGCTTAGGATAAATACCCAAACTCTTGAACTCATCAAGTATAAGCTTGAAAGCATAGCTGATCTCAATATCACCAATCTCAACATTCTCACCACAAATAGGACAATAACGCTTGTCCTTGTAAGAATCATAAATCGCAATAATGCCGCAACCCTCACAAACAGGCACAACAGTCTTGTCAGAATCAAAACGCTCCTTCAACAACAAGCTCGCGCCATGAGCAACAAAAGTATCCTTCTCCATCTCTCCCAAACGCAAACCTCCTTCCTTGGCACGACCCTCTGTAGGCTGTCTTGTCAACAACTGAATAGGACCTCGAGCACGAGAGTGAATCTTGTTCGCAACCATGTGCTTCAACTTCAAATAATACATATTGCCCACAAAAATCTTGGCTTCAAACACTTCACCAGTAACACCATTATACAAAGTCTCAGTACCAGTCTCATTAAAACCAAGCCCGACCAACTGCTTTCTCAAATCAGCCTCAGTCTCACCACTGAAAGTAGTACCATCAATTATCCTTCCACCAAGAGCTGCAGACTTACAACCAATCAACTCAATCAAATGCGAAATAGTCATACGAGAAGGAATACCGTGAGGCGAGAACAACAAATCAGGAATCACACCAGAGGAAGTAAACGGCATATCTGCCTCAGGAACAATCAAACCAACAACTCCCTTCTGACCGTGACGGGAAACAAACTTATCCCCAATCTCAGGAATACGCTGATCACGAATACGAACCTGAACAAGCTTGTTGCCCTCCTCATTCTCAGTCAAGCATACAAAATCAACAACACCTTCCTCCCCGTGCTTCAATGAAACAGAACTCTCACGCCTAATGTTCGAAGCCAGACTGTACTCTTCAAGGTTAGACAAAAATCTCGGAGGAGAAGTCTTTCCAATAATGACATCTTCTTCCTTAACAGTAGCTTCAGGATAAACAATACCATCACCCTCAAGAAAACGATAATCACGCTCAGACTTGTAACCCTTAACTTCCTTGTCAGGAATGCAAACAGTATCCATCAAACCACCAGAATACCTAAGCTCTTCAGTAACCGCAGGCCTGAAATAAGTGCTCCTGCCAAATCCACGATCAATAGAACCCTTATTGATGATGACAGCATCCTCCATATTATAACCCTTGTAACACATAATAGCCACAACAATGTTCTGACCAGAAGGATGAGCAGAATACTCAGCCAACTCATGCATCATAGTTTGAACAAGAGGCATCTGAGGATAATGAAGCAAGTTAACATCCATATCCATACGAACAGGATAATTCGCAGCATACAAACCAATAGACTGCTTAAGGTTCCTGCTACCGATAATCAAACGGGCAGACTGGATGAAATCACCAAAAGGAATCAAGCCAGTAACAATACCAAGCATCGCAAGAGGAGAAATTTCCAAATGAGTATGATCCGGAGTAAGCTCCTGATCAGAAAATGCGATTAAAGAGTTTTCCTCTTCACCAGCATCCAAAAACTCAATAATACCCTGATCAACCAAATCACTCCAGGTAATCTCTGCTTTCTGAAGCTGTTTAAGATGACGGTCAGTCAAAGCAGGCATTCCACCATTTACAACAATCAAAGGACGCCTGCACCTGCCACGCGAAGCTTCAACAAAAACACTATCCATCAATACATTATGATAAACATTAACATTAGTAGACAAAGCACCTGAACGACGATCCTGCTTCAAACGCTGAACAAACTCAACAGCACTATCCACATCGCCCACGAACTTCCCATTAAGGTAAACCTCGCTCATGGTATCACCGCCTTCAAACCAGCAGCCTTCAACTGCTTCAATACCTCTGCCTCAGAAAGATCATTGCTAACTGCAGAAAGCATGCTGAAATTCTTTCTCAAACCAATATTAGTACCTTCAGGAGTCTCAGCAGGACACAACCTTCCAAGATGAGTAGCGTGCAGTTCCCTTGCCTCAAAGTTCTCCTGAGAAGAACTCAAAGGAGAAACAACCCTCTGCAAGTGCGACAAAGTATTCAAAAAGTTCAACCTTTGGATTCTTTGAGAAACACCCTTCCTTCCAGCAACCCAGTTACCAGTCGCCATAGCACTGTAAATACGGCTTGTAAGAAGCTTATCACGAATAATGACCTTAATGGAAGGGAACTTGCCACGCTTAACAATCCTCTGGAAGTTATACAACAAGTCACCAATAAGAACCTTCAAGTTCATACGGAACAAGTCAGCCAGCAAATCACCAGACATCTTAATACGCTTGTTCATATAATGATCCTTATCATCCTTCGGAAGCTCGCGACGCTCAACAAGAATATATTTCTTCAACATCTTGCACAAATTAAAAGATTTCCACAAACGGTCATCCTTTTTTGTACCAATGTGAGGAAGCAAATATTTGTCAATAAGCTCAATCATCCTTTCCAACCTGATTTCTCTCGTCTGAGTAATTCCAATAAGCTTTGCAATAGCATCCATTGCATCATCAGACGTCTTAACATTAACAAACTCGAAAAGATTGATAAGAATCTCATCATACTGCTTGTCCCTGCTGATGTACTGCATTATTTCCTCATCCTTAATCAAGCCCAAAGCCTTCAGGACAAGAACCAAAGGAACACGCTTAACCCTCGTAAAACTCAAATAATAAATTCCATCCTTCATTTTTTCAATAGTGTGGGGAATCTTGTAAGAACCCTGCTCGCTGAAAAGCTTACCAGTAAACTCAGTAACACCGCCTGATTCCTTCTCGACAAGAGTATGGTTTGCGCCGAGGTCCTCAATATTGACAAGAACACGCTCGGTGCCGTTAATGATGAAATAACCGCCAGGCTCTTCAGGATCCTCACCTTTCTCCATCAATTCCTGACGAGACAACTTATTCAAATGACAATAATTGCTGTGAAGCATTATAGGAAGACTGCCAACCTGAGTAGTGAAACTCTCTCTTTGAACATCATTCACATGAGCAGAAACCTCAATAAAAATCGGAGCAGCATAAGTAAGCTTTCTTAAACGCGCTTCAGCAGGAAAAATATTACGCTTGCTGCCATCAGCCTCTGTGATTTCCGGCTTTGTAACCCAAATCTTGTCCAAACGGATTTTAAAACTTTCAACATTCGGAGGAATAATAGTAGGCTCAATCTCCTTATTCTCCTCAAGAACATTATTCAACTCCTTATCAACAAAATGATTAAAACTCTCAATATTTGATTTAACAAAACTGTTTTCCTCAAAAAATTTCTGAATCAAAATTTTGGCAACACTCATGAAACCACCCGTCTATAGAATACTGTCTCACCAGCAGTAGGACTCTTGCGCACAATCTTAACAATATCACCCTCTTTAACACCCAAACCAAGAATAACCGGATCACTCGTGTAAATCCTAGGTAAATTCGGCAAGTCAATCGCATACTTCTCAAACAACTCCTTGCGCTCCTTCTCAGTAAGCTTGGAGTGCTTCGGTACAAGTTCGTGTTTTGTTACGTCGAATTTTCCCATGGTTTCAGTATAAACGGGCCGTACGGGACGTTCAGTCATTTTTTATGACTTTTGAACCCGCAACCCTCTGGTTTCATCCAGCGCTAAAAGCCAGATGCTCTAACCAGGTTGAGCTAACGGCCCATTGATCTTCACTCTTGAACAATATGAATAGGTATGAATACGTTGTGAGAAATTTTTGAGGTACCCCATTGTGCAAACTACCGTGTACCTCGAAAAGAAAGGAGGGGGTTTATAAAGCTTGCTGTTTTTTCAATGATTTTCAAATCAATCATAAAGCTTATACTTCTTCGAATACAACTTCACCTTAGCCCTAAAAGTTTCATAAGACCAAAAAAAAGGCACCAAAATACCCCCATTTTTTTTGAATTCCTGCTGAAGTGGACTGTCTTTCAAGTTTTCCCGCGTAATAATTGCAACATAACCAAAATCTTCAGTCCCAAAAAATTCACGAACAGGAGCAGAAACATAAGAAATCCTATCAGGCTGCAACGCAGCATCCGTACCCTTTTTTGAACCAACAAGCCTGGACAGCTTAACCTCAAAAATCACAGGCAAACCATCAACCCTAATAAGAGCATCATAATCAGTATAAGGATCCCCACCTTTTTTGAAAACAACCAAACGTCCATTACTCACGCGAAAACCATAATTAACAGAAGAATCACCATCAACAACAGGATGCAAATCAACCCGTTTCCAATCTCTGCAAATCTTATTAAGAGAAACCTGCAAGTAAACCTCAGAAATATGACTCCTAATTTCAGGCATATAAATTTTTTTAGAACACATATCAGGACGCTGCTCCTTCAATTTCCTAATCGTGCCAGACCAATTCGGAGTCAAACCAGCAAGCCGATTACAAATATCCTCAAGAAGCTCATTTGACTTAAGCATACACCACCCAATATAAACGCCGGAATCTGATTTGAGGCTTCGCTTTGATTCACGATATTTAGCCTTTGGGAGTCATATCAAGGGAGTCTTAACGCCCGACCCCCTTTGGACCCCCGACGCTCACGCCGAGACCTCAAATTTGAGGCTGCGCGTTAATTCACGAGGGGACTCAACCGCCGTCCCCTCGCGCTCCCCGCGGTCACTACGCCGAGACCGGGATTCGAACCCGGGTTGCAAGCGCGACAGGCTCGCGTGCTAGGCCACTACACTATCTCGGCATATAAAGAAAGTTGAAGTAAACTGTTTATAAATTTAATTGTAAAAATCCTCAGGACGACCATAACGGCTGCTTTCCACAGCATCCTCAATATCAATATCTATAACAATAGGCCTAGAGCCAGTCTTCCTTTTAGGCTTTAAAGAAGCAGGATTTGTCAAATGCTTTACAAGCTTTTTCACGGCCTGATCAGAATCCTCTATAACCAAATCCCTCTTAATATCCCCGTTCTTCAAAACAATTTTAGCGTAATAAAAACCCCTAGCACCATAATTAACACTCAACACAGCAACAGGCGCCGTATCAGCAGGATGAATGACCGTGGCAGTCAAACCACTGATGTTACTCTCTTCCTCACAAACAAAATCCAAAGAAGCAATCTCAGACAAAGCATCAACAAATGCTTTGACAGCAATCATTGAGTCCTGCCTTTTAGGCAAAACACTACCATTAGGCGTTAAAAAAGTATACGTCCGCTCATCAAGTCCCTGCAACATTTTCACTCACCATAGAAAATTTCCAAAGAACTAGTTTATATGCTTTTCGCAATTAACATACCGCAAGCAGCGTCAATATCAATACCCTTTCTCGTTCTGATTATAGTCTTATAACCCGCATCAATCAATGCCTGTTTGAACGCTTTAGCAGTCTCAACAGAAGGCGGAGAAAACACAACAGGATTGCACAGGATAAGATTGATAACTATGTGCTTGAAAGGTTTGAGAAGTTCAGCCAATTCTTTAGCGTGCTCCAATTTATCGTTAATGTCTGCTATCAAAATGTACTCTATCATCAAAGGACCACGCTTGCAAAACGGAAAATCACTGCACGCAGCAAGAATTTCTTTTATCGGAAAACGCTGATTAACAGGAACAAGCTTGTTACGAATTTCATCATTCGGAGCGTGCAAACTAATAGCAAGCTGGCACTGAGTATCTTTGCCAAGCTGTCTTATTTTATCAGGAATGCCAACAGTAGAAACAGTAATCCTCGTCCACTTCAAAGCCCTCTCGCGCAGTTTATTCACTGCAAAAACAACAGCATCATAATTCAACAACGGCTCACCCATACCCATAAAGACAACATTCGTTATTTTCTGCTCAGAAACAGACTGCATCAAATCAATCTGACCAAGAATCTCCTCTGCAGAAAGATTTCTTGAAAAACCCATTTTGCCAGTCGCGCAGAAAGCACAATTCATCGCACAACCAACTTGAGTGGAAACACAAGCACACAAAGTACGCTTGTGAACAATAAGAACAGATTCCACTTGCTTGCCGTCATCTAATTCAATCAAGAACTTTCTCGTCCCATCAGCAGTTTTCACTTCATTAGCGATGCGCATAATATAGACGGAAAAAGAAGAGTATAAATTAGTTTTCAAAAACCAAAACCTTTAAATATTAACATATATTAATAACTATTAACAACTGTTAATAACTATTAACAAAGGTGAAAATATGAAAGCATTGCTTGACCTGCCACAGGAAATAAACCAGACATTAAACATCATAAAAGCACAGCATAATCTCAAAAACAAGGCAGAAGCCATAACGTTAGTTGTAACAGTCTACAAAAACGAGCACATTGAACCAGAACTAAGACCAGAATTCGTCGAGAAGATCTTGAAAAAAGAAAAAGAGGGCAAATTCAAGAGCTTCAAGAACATCGATGAATTACGAAGGCACGTAGAGCATGCATAATTTTGCGTTTGAAGAAAATCTCCTGAAAATAATGAATAAATTGTATAAGAAAGACAGACGTACCCACGAGGCGCTGATGAGCAAAATTCAGGAACTCATCAAATGCGAAGATATCAACCATTACAAAAACCTACGAAATCCTTTGCAGAACTTCAAAAGAGTGCACGTCAACGGACCCTTTGTATTAATATTCAAATACAATGAACAGGAAGACAAAATATTGTTTTATTATCTTGACCATCATGATAACATATACAAATTCTCAGAAAACTAATCCTTCCACAAGAACTGGTCCAGCTTTGACCTTGCCTTCTCGCGCTCTTTATGATGATGCTCCAAGAAAGCCTTAACCTTATCAATAGCAATCTGCTTAAGCTCAGAAGTCAACATTTTTCCTGACTTGTAATCATCATAAATCTGCTTTAATTTCTTGTCATCAGGCTCCAAACCATACCTCAACATCTGGAAAGAGGTATCAACATCAGGATTGCCTCCCTTCTTGCGATGCTCCTCAACAGTCGGCTGGCCGCCAGAGAAAGCATACTTCTTGATTTTCCTCTCAGCCTCGTCAGGAGTATCAGTCAAAGCAATAAAAGACATAGGATCAGAAGAAGACATCTTACCACCCTTCAAACCAGGCTGGAACAAATGATAAGTAGAACTCAACTGCAAAAATTTGAAAGCCTCAGTACGCTGGGAAATATCACGAGCCAAACGCAAATGAGGATCCTGGTCAACACCAACAGGAACAACAGTAGGAATCATACCGCCTTCAAACTCAGGCAATTGAGGATGAAGCATATCAGCAGCCTGCAGCAAGGAAGAAGCCATCTTCGCAGGAGTAATCTCGCCATAAACAGCACGAAACTCATTAAAAGTAGCATTACGCGCAAGCATTTTAGCCAAACTATAATACGCACAAGCCTTCTTCCCATCCTGAGAACGCTTTGACTGGAAATAAAAATCAAGATTCTTATGACTCAAACCAAGAGCGAGATAATTCAACAAATACTCTTCAACAGCAGTTTTTTTCAGCTCAGCAGTATTAGAAATGCGAGTGTTATAAGCTTCAATATCAGCCACAGTAATATACAATTTCGCACCAAGATTCTGATAAAAAATCATCTGGTCAGCAACCATCTTATGACCAAAATGAAACTTGCCAGAAGGCATCAGGCCAGTCATCATAACAAAAGGCTTCTTCTTCTCAACAGCCTCAACAATGCGCTGGAAATCACGATGAGCAAAAATAATATTGCGCCTAAACAAAAGATGATCAAACTGCTTAGGCAAAGCAGGCATTGATTGAAGGCCAAACTCCTTAATCAAACGCTCATAATCAACACTGCCCTTAACTTCCCAAGGCGTAATCACCGATTTTTCTTCCATACCGAGCAAGAAATCAAGAGGGTTTTAAATTCTTTTGCCTATAACCGATAAGCTTGACAACATCTGCAAGATATTTCAAATTCATATTCTTGTCCTTAACATCCTTCTCAAAACGAGTAAGCCAGCCACGAGCACTGCCATCCTTAAGCTGAGCCCTGACCAATTCATAATTACCATTATAATCAGCAACCCAGGCAACAATACCCCTCCTGTTCTCAGGAATTTCAAGAGCATAAACCATCAGGTTATAAGCACGCTCATCAGCAACAGACTGCAGTTTCAAAGACAAATCATTCGAAAGCGCAGCAATCTGTACAGACAAATCAGCTTTAACAGAAACCAAAATATCCTCTTTAACCTTTGATTTAGCACCCTGAATAGAATTCAACAACCTCTCACCACCCTCATGAGCAGCATCCAAACGCTCAGCAGTCAAATCAACAGAAAGAAGCTCGTGAGCCTTAATAGACCAGTTGTCAACCTTTTTCTCAAGACCAGCAAGTGATTCCTGAACTGATTTTGCAGCAACAAGGAAAGAAGCATAATCAAGTTTGTATTGAGTCTGCAAATCCAACATCTCCTGCCTAACGGACTCAAATGCAGCTTTTGTATCTTCGAGAGCGAGACGAGCAGATTCGTAAACAGAATTAGCCTCTAAAACAGCATTTTCAGATTTTTCAACGCAAGAGTTGATTTTTTTGACAGCCTCACCAACTTCAGAACTTATTTTTTCAGTAAACTGACTATTTCTGGAATCAACATTCTTAACAAACCTGTCAAAATGCTCATTCAAATAACTGAAATTCTTCTTCAAATCCTGAAATTCATTAGTCAAACCAGCAGAAGCAGAACCCACGACGGATGCCAAATCCTGCTTAGCATTAGCCTTAAGACCCTCAACACTGGTTTCAAGACGCTTCTCGTCATCGGCTAAACGAGCATCCATCCTGGCAGAAAACTTCACATAAAGAGGCTCAACTACCATTCTCTCAAGCCACTTTGAAAAATAATCACGAATCCTACCCATGCATCACTCCCCAAGCGTGGCAAAAGAAGAAGTTTTATAAATTTATCGACGAATTAAAGAAAAAGGACCTCTAAGACCATTTGTCCAAAAATATTTTGTCCTCAGGATGCTTCAACTTCTTCAGCTTTTCAATAACAGCCTCGACCATCGGAGGAGGACCGCACAAGTAAACATCAAAATCCTTCTTGTAATATTTCTTCAAAAAATCCTGAACACGACCGCGCTCTCCCTCCCAAACCCTATAATGATGGTCCATAGTTATCGTGGGAACAATTTTGAAATCACTGCCAAAAAACTCAAATTCCTTTCTATAAAGAAAATCAGCAGGAATACGCATGCTATAAATCAGCAAAACCTGCCGCTCATCATTCAAAGCCTGCCTAATCATAGGACGAAAAGGACTAATGCCAACACCGCCGGCAATAAACAAACACTTCCTGCCTGACTTCAAACTAAAAGCGCCATAAGGACCATCAACATGAACAACAGTGCCAACAGGAGAATCCTGCAAATGAGCACTCAAACCAGTACCGCGGGCAATACACAACTCCAAATGCGGCTCATCAGTGTAAGAAGCAATAGAAAAAGCACGATGAACAGGATTGTTTTTTTCATCAACAAAATCATCACACCAAACACTAACCCACTGACCAGGATGGAAAGAAAACTCTTTCGGCTTGCTCAAACGAATAATATGAACACGAGGACTCTCCTTCAGATTTTCCAATATCTTCGAATCAAACCTCATTTTTTCAATACTCTAAAAAGCAGAACGGTATATAAATGTGATGACCTGTGTTTGATTACCTGCAAGTCCTGCACTTAGCACGAACACGTTCCTTCGCAATAGCTTCAGCAGCAATGCGCGGAATAACATTATCTTTTTTAGCCCGCTCCAAAACCATCTGCGTGTTCTTAGTAATCTTTTCCTCAACAGTCTTAAACATCTGCTGCTCAGTGCCATTAATGTACTCAATATAACTTGAAATGACACCGCCGGCATTAGCAACAAAATCAGGAACAACAAGAACGCCCTTCTTCGCCAAAGCTGCCTCTGCCTCCACTGTAGTAGCAATATTACTGCCCTCAACAATCAACTTAGCCTTAATCTTTGGAACGTCAGCAATTCCAAACAAGTCAGGAATAGCGGCAGTAACAAGAACATCACACTCCTGAAAAATCAAGTCCTTAGTTGGAAGAACCTTGCCGCCATAAGCAGTAACAGTCCCCTTAGACTTCTTCATATCATACAATTTCTTGACATCAATACCCTCAGGCACAAGCAAAGTACCCTTGCTGTCAGACACGGCAACCAATTTCGCGCCAGCTTCTGACATAAACTTGCAAACAAACTCGCCAACATTCCCAAAACCTTCAACAGCATAAGTAACAGTCTTAATGTCCTTATTCATATGCTTCAAAGCAACCTTAATCGCGTGAAAAACACCAAAACCAGTACTTCCAAGCTCGTGAGGCAAACCACCAAGAGCAGAAGGCTTGCCAGTGCAGGCTTTCATATCACCATTAGCCTTAGCAAACACTTCCATATCATGCTCAGCCATATTCATGTCAGGACCAGCACAATACTTCAAAGGAACAATACCTTTCAACAAATCAGAAAAAGCACTAACCCAAGCATCCTTTTGCTCAGGAGTTAACTTTTTAGGATCACCCATAATGCCAGACTTCGCACCACCAAAAGGCAAATCAGCCATAGCATTCTTCCAAGTCATAGTCCTCGCAAGACGAAAAACTTCCTCCTTGTCAACAGTAGGAGTAAAACGAATACCACCCTTACCAGGACCCAAAGCAGTATTATCAATAACAACAACACCACGCATACCTAACTTCGGATTGTAAACTTCAACTATCCTTTCCGGACCAAAATCATCAAATTCCATCTTTTCTCACCCCAACAAAAAAGAGAAAACAAGAAGGATATAAAGGTTTTGCTAAGATTTAAATAAGTCAAAACAATCAGGTTCAAATGTTCAAAAAAGGGCTGAGTTTCAACGCAACAATAGGACCGCTACTAGCACTAACAGTCATAATCTTAATGTATGCAGGAATCAATTATAATTACCAAACATTCACAATCGCAGGATACTTAAGCATATTAACAGGAATAATCCTGCTCATAAACACGCTAGCAACAAAAGCATACATCGGAACAATAATGGCACCACTAATGTGGGCATGCATGATACTATTAGTTGCCATAGGCATAGCACTAGTATACCCGCCGGCAAACCTCATAGCAAAATCATACTTTACAAACTTTGAAAAAATAGCATTCTACGCGTACATCGCAATACTAGGACTGGCTTTAATTCACATAGTAACAAACAAATAATTCAAACCAGCTTCTCATTCGTCTCAGCATCAAAGATATGGATGACCTGAGCAGGACAAACCTCTGCAGCAGACTTGTTCAGCTTCAAAGCATTCTTCACCTTGTCAACCAACTGGCTTTCCTTAACAATAATAAACTCATTGCCATCCTTATCCTTCTTAGCACCCTTCAACACTGCCTTGCCATCCGCCTTCATCTCCCAAAACTCAGGAGCAACAGCAGCACAAGCAGCAGCGCCAATACAATTCTTCCTGTCAAACACGATCTTGTAAGTTTTTTCTTTAGCCATTTCAATCACTCCAGTTCTCCAAAGCGTGCACCAGCAATCTCACACCAAAACCAGTGCCGCCCTTTCTCACATAATCCAAATCAACATCAGACCAAGCAGTTCCAGCAATATCAATATGCGCCCAAGGAGTCTTCTCAACAAACAATGACAAAAAAGCAGCAGCAGTAATAGCACCGCCAGACCTCGGAATAAGACCAAGATTCCTCACATCAGCAACCTCAGACTTAACCTGCTCCTGATACTCCTTAAAGAAAGGCAGCTCCCAAACACGCTCGCCAACAATATCACCAGACCTAATCAAATGCGCAATCAACTTCTTATCCCTTCCAATAATCCCTGCACAAACATTACCCAAAGCAACAACACAAGCACCAGTCAAAGTAGCCAAGTCAATAATAGCATCAGGCTTGAAAACTTTTTCAGTATAAGCCAAAGCGTCAGAAAGAATAACCCTGCCTTCTGCATCAGTATTAATCACTTCAATAGTCTTACCACTATAAGTCTTAACAATATCCCCTGGCTTGTACGCATCCATACCAGGCATATTCTCAGTCGCAACAAAAACACCAATAACATGAACTTTCAGCTTCAACAAAGCAGCAGCCTTCACAACAGCAATCACAGTAGCAGCACCACACATATCATGCTTCATCGTGAACATTCCATCTTCAGGCTTCAAGTCAAGACCGCCAGAGTCAAAAGTAATACCCTTACCAACCAGAGCAACCCTCTTTTTTCCGCCATCATACTCCATAACAACAAAACGAGGCTCATTAACACTGCCGCGATTAACCGCCAGCAAAGCTGAAAGACCTAATTTTTCAATACCCTTTTTGTCATAAACAACAACCTTCACACCAAGCCTTGACAATTCCTTGGCAGAATTAGCCAACTGTTCAGGCTTCAAATTGCTAGCAGGCTCATTAGCCAAATCACGAACAAAATTCTCGCACTCAGCAAGAACAGCACCCTTTTCCACAAAAGCACCAACACCATCACCAACCAAAGTAATGCTTTGAATCACTTTAATCTTCTGCCTGTCAACAGTCCTGTACTTGATGTACTGATAAGCACCAAGCACGCTGCCCTCTGCAACAGCCTGAGCACGCTCACTCTTTACAGTCTTAGGAACATCAAGATTGTGCAAAGTAGTGGCATACTCTGTAATGCCGCAAAAATCCCTAACGATTTTGGCACTCAAACCAGAAGCACGACGCAATAATTCAAGATCAGCATCCCCCTTCTTGCCAAGACCGAGCAAAAGAATATTCTTCGCAGGAATCCTGCCAAGAGTGGAAACCAAACGAAACTGCTGCCATTCACCCTCAAACTCCTTGCCCTTCAACGCGTGAGCAATAGCACCATTCAGTTTCGCATCAATAGCTTTGAGCTCAACAGGAACAATCTCGGCAGGAGAAAACAAGCCAACAACAACAAGTTCAGTCTTGAACGAATCAAGCTTAGCATCAACAACACCAATTTTCATAAAAAGAAAGAACAGCAGAATGGATTTATAAGTTTTGTGGACAAACTTTCAGAAAGTTTCAAAGAACGAAGTTCTTTGAGACCCCGCCGAACCTTGTTCGGCGTTGGTTTGATCAAATTGCTCTTTGACTCGAACAAACCTTTGGTTTTTCGAGTTCCCGAAAATCACTATTTTCGCGATTCAGATTCGAGAAGCAATTTAATAGATATTTTCTTCGAAAATATGTTTAAGACTCTTCTCTCATCCTCACAATGTCGCAAGAAGCTGGTCTAGAACATCAAATCATCTTGAACTCGTTTTTCAACAACAAAGCATCACCCTCAACATTAGGACTTTCAGTCACAAGAACACCTTTAACCTTAAACTCCTTCAAAGCTTTCAGCAAATCACGATAATTCATATCAGAATCCTCAAGATTAAGATGGTTTAATTCTCCTTTAAGACCGTAATTAATGCCAGAACAATGCATATGCATGTTATCCAAAGCAGTCCTGCCAAGACCTTTCTCCAACTGAGCAAGAACGTCCTTAAACTCATCAAAAGAATTAATTTTTCCAGAACGAGCATGCAAATGACTAAAATCAACACACGGAAGCACCTGCTCAACTTCCTGCGCTAATTTTATCGTCTCCTGCAAATCACCCCACTGAGTAAATTTGCCAGTGGTTTCAGGACGAATCCACACTCTGACGTCTTCTTCTTTCAGCTTGTTAACAACCTCTCTCACGCCTTTCTTGATAAGTTCAAAAACTTTCTCCTTCGGCCTGTCCAAATAAAAACCAAAATGCCAAACAGCACTCCAGCCGCCGCACTCATTCAAACGCTTAGCAGCAGAAACCATCCTGCCGATAGAGGCATGATATTTCGCAGGCTCATTAGAAGCAAGATTAACATAATACTGACCATGACAGGTAAGAACAACATTCAATTCCTTTGCAACTTTCTTAATCTCAGGAGCAAGCTCTTCATTAACATTCACATTATGAACAAACTCCAACTCCATAGCGTCAAGACCGAGTTTTTTAACCTGTTTAACACCATCCAAAGTATTACTCGCAGACAAAGGAATACCAGGAGTGCTGAAGAGCAAGGAGTTCATTTTATTTCCTTATAACCTTCAAGAGTATAATTATATCTCCCAGAACTAATTCTATAATTATAAGGAATCTTGTAATTTAATTTATTAATCCAATAAGCCCTATTAGGATACTCAACACTAAATCTCGTAAATCCCAACGTTCTAGCAAATTTCTCAACCAATAAAGCAGCTTTAGTTCCTATCTTTCTCCCGTGGAAAGGCTTATGCACGTTAATGTAATCCCATATGAACAAGTTCTTATTGAAATTCAAAGTAAATACCAATTGCGTATCCCTCCAAGGCTCAAATATCCCATAATAACTCATCTTTTTAGGATTATATTCAGGAGAATATTTCCTGCTAAGATAATTCACATGAACAATTCCTTTTTTCTCTTCAATTTTAATTATATCAGACGAATGATAAATTTTAAGCTTATTCAACGCTTTTTTAATGTCTGAAATAGTTGATGCAGGCTTAGAAATCTTTTTGGCTTTTTTTATCTCCCTATCAAGCAAATCACTAAGACCTTTCAAGATTTTCATCATAATTTTATCCCAGCCCGGCTCTTTCTTCAAAGAAATGAATTCTCTTAAAAGTTTTTTAGTAACTTCGTCATATCCCAACGTCAATAATTTTTTATCACTATAATTTTCAATAATATCATCAATCTTTGATTTAATCTTTGTCTGAGCATCCCGGTCACATTTATACACATAATAAGAATGCAGTTTGTTGCCCAAATCCTTGTTTTCACCTAAAACAAAATACACCTTTTTTGGAAGCATATCACCTCTATGATGCCAATAAGTTTATAAGAGTTATGAAATTAATTCAGCACATGAAAACAAGAGATAAAATATTGCTAACAATCGGAGCAATAATAGCATTAACCGGCATTCTACTGCAAGAATTGGCGCTTTACAAAACAGAACTATTCTCGAGCAAAATAGGAATAATAGCAGGAATAATCATAATAGCAATAGGTGTAGTGATATGGGTAATAGACCCCATAATGTCCATCTTCAAAAAGAAATAATTATTTCTTAACAGCCTTATTAATTTCCTTCACCAAAACATCAATCTGCTCTTCATCCATACCATGAACCCTGCAGCCAGCCTCAATGCTCTCAAAAGCGCTAACATGACAGCCAATGCAGCGCAAGCCATGCTTGAACATCACATCAGCAGACTGCGGATACTTCTTCAACACATCACCAATAATGCTTTTTTTAGTAATCATTTTTTCACCCCGCAAACAAACGGTTCATCATCAACAACACGCTTTTTTTGCCCTGACTTTTTAAAATAATCTTTTATCGCAGCACGCAAAGCACGATGGCCAAGAACAGAACAATGAAACTTCCTAATAGGAAGCTCGCCAAGCCTTGAGACGATATCATCAGGCTTAATCTTCAAAGCAGAATCCAAAAGCATACCTTTCTTCTCAGTAACCATAACACTCAGCACTGAAGTAGATGCTATAGCTGACGCGCACCCAAAAGTTTGCCATTTACAATCAACAATTCGATCATCCTTTACCTTAATGAACATCTTCATGACGTCGCCACATGCTGGCGACCCCACTTCACCAACACCATCTGCCTCATAACCCTTAATCTCCTCCTCACTATTGAAAATATTATGAGGCTTGAAAAAATGCTCTTTCACAACATCAGTATAAAACCAAGGCTCAGCCATACTTCAACCTCACAGGAGACAAAGTTCTGAGTTTTTGAACAGCACCAGGCAAAACCTTCAAAACATGGTCGATATCTGCAGAAGTAGTACGCCTGCCAAGAGTAAAACGAATACTCCCATGAGCAACCTCATAAGGCCAGCCAAGAGCAGTGATAACATGACTTGGATCAAGGCTCTTGGAAGTACAAGCGCTGCCAGAACTCGCAAAAATATTTTTTTCGTTCAAATACAAAAGCAAAGACTCACCCTCAATGTCAAGAAAGGAAATGTTAACATTGCCTGGCAATCTTTCCTTAGGATGACCATTAACAATAACTTTAGGAATGGAATTCAAAATACCTTTAACAAGCTTTTCACGAAGCTTAACAACCCTTGCACACTCAGCCTTACGCTCTTTCTGCATCAACTGCAAAGCCTTGGAAAAACCAACAATAAAAGCAATATTCTCAGTGCCAGAACGCAAACCAAACTCCTGACCACCACCATGAAGCATAGGAACAACATTCACACCCTTACGGACAAACAGCAAACCAACACCCTTAGGCGCGTAAACCTTACTGCCATTCATACTGAACAAGTCAACACCAAGTTTTTTCACATTGATATTAAGCAAGCCAGCCTGACAAGCATCAGTATGGAAAAGAACATTATGCTTCCTGGCAACTCCAGATAATTCTGAAATATGATTAATCGTGCCAACCTCATTATTAGCATACATAACCGAAATAAGAATCGTGTCAGGACGAATTGCTTTTTCCAGATTAGAAGCAGACACCTGACCATACTTGTTAACAGGCAAATAAGTAACCTTAGCACCCTCATATTTTTCCAAATATTTGCAAGCCTCCAAAACAGCCTTATGCTCAACCTTACTAGTAATTATGTGCTTACCCTTTGACCTGTTAGCCAAAAAAACACCCTTAAGCGCCAAATTAACGCTCTCAGTACCACAACCAGTAAAAACAACCTCATCAGAAGAACAATTCAAAACTTTAGCAATATTAGAACGCGCAGAATTCATAGCACGCAAAGCACGCAAGCCCATAGCGTGAAAACTGCCAGGATTGCCATAATCCTTTAACCAAAAAGGCTCCATCACTGCTTTAACACGAGGGTCAACAAAAGTCGCAGCAGCATTATCAAGATAAACACCCCTCATTTTTCACACTCATAACACGCATTACAATCCTTCAAACAATGAGTACACGTAACACGCTCATCACGAGTCAACTGCAAAAGCTTTTGCACCTCACGCATCAAAGAAATATCATCAGAAATCTTGTTAGCAGACTCAACAATAGCCTTCTTAAGCACAGCACTGAACTTAAGCTGGGAAGCACGCTTAGAACTAAAATACTGGCTCACAGCAGCCCCTGTAACACCCAAAAGCTTTGCAATGTGCTTCTGAGCTTTGCCAGACTCCTTCATGCAGACAGCAAGCTCGCGCCTCAGAGCTGGAAGAACATAAAAGACTTCAATCTCCTGCGGCTGCAACAGTTTCTTAACCATAGTTAATAATTAACTATAGTTTATTTATAAAGGTTTTGGAAAAAATCATTTAGAACTAACCTTCTTCCAATACTCAGAAACAGGCTGATAAGTCACCCAAGAATCATCAATCTTGAACTGCTTCCCGTACAACACCATAGTATCAAAATAAGCATCACGGAAATCAACAGACTGCTGACCCTCACGCTCAATCTTCAAAGGAACCTGATAACGCTTATCAATCCTCAAAATAACACGCTTACCATCAACAATATAATGCAAAGAAGGCTGAATGCTCTTAGAACTACCACCAATACTAATAGTCTGCAGGTTGTTTTCAACCAGAATAGGATCCACTGTTGAAAACTCTTCCAAATACTGCAAAGGACCCTTCGGAACCCAGTCCTCGAATTTCACAACAATAGGCTTGTCAATATAATCCCTGCACCTGCTCCTCTGCCAGTCAAAAGAATCATCAAGAATATCCTTTCCCTCACGCTCAACACTACAATAAGCAACAGCCTCCCTCTTGTCAAGGTCGACAAAAACATCAGTAACCGGAGTATTATCAATCTCAGACATTTTCAAAAACAAATGACGAACCTTATTCCCAACACCAATCACCATACGGTCAGAAGTCAGATAAGCATAATTAGCAAACTTTGTTTTTGCATCAGTCAACAATTCCTGAGCAATAGAAACTGGCTTTTCAACTACAACTTCAGGCACTTTCTCAACAGGCACCTCAACAAGCTTAGCAGGACAATCATCAACAGACTCAGCAGTAGAATTATCCCAGCACTGAACCAAAACCTTCTCAACAATCTTTTCCTCAGTCTTGTCAGTCATTCCAGGCTGAACGTAAGGCTGAGCAACACAGGCAGCCAACAACAAAAGCAACAAAAAATATTTCATAACTTTAAAACAAAAGAAACTGCTTAAAAAGATATTGGTGACGCAAAACTTATTTCACACAATATGATTAATCCTCAGAGTACTTCTCATAATCCTTTACAGAAATAACAATACTGCCTTCAGGCAGAGATACAAGATTTTCAGACACTTTTACACGCTTGTGCTGCGAGATGTAATCAACCCCAATCTCAAAAGAATTACGCTTCAAAAGCTTACCAGATTCATCCACCTCATCGATAAAAAGAGGAACACCAAGAATATTATCAAACCTGAAAATAACAAAAGGAGCGCTCTTGCCTTTATTTTTGTAAGTTATTGAAAGATTTGAACGAGCATTACCCCCAACATTCGACAGCAACATTTCAGTATTATCAATCTCAACAGGAACGTCCAGTTCATACTCGCGCATCCAATCAACAGGACCTTTAGAGTAAAAAGGACGCACAATACGCACCAATTCACCCTCTTTAGCATCAAACCAATACTTGTTAAATTCAGGAGGCATCAAATTTTCATCAACATCCTCATTTCCAGCGAGCTTAACCTCAAAAAATGCAGGCAACATTCTTGTCGAACGATTGCCAGCAGTCTGATTTATTCCCTGTTTTTCAAGCCACCAAAACTCCTGGACGTGCCTCGGAGCAAGAATATAGATTGTTTTTGTTTCAGTATTCCAAAACATAATCCTTGAATAAGCGTTCCAATACTCATTATACTCGCCTGTGCTGCGCTTGTTTCCTGAAACAATAATGCCATCAAGACCATCATAATAAAAATAATCTGCCGGCGCTTTTTGCAACAACTCCTGCATCAAAGTTTTCTCGAGAATTTTAGGAGCAGGCGCTTCTTCTATCTTAACTTCAACTATTTCTTGAGAAGGACATTCTTCCAAAGAATCAGCAGTGGAATTATCCCAGCACTGAACCAAAACCTCCTCAACAACAGGCAATTCCTCTGAAACCGGCTGCTGAGAAACACACCCAACTAGAAACACCAAAAAAACCAAAAAACACTTGTAATCACTCATAAGTCAGAATAAATACTGAGAAAATATAAAAAGGTATCGGAAAAAAAATGAAAACCCCCTGTTCAGAAGATTATATAAACATAACCACCCCACAAACATGCATGAAAAAAGCGGTTTTTGTTTTCAGAAGAGACTTAAGATTACAGGACAACACAGGACTCATAGCAGCACTAAAAGAAAACGACAAAGTACTGCCCTGCTTCATCTTTGACCCAAAACAGGTAAAAAACAACCCATACAAAAGCGACAACTGCACACAATTCATGATAGAGAGCATACAAGATTTAGAAAAACAACTCAAACCAGCAAAACTATACACATTCTACGGAAAACCAGAAGATGTAATAAAAAAACTAGTCAAAAAAGAAAAAATAAGCGCAGTATATGTAAACAGGGACTACACACCATTCAGCAAAAAAAGAGACGAAACAATCAGCAAAATATGCATGCTAAAACAGTACGACGATTACCTGCTCAACACACAAGTCCTCAAAGACGATGGAAAACCCTACACCATATTCACACCATACTACAAAAAAGCAAGCAAAACACCAGTAAAAAAACCATCAAAAAACAACTACAAGAACTATCACAAAACAAACATAAAAACATTCAACTACAAAACACTCCTAAAAAACAATCCACAAATACACCAGCACGGCGGAAGAACAAACTGCATAAAAATTCTGAACAATCTGCCAACAAACTATTCAATAACGCACGACCTGCCATCAAAGCAGACGACAAACCTGTCAGCGCACAACAAATTCGGAACCTGCTCGATAAGAGAAATCTACCACTCAATTGAACAAAAACTGGGATGGCACAGCCCAATACTAAGACAACTCCACTGGAGAGACTTTTTCACACAAATCGTTAAAAATTTCCCACACGTCATAGGACACGCATACCACAAAAAATACGACAAAATAACATGGAGCTATGACAAGAAAAAATTCACGCAGTGGTGCGAAGGAAAAACAGGATTCCCGATAGTAGACGCAGGAATGAGGCAGTTAAACAAAACAGGATTCATGCACAACAGAGTAAGAATGATAGTCGCACAATTCCTAACAAAAGACCTGCACATCGACTGGAAATGGGGAGAAAAATATTTTGCAACTAAACTAATCGATTACGACATTTCAGTAAACAACGGAAACTGGCAATGGTCAGCATCAACAGGCTGCGATGCACAACCATACTTCAGAATATTCAATCCATGGAGACAACAAATAAAATTTGACTACAGATGCGAATACATCAAAAAATGGGTGCCAGAGCTGAAAGACACACCGTTCTACATAATACATTCTGCATTCAAACAAAAAATTACAGGATATCCTGCACCCATAGTCAATCACGAAACAGAAGCAAGAAAAGCAAAAGAAATGTTCAAACACGCAAAATTTAAATAAACACATAACCAAAAAAACAAAATGATAGAATACCTTTTATTTGCAGCAGGACTAATCCTACTCGTAAAAGGAGCAGACTTTCTTGTTGACGGCTCAACATCACTCGCCAAACGATTAGGCATTCCAACACTAGTAATCGGACTGACCATGGTAGCGTTCGGAACATCACTGCCAGAAACATTCGTCAACATCTTCGCAGCATTAAAAGGCACAGCAGACATCTCATTTGGAAACATAATAGGAAGCAACATGGCAAACATACTGCTAATCCTAGGATTATGCGCAATCCTCACCCCCCTCAAAGTAAAACATTCCACAGTCTGGAAAGAAATACCATTCTCCTTCCTCGCAGCAGCAATGCTATTCATCCTCGCAGACATAGCAATTATCGAACACGGACAGAACTTTTTATTCAGGGTAGACGGCCTGGTATTTCTCGGCTTCTTCATAATCTTCTTATACTACGTCTTCGAAATGGCGAAAAAAGAAAAACAAGACACCCTTGTAGTACCGCACAAACACTCAAAACTAGCAATTACTGCAATGATAATAGGAGGACTAATAGCCTTGTTTTTAGGAGGAAGATGGACAGTCCAAGGAGCAGTCTATATAGCCCAACAAATAGGAATCAGCGAATACGTCATCTCAGCAACAATAATCGCAGTAGGAACCTCACTCCCAGAACTAATGACCAGCATAATCGCAGCCAGAAAAAATGAAATAGACCTGGCAGTAGGAAACGTAGTAGGCTCAAACATATTCAACATCTTCTTTGTAATGGGAATAACAGCACTCATAGCACCACTACAAGTGCCAAACATAATAACAGACCTGATATTATTACTAATCGCCACCTTCCTGCTGTTCATATTCATGTTCATAGGAACAAAACACACACTAAAAAGATGGCAGGGAATAACATTCATAATATTTTACGCAGCATACATAACATTCATTCTAATAAGAGGTTAATTCAAAGTCCAAATAACATAATTCAAGAATGTAGCAAAACAAACCCAGACAGCATAAGGAATCAATAAGCCGGCAGCCAGACGGGAAAACGGCCAAATCAACACGATCAAAGCAAAAACGCTAAAACCCAGCAAGCCCGCCTCCACCATAGCAGCATTAATCAAATGCTGATTAAAGAAAAGAAAACTCCAAAAAACATTCAACAAAACATTAACAACAAACAAGCCAATAATAATATGGAAATTATCGTGCTTCTGCATTGTATTCCAAACAATCAAAGCAGAAACAGTAGTCAAAATAAAAATAACATTC